>Ga0164242_10001827_pt1 | contig 24973 bp, 29 predicted proteins | sample OricomgcompostMG_FD_108783 | JGI IMG/M metagenome (GOLD analysis project Ga0164242, IMG submission 108783) | Miracle-Growth compost microbial communities from Emeryville, California, USA - Original compost - Miracle growth compost (MG) ...
AACCCCACACGGCAGGCTGCTTTCGAACTTCGGAACACTTGCCGAGCCTGGTGGAGAACGATTGCTGGCGGTCGGCCTCACCCGGGCGCGGCGTTCAATGGACATCGTCTCGTGCTTCCGTCCGGAGGACATTGACACCACTCGTATGAGGCACGGCATCGTCGCTCTCGCACAGGTGCTCGGTGAAGCCGCAGCGATCGAGTCAGGCGTCGACGACATCCCTGGTGACAGCGAACCCTTGCTGATCGATCTGGCGCGACGGTTGGAACGTCGCGGCATGCGTGTGCAGCTTGGTCACCGTGGCGCGCTCGCACTCGTGGCGTCATATCGGGGTAAGGCCGTGGTTGTGGAAACCGACCTCATCGTCAACCGACGCAGCCTGCGAGAGTCGCTGCGGTTACGCCCAGAGGTTTTGCGTCGGCTCGGCTGGCACTACGTGCGCGTGCACAGTTTCGAGTTGTTCGGCAACCCGGAGGCCGTTGCAGCGCGCATCGCCAAGCTGATCGGGGCGAATTCCGACGCCGATCCTCAGACTGCGCCCATCGACATCCCGGTTGCCGGTTAACCTGGGATGTATGGCTGAACCTCTCAAGCGCCGACCGCGCCGCGTGCGCAGACCGGGCGCTCCAGGAGCGGACCCGACGCCGCAGGCTGCACCGCGCGACGGAAGACCGGTTCGCGCAGCGGGCGATGAGGATGCCGCGTGGGGCGATCGCGTGGACTCGAACGACGAGCAGTTGCGGCGCGACGTTCCACCGCACTACTGAAGGGCTTGGCGCGCGTTCGCTGCTGAGGAGATTCTGGCAGACACGCCGAGACTGTGGCACGACACACCGCACCCGTTAGCGAATCTCCTCACAAACGAACATCAGCGGGAACAGGAGGTTACTGCAGCGGTGTGCCAGGCTCTTGATGCCTTCCGCCGCTCGAGGCTCGATCCTGCGCGAGCAGGTCGCGGATCTCGGCCAGCAGGTCGAGTTCGTTGGGCGGAGTGTCCTCCTCTTCGACGACACCGGCCTTACGTCGCTCAGCAGCCAGCTTCAGCAGGTGGTTCACCGGCAGGACAACGGCGAAGTAGACAACGGCCGCCACGATCAAAAACTGAATCAACGCCGCGATGAACGCTCCGAACAGGATCTTCGCGTGTCCACCAGAGACGGTTGGGATCTCGAGTATCAGGACGGAGTCGAGGTTCTTGGCATTGAACACGGCTCCGATGAGTGGATTGATGATGCCGGTCACGACCGAATTGATCACGGCAGTGAAAGCAGCGCCAATGACGACGGCAACAGCCAGGTCCATCACGTTGCCTCGCATGATGAACTCTTTGAAGCCCTTGAACATGCTTACCCCCTCGGGAACTACTGATTTCCCTATTATTACGGGGTCTGCGCCTTTTTCGAGGGAGTTGGCGCTTTTGACGTTGACGAGTCGCTCGACGATGTGGATGAGCTGGCGGCCGCTGCTGCCGGCTCCTTTTTCGGCTTGCCGGACTCCGCGCTCTTCGACGCTGAGTCTGTGCTCTTGGTTCCTGCGCGGGAGTCTGTTCGGTAGAAGCCCGAACCGTTGAAGGTGACGCCGACGGTTCCGAACACCTTGCGAAGCGCACCGCCGCACGATGGGCAGACGGTCAGCGCGTCGTCGGAAAATGCTTGCTGGATGTCGAAGGCGTTTCCGCACTCACGGCACTTGTATGCGTATGTTGGCACTGCTCGTGGCTCGATTCTCTTCGTGCGATTGCCGCCGCGACTGGACGGATGCTTGTGTTACGCGATGCGCGTCAACTGAACTGAACGATCCTGGTCGGTGTCACAGCGCCGTCCACCGCTTGATCGTGAAGTTCTCGTGGCACTTCTTCGACGAGTTCACCGTCGAAGAGCACCGCATATACTGGAGGACATTTTTCCATGCTGCCCAGGGTCTTGTCGAAATAGCCGCGACCCCAGCCCATCCGCAGCCCGGTCGCATCCACGGCTGCGGCAGGCACGATGATCAGATCGACGTCGTTGATGGCAATCGGTCCGAGCAGCTCGCCGACCGCCTCTGGCAGGCCGAGGATGCTTTCGGTCTCGGTCGTTCCGTCGCCTGTCGTCCAATCGAGCAGTCCGTCTTCTCGGGTGATCGGAAGAAGCACCCGGACGCCGTTCTCGCGCGCCCAGTTGAGATATGGCCTGGTGTTCGGCTCGTTTCTGGCCGACAGGTAACACGAGACGGAACGCGCCGAGAGGTCGGTGGTGAGATCGATGAGATTCCGGGTGATCCCGGCGGTGGCGGCATCCTGCTCCGGCCCGGTGAGATTCTGTCTGCGCTCTCGAAGCTCTGCGCGCAGTGCCCGCTTTTGATTGGCAACCTCAGTGGACATAGAGGTAATCCTACGTTGTGTTCATCAATCGCCGCCGGATGCCGCTAGCCTTGCCAACATGGCGAAACAGATTACGAAGGCTGTGATTCCTGCGGCTGGGTTGGGCACGCGATTCTTGCCGGCGACGAAAGCCATGCCGAAGGAGATGCTTCCGGTCGTCGACAAGCCGGCCATCCAATACGTGGTCGAAGAGGCGGTGGCCGCTGGTCTGCACGACGTGCTTTTGGTCACAGGGCGAAACAAGAACGCGCTCGAGAACCATTTCGACCGCGCCACTGAGCTCGAGGCCACCCTCAAACAAAAGGGCGACCAAGCGCGGTTGGAGAAGGTGAACTTTTCCACCGAGCTTGCCGACATGCACTATGTGCGCCAGGGAGACCCGAAGGGTCTCGGCCACGCCGTACTCCGGGCGAAGATGCACGTCGGCCGCGAGTCGTTCGCCGTGCTTCTCGGCGACGACATCATTGACAGTCGAGACGTGCTGCTCGAGCGGATGCTTCAGGTCGCCGCCGAACGGAACGTCACGGTCGTCGCGCTGCTGGAAGTCGACCCTGAGAACATCCACCTTTACGGTGCCGCACTGGTCGATGCGACAGACGAAGACGACGTCGTGCACGTGCGCGGCCTGGTCGAAAAACCAGACAAGGCTGACGCACCATCCAATCTCGCCATCATCGGACGTTACGTTCTGCGCCCTGAGGTGTTCGACGTGCTCGAGGAGACGCCCCCCGGCAAGGGCGATGAGATCCAATTGACGGATGCTTTGCAAACGCTGGCGGCAGACGAATCGATCGCGGGCGGCGTGTATGGCGTCGTATTCCGCGGGCGCCGCTACGACACCGGTGACCGGCTCGACTACATCAAAGCGATCGTGCAACTCGCCGTCGACCGTGAGGATCTCGGGCCCGAGCTGCGGCCGTGGCTGACCGAGTTCGCGTCGAAGCTTGACGCGGATGTTCCGCCTGACCAGACGCTGAGTGAGCTCGAGGGGCCTGCGTAGCACACGCTTGCAACACGCGATAACTGATGCCGCTTTTCATTCCGACGCTCGTAGACGGGCCCGTTTCCCTTCGGCCGATCAGGCTGCGTGACTCGCGCACGCTCGAGCGTGAATTGCTTGGCAATCGCAGCTGGCTGCGGCAGTGGGAGGCGACCAACCCGCACGGCCCGATGAATTTTGACACGCGGGCAAGCATCCGCTCGCTGTTGGGAAACGCCAGGGGCGGCCACGGCTTGCCGTTCGTTATGGAATACGACGGGCAGCTGGCCGGGCAGCTGAATGTGTCGTCGATCACCTACGGGTCGTTGGCAAGCGCCACGATCGGGTACTGGGTAGCCGAACGTTTCGCTGGCCGATCTGTGACGCCGTCTTCCGTCGCGCTCGCCACCGACTACTGCTTCTTCCAGCTCGGGCTGCACCGCATGGAGATTTGCATCAGACCGGAGAACGCGCCATCGCTGAGGGTCGTTGAGAAGCTCGGATTCCGGTACGAGGGACTGCGGCGGCGCTACATCCATATCAACGGAGACTGGCGCGACCACTACTGCTTTGCGTTGGTGGTCGAAGAGGTGCGCCAGGGTGTGCTTGCGCGATGGCGCGACGGCCAGGCGTCTGCTGACGCTGCGCGCATCCCGGCCTCTGACCGTGCTGCTGCCGCCATCCCGCTGCCTGTGCATCGCGATCGGTGACACACCCGCCACGCGAACCGGTGGATCGCCTCTCGCACCGTACCGTTGAGGCATGGGTGGGGATGTACTGAGCGGCGGGGTCGTTTTTGCGCTCGCTGCCGCCCTGTGGCTGGCGTACCTGGTGCCAACCTGGCTGCGCCGACGCGAGTACCTCGCAACGGAGCGCAACGCGGTGCGACTGCAGCAGACGTTGCGCATCCTGGCCGAGACCGCCGAGGTACCCCAGGAAGTGCGAGTCGAGGCGACCGCTCGTGACGTTGCAATTCAGCAGCGCATCCTGCGCAAGGAAGAGGAACGCGCTCGCGCCGAGGCGAAGGCGCGGGCGGAGGCCGAAGCTGCGGCGATGCGCGCACGTGCCGCGGCGATCGCCGCAGAGTCCACGGTGACGGCGGCACCGCGAATCGCACTTGCGCCCGATGTCGCGCAGGATCGAGCCAGGCGGCTGCGCAGGGTGCGCGCGGCAACCTCTCTGCTGATGCTGATCGGTCTTGGCGTGGTTGTTTATGGCGGATTCGACCTGCTTGCGAGTGGGTCGTGGATCTTCTTGGCTGGCGGCACCGTGCTGACCGCGAGTGCGCTCGTGCTGCTGTCGCGGTTGGCGAAAGCCGGCCGGATGCGACGAGTCGCCGCTGTCTCCCAGGAGCGGCCGGTGCAGTCGGAACTGTTCGACCACGCAGAGCACGATGTTGCCGTGCCGGCCGCCACTGCGACGTGGACGCCGCAGCCGTTGCCGAAGCCCCTGTATCTGTCTCGCGGATCTGCGGCGGCGAGCGCAATGGCGTCGGTGGATGCTGCGGTCGCGTTGCGCCGTGCTGCAGCGCGTGAGGATCTCGAGAGACGCGCCGCCGAGCTTGCGCCGCGGCTCGAGCCCGAGGTGGCGCAACTCAAGCCACGGACGGCGGGAGCTGTCGCCGGGTCAGAGCCGGCGGCATCCGCTGGACCTGCGCGCACCGTGGACGCGCCACCGAGCCGCTTCGCGCGGATGGGTGTGCTCGATGACGTCGAGTCGGATGCGCTCGACCTTGACGCCGTGCTGCGTCGTCGTCGCGCGGCCGGCTAACGCGCTTCAACTTCGCGCTTCGCGCCGATAGTGCGCGTTCGCGCCGATATCAGGCATGTCAACTGCCACTCTCGGCACGAGCGAACACCCTCGGTGTGGGGCGATTCTGGTCGGCTTTCGAGTGGTACCTGCGAGCGTGATATTGTTTCTAACGCAGTTCAAGGGGCTATGGCGCAGTTGGTAGCGCGTCTCGTTCGCAATGAGAAGGTCCGGGGTTCGAATCCCCGTAGCTCCACCACTGAAGACGTATTAGAACACCTGGCGTTGGTTGACGTTAGTGCGAGGGTGTGAAGGGCTCACTGAGTCCGCTCGACGGTTCTCCCGTCGAAATTTGGCTGGAGTGGCGCCGAGTGCTGCGCTGAACGCTCGGCTGAATGCTGATTCGGATCGGTAGCCGACTGTCGAGGCGATCGTCGAGACGGTGAGGCCACTCGAACTGAGCAGGCGTGCCGCGGATGCAAGCCGGGTGCGCGTCACAAGCTCGCCGACTGTTGTGCCGGTGTCGCGACGGAACCTGCGTTGGAAGGTCGCCCGCGACATCATTGCTGCCTCGGCGAGTCGATCGATCGTCCATGGCTGGCCAGGATCGTCGAGGACCAACGCGATTGCATTGGCGATGTCCTCATCTTGTGGCGCAGTCCACAGCGGCGCCGTCGCGGTTGTCGCGGCTCCGCTTCGCAGAACCAGCGCAAGCAGTGCCGTCGACAAGGCGGAGAGAATGACGCTGCTGCCTGGCCCGTCATGTTCTGCCTCTGCTCGCATGAGTCCGGCCAGGCTCCGTAAGAAACCTTTGCCGCTTTCGGTGTCCCCGAGTGATGCGTGTAGTGGTTGCGGAAGGCTGTCCAAGAGGAGCGATCCCGCTCCTGGGCCCACTGTGAAGTGCCCACAAAAGAGATCGATCACGGGCTTCTCGTCGTTGGAGCTGTGAGTGATGCGCAATGACCTGCCGTTGGTCTCTCGCGTCGTCGTGAGAGGACCGCTACCGGGGGTGATGATTCGGTGAGCGGCGCCGTTCGGGATCACGACAGCATCTCCCGCCTTCATCTGAAGCTCGACGTCACCGACGAGCACACGACACTCGCCGTCGAGCAGTACATGGAAGGGCGCCTGGCGTATGCCATAACGCTCAACATTCATTCGAGTCGACTTGCCCAACAAGCACCGCAACTCAAGCGTCGCTTCGAGGTCGGTGTATCGAAGCATGCGACTGATGCCATCCATATGATCCTCCAGGGCATAAATACGAGCTTATGCAGTCTATTCGTCTCACAGGCGTGGTGTGAAGCTAGAGCCATGGACACCACGAACCAAAATCTCACTGCTGATGTTCTCGTCATCGGATTCGGAAAGGGAGGAAAGACCACGGCGCACGCTCTCGCTGATGCAGGACGCCGGGTCGTACTGGTTGAACGCGACGAGAACATGTACGGAGGCACCTGCCCCAACGTGGGTTGCGTCCCGACCAAGATGCTCCTGCATTACTCGACGTCGCGACGGCTGGAGGACGAGGCTCAAGAGTTTTTCGCCCAGTCGATCGCCGGTGTCCGAGAACTGACGAAGCTCTTCCGTGCAGGCAACTTCGAAGGACTCAACGGCAAGCCAAGCGCAATGGTCGTGACGGGGACTGCTCGCTTCATTGACAGCAACACCGTGCAGGTCGGCGAAGGGGACGATGCGCTGACAGTCACCGCGCCGACCATCCTGATCAACACCGGCTCCGAGCCTGTCGTGCCTGACATCCCAGGGGTACGTGACAGCCGATTCCGCGTCAGCAGCACCGATCTGATCCAGCAGGATCGGTTGCCTAAGCGCCTTGCGATCGTTGGAGGCGGCTACCTCGGCCTTGAATTTGCCGGGATCTATCGCAGCTTCGGTGCTGATGTGACGGTCTTGGAGTCAGCTGACCGGTTGTTGTTGCGCGAGGATGACGACGTTGCTGGCGCCGTTTCGGACCTGCTCACCGGCGACGGAGTCTCGCTCATTACGGGAGCTTCTGTGACGGTCGTGTCCGACGGCACCGACGCCGCGACGGTGACGTATGTCAAGGACGGGGCATCCGTTGAGCTGGAAGTGGATGCGTTCCTTGTTGCCGTGGGGCGTCGGGCCGCGATCGACGAGCTCGATCTCACGGCGGCCGGCGTGGAGACGACCGAGCGCGGCGCGATCCGCGTGGACGATGAGTTGCGCACCAGCCAGTCGCACATCTTCGCGCTCGGCGACGTGAACGGCGGACCGCAGTTCACGTATGTCTCGCTTGATGACTCGCGGATCGTGCTCGATCAGCTGCTGGGTGATGGGAAGCGTCGGGTGTCCGACCGCGTCGCGGTCCCGCGGACGCTTTTCCTCAACCCTCCGCTGGCAACCGTCGGGATCACCGAGACCGAGGCGCGGAAGCAGGGTTTGAACATCAAGGTCGCCCGCGAGAACGTCGCAGACATCATCGCGATGCCGCGCGCTTACACGGTCGAAGAGACACGTGGGCTGATGAAATTCATCGTTGATTCGTCGACCGATCAGATTCTCGGGGCCGCGCTGCTCAGTATCGACGCGCAGGAGATCATCAACCTGGTCGCCATTGCGATGCGTAATGGGATCACTGCCACCGAGCTACGCGACTCCATCTACACGCATCCCAGCTCAACCGAGGCGCTCAACGAGGTGTTCGACCACATCGTTGCCTGACGAACAGAACGGCCGGAGGCGTTAAAGCCTCCGGCCGAACGTCGGTGTTCGGCAGCGGGCTCTATCAGCTGATGCCGAGGCTGGCGATCTTTCCATCTCGCACCGTGACGGCGAACGGGCTGGTGCCGTTGAACCCGTTGCCCGTGACCTTTATCGTCACGACGTATGAGTCTGAGTGTTTGCCAGGGGTGACCTCGAGAATCTCGAACTTCGACTGCTTGCCGATGTTGTCCGTGCTGTCCCATTCCCGCACTCCACTGTGGCCGTGGAATTCTCGTCCCCAGTCGTTGAGCGACGCGTCGTCGGTGAATGCTGCAACGAACCGGTCACTGTCGCCCGCGTTCGTCGCATCGACGAACTCGCGGATCGGCTTCGGCACATCGATGGTGGTCATCGTGTCTCTCCTGTTCTCGTTCTGCCTTCAGTTTCCGTCAAAACAGACTTGGACGCAGGTGGCAAGGCGCTTTGGCCCGCAGGTAAGACAACGCGATCTCGTGCCACTAACCCTTGACGAGCCGTTATGGAATCGGCCCGGGTTACGGAGGCCCTGGGTGATATTCTCAACCAAGGAGTTGTCCCGACGATGATGCACAAGAAAAAAGACGCGCAGACGTTTCCTGTCATGGATGGAGCGTTGCCGGCTCCTCGCGAGGATCAGATTGCCGGCATCGTACAGCGAGTGTGGGCGGATTCGCAGCTGTACCACTCGGACGTTGAGCCACTGCTTCGGGAGTGGCTGAGCACCGTTGGCTGCACGGTGGCCGAGAACGAGTTCGCGATCCTGTTGAACAAAGCCAAGGGGGAGTTCGCCCGTGTGGCATCCGCGACGGACACCGACCCGGCGCCACACTGCCCAGCGGGAACTCTCGTCGCGTGCCTCTATTGGGATGTTCAGACGCTAGAACGCGGCGGGAGCATCCGCGGCTGAGACGCTGCGGGCGATCCCAGGAGTCTGATCGCCCGCTTGCCCGGCTTCCTTTGGATGCGGTTCAGAACTCGTCTTCCTGTGGTGGACGTGCAGCGACCACTTCGAGTTCGACGAGGAATCCTGGCCGCATGAGAGCGGGCACGACTGCCAATGTCGATCCGGGTCGATGCGTGAGGTACCGGGTTTGCACGGTGACGTAACCCTCGATGTCTGATTCGCTGGTCAGGCGCTGCCGGATGAAGACGATATCGCTGATCTCGGCCCCTGCCGCTTTCAGGATTCGAACGATGTTTTCCCACGCCTGCTCGGACTGACCCGTGATATCGGGAGCGATGTCGCCATCTTGGTCGATCCCTGGGGTGCCCGAGACGAGGATCTGGTCATATCCGGCGGGGATGACCACGGCATCGGCGTAGTGTCCGATTTGTGTGGCGATCCCCTGGTCAATCGTCGATAGGTGCATCTGCTCATCTCCAGTTTCTGTTGTTCCGGTTGTGTTCACGGCGATAGTCCGCATTCAGAGTTGGTCGTCTGACTCGAGCACGATGTTGACAGCTGCTTCTTCGGCGGATGCGCCGCCGCCGTCGATGCCGATGTCGTTCGCCCAGTATTCGGACGCCGGGTCGAAGCTCTCCTCGTCAGCCCAGATGAGACGGCCGGCACGGATGGAGCCGACTTGGTCGTCAATGATCTCCCCATCGGTGTCGACTGTGTCGCCGATGCCATCGCCTGGAATATCGTCGGTGTCGTCTGGAACCTCGCGGGCGAGGCGCGCCGCCAGGGGCTCATGCCCCCTCGCCTCGCGCTCCGTAAAGCCCCAGGAGAGGTCGGCCGGCCGCCAGTCCAATGGGGAATACCCGGTTTCCTCTACGTCGTCGTCGAGTTCGTCGTCGTCGAGACTTTCATCGGGCGCAAGCAGGCTGAGGCTGTCCTCCGAGCCGTCGTAGCCGCTGTCATCGTCGGTGCTTGTCACGTGCTGGTACCTCTCTCGTTCGGTCTCTGAAGTGTTAGCGGCCTCGAATGAGGTTGTCTTACACAGAGGACCCGATGTGCCGTCGGTAGGGTGGCTTACGCACGACGTTCCACTTGCGCACGTGTCGTTGCTCTGCCGGTTACGGCACCCGACTCGGCTCGCCGGACAGCAAGCGAAGGTGCGCGATGGCCATATCGATGGCCGAAGCCATCGGCGCTGCGTCGCGTGAGGTTTGCGCCAACAGGTAACCGCCCTGCACGGCCGCCACGAACCCGGTTGCAAGTTGGGCGACGTCCACGTCCTGCGGAATCATTCCTTGCCGCTGAAACCGGTGAATGACATCTTCGAAAAGTTCTTGCCAGGCAGCGAACAGGTCGTTCAGCTTGACGCGCGCGATTGCGTCCTGGTCGGAAACCTCGTTGGCCAGGGAGCCGAGGGCGCAGCCGTACCGGCTCTCTTGAAGGGCGCTGTTGGCGACGAATGCATCCCTCCAGCGCTGCAGCCCGGCGAACGTCTTCACTGCGCTCAGTCGTTCGCGTTCGCCATTTATGGTGCGTTCGCCCACCAACTCGATGACGGCCCGCACCAGAGCCGGCTTGTCGTCGAAGTGCCGGTAAAACTGCGATTTGCTGACTTGGCTGGCGGAGACGACATCGTCCACGGTTGTTCCGCCGACGCCTCGCACACGGATCAGATCGGCGGCGGTCGCGACGATTCGAGAGCGCGTCTTCGCGCCACGCGCGGTCAATCGCGTGGCTGCCACCGTCTGCGAGAGCGCATCCACACAGCCATGCTACTGACAGCGGCTTTGCGCGAGCCATATCCCGTCGCGGATGCTGGCGGCTTGGGCAACATTAATGGACGGCAGAGTCCTTAATGCTTGCTGAAAGTATGCCCGTCGGCTTTTATTGCGGCACTCGGACCCGTCTAAACTGGACCGAATCGTTCTGTTACAGATAGGCCTCGACCATGCGCCGATCGCTGGCCTGGCGGCGCGGCCGCTGCATGCACACAGAACTAGGGCGCTGATATCGAATTGGACGCACAGGCATGGACATCGACTCCTCGGCGTGGATGAATGCGCTTGAGGGATCGCGAGCCGAGCGCAACGCCGCCCTCGGCATCTTGCACGAGATGTTGCTGAGAGCCGCAATCCGCGAGGCATACCGGCGAGCGCCGGCTCGCTTCGGTGGCCAGGAGCTCGACGACCTCGCACACCAGGCCGCCAATGATGCGATGGTGGCATTGTTAGGAAAGCTCGGAAGCTTCCGAGGGGAGAGCCGCTTCACGACCTGGGCGTATCGGTTCGTCATGCTCGAAGTCTCCAATAAGGTCCGTCGCCACTTTTGGTCTCGTCCAGGTTTGCCCCTCGATGCGGCCGATTGTGAGCGACTTCCCGAGAGAGCCAGCTCGGACCCGCTCGCTCACGCGCAGCATCAAGAGCTGGTTGCAGCCGTGCAAAGAGCCGTGGATGAGACGCTGACAGACCACCAACGAGACTTGTTCGTGGCGATCGTGCTCAAGGGCGTTGCACTGGAGGCCATGGTGTCTCGTTCCGGATCCAGCCGGGGCGCGATCTACAAGACCGTCTTCGATGCGCGCCAAAAGATTCGCGCATACCTGATCGCCAACGGATATCTGGAACACGCGCTGACGGATGCAGAAAACCTCACTGGGCGCTAGATGCGGGTCGGTCGTTATAGACGAGTGGAATTGTGTCTGCTGAACCGGCGGCCGCAATCACGGATTCTGAGGTGACTCCCGGACGGGCGTTGTCGAGTACGTCCTGGTACTGCGGATAGCGGTCGAGAAAGCTGCGAACGATCGGGCAGTAGATCGTGACCTTCCGGCCGGATTGACGCACGTCATCCAGAACCTGAGCAATGAATTCGGTGGCAACGCCCTTGCCGCGGAAGTCTTCGCGCACCGTGGCGGTCAGGAGCACCATGCGACCGGCAACGATCCGATATGGCATCGCCGCGATCTCTTCGCCGTCTACCCATGCCGTGAACCGGTGATGCTGATCGTCGTCTAGGAATTGCAGATCGTATGCAGACAGTGGAACGTCATGAGCGTGAGCGGCTAGCTGATTCGCGACCTCATCGACAAGAAGCCGCGTGCCCTCGTCGAGGAAGCCGGTTCCGTCCGGGTAGCCGGCCGCGTCTAGGTATTCGATTGTGTCGTCGTGGTCCATGCTTGCCTTCGTGTTCGTTTGTTGTCTGTGCAGCGGTCAGGCTTCAGCCGACTGGGCCCCGCCGTCGGGCCTTGCGACGCGACCGGGAACCTGCGGGTCGACGAGGTCGGTGTATTCCGGGTGTTTCGCAAGGAAGTCCACGACGACCTGGCAGTAGACGGTGATGCGCAGCCCGCTTCGGCGGATATCGTCGAGCGTCTCGGTGACGAGGCGGGTGCCGATCCCGAGTTTGCGGTGATGCTCTTCCACGGCGGCGTGAGTGAGTGCAAGCCGCGAGGCGCCTGCGGGTTCGTAGACCACTAAACCAACAAGCTCATCTCCGAGCAGCGCCTCATACGTGTGACTCTCGCGATTGTGGCGAACGATGATATCTGCGTCGAGCGTCTGTGTCATCCTGTGCCTCCGCTAATTGTTCTCGGTGATGCGCATCCAGCGCAGGCCCGGCATTGCCAGAGACTTCTGGTGTCCGCGTTCGATGACGACCACCAGCACATTGTCACAGTTGCGGCACCGGGCGACGTACCCCATGCCATGCCCGTAGACCATCGCTTGTCCCACGGCTGCAACATCGCCGCACATGGTGCATCGCCCTGTGGCGGTCGTTGGGTCGAAGGCGAAGAGCCCCATCAGGGGGCCGGCGAGAACATTGCCGTCAAGGCGTTCCATCAGTTTCCTCCGAATCGTTCGGTGCGGATGCTGTCGCGTGCGTGACCGAGATCGATCAGCGCTCTTGACACCGTTTCGACGAAACCGGTTGGGCCACAAATGTAGATCAGTGGCGCGTCTTCCACCGGGAGCGTTTGGCTCCGCAGATCATCGACGGTGAGCCTGCCGGCCGAGCGAGACCAGCCAGAAGGTACGGTGCGTGTGTAGTGCCAGGTGGTATCCACAGTTGCCGAAGCTTGTGTGAGTTCGTCGCGGAAGAATGCATCATCGGGTGAGCGAAGTGAGTACAGCAGTCGCATGGGAGCGGTGCTTGCCGTGGAGGCATGAACGCGCGCCATGGCGATGAACGGAACAACTCCAGAGCCGCCTGCGATCAGTTGCACGGGTCGGGTCAGCTCTGGCCGCCAAACGAACCATCCACCGAGCGGGCCGCGCAGCTCGACGGTATCGCCGATCTCGAGGTCGTCGACGAGAAATGGTGAGACTTCACCGTCTGGCAGGCGGTCGATTGCCAACTCGATTTCTTCACCGGGTCCTGCGGAGGCGACCGAATACGATCGGACGGCTTGATAACCATCGGGAGCGGTCAGTCGCACATCCACGTGTTGGCCTGCCTCATTCCCCGGCCAGTCGGGAATCGCGAAGGTGACGCTTCTTGAGGACGCGGTCAACGGATGCGCGCGTACCAGCGTGCCTGTGAACCAGCTAGCGAGTGGTCCGGTCACGAGTACCGTTCTTCTCGCCAAGGGTCACCGTGCAAGTTGTATCCGTAGGTTTCCCAGAATCCCGGATTGTCGTCGCTTTGCATGACGAGACCGCGCACCCATTTCGCGCTCTTCCAGAAGTAGAGGTGCGGCACAAGCAGGCGTGCCGGTCCGCCGTGTTCTGGGTCGAGTTCGCCTCCGTCGTACTCATAGGTGATCCAGGCCTGCCCATTGAGAACTTCCTCAAGCGGAAGATTCGTGGTGTAGCCGCCGTAGGAGTGCGCCATGACGAAGTCGAGATTCGTCTCGACCTCGGCGAACAGCGTGTCGAGAGACACTCCCCGCCAGCCGGTGCCGAGCTTGGACCAGCTGGTGACGCAGTGGATGTCTACGGTGATCTCCTCGGATGGCAGCGCAAGGAATTGTTCCCAGTTCCACCGGTGTGTCTCGCCGGCCTCCGTGTGGATGAAGAACTCCCAGTCCTGCGTCGCAATCGTCGGCGTTGGGCCCGCCGAGAGCACCGGGAATGACTCGGTCAGATGTTGCCCAGGCGGGAGCGCGGGGTTGTCATCGCGTCGGCGACCTCCGAAAATTGCCATTATTCCTCCCTGAGCTGGTGAGCGTTGACGTGGCCCTCGGCGGACCGAGTGCCGTTGTGGCGCATTCGCTGTTCTGCCGCGGTCATTGAAACCGGCCGTCGAATCGTGAGCCGTTGTTGACTTCGGTGAAGCGCAGACCGGTCGCTGTGCCGTTCTCGGCCAGCCAGGTCAGGGTGTAGCAGGCGCGATACGCCGGCGGCCAGAATGAACAGAATCGACCGTCTTCGTCGACGTACCACTCGCCGTGGGTCGGTTTGCCGTTCTCGGTGTACGTCGTTGACCCGTCGTGGTTGAAAATCTGAACCGAGCCGTCGTCGTAGCGCAGAGTGCCGGCCGTGACCGCCGCCGGGATGGCGTCGGCTGTCACCGGTTCTCCGTTGAGCGCCTGCGGTAACTTTTCGGTGTTTGGCATCGAATCTCCTCAGTGTTACGTCTCAGTGTTGGGTCTCAGTGTTGGGTCGTATCAGCTGGTCTGCTGAACAGGGGTGGAGCGACGCGGCAGTTTCCAGCCGGGACGCGCGTAGTGGCAGGTGTACCCGGCAGGATACTTTTGAAGATAATCCTGATGTTCCTCCTCGGCCGGCCAGAACTCAACGGCAGGGACGACCTCCGTCACGACCTTGCCGGGCCACAGGCCGGATGCATCTACGTCGTTGATCGTGTCTAAAGCCACCTGTCGCTGAGCGTCCGTGGTGTAAAAGATCGCCGATCGATAACTGCGACCGACGTCGTTTCCCTGACGGTCCCTGGTCGACGGATCGTGAATTTGAAAGAAGAACTCGAGCAGATCCCGGAAGGAGATCACCTCAGGGTCGAAATGAATCTCGACCGATTCGGCGTGGTCACCATGGTTGCGATAAGTGGGGTTCGGGGTGTTGGCTCCCGAGTAGCCGACCTGGGTCGAGATGACGCCGGGCTTCTTTCTCAACAGCTCTTGCGCGCCCCAGAAGCATCCGCCCGCAAGCACGGCTCGTTCGGTGTTCATCGCACACCCTTCGCCGTCGCGAAGAGTTCGCGGAATTCACCGTATCCCTCCGCCTCGAGCCGGTCGAGGGGTACGAAACGCAGAGCGGCGGAGTTGATGCAGTACCGTAGTCCGCCTTCAGCCACCGGACCGTCGTCGAAGAGGTGCCCAAGGTGGCTGTCACCATTGGCAGAACGAACCTCGGTAGCACGCACGCCGAAACTGTTGTCCTCTTTCAACACGATGTTCGCCGGATCGATCGGCACGGTGAAGCTAGGCCAGCCGGTGTGCGAGTCGTACTTGTTCACCGATGCGAACAGCGGTTCACCTGAAACGATGTCCACGTACAGCCCTGCGTCGTGACGGTCCCAGAACTCGTTGCGGAACGCCGGTTCGGTCGCCGCCTGCTGCGTGACTCGATACTGCTCAGCTGTCAGCTTCGAGATCGAGTCTGGGTCTTTGCGGTAATTGCCAGTCATGAGATGTGCTCCTTGATCACTGGTGTCGTGATTCATGTTCTTAGTAGCGTGGTTTTGGTGATTCTTACCTCAGGACGGTGCTGCTGGGGCAGCGCACTTGTGTCACGCGACGCCGCCGCTCTCGTTCAGGTCGCCATTGAGTCCGTTCGGATAGAACCCCCCGGAGGTCGCACGATCGGCTGTGAGATACACGATGTTCAAGATGCGCTCGGGTGAGCGACCGAACGCGCGCCCGTCGGAGTCAGTCGGGATCAGGTTCAGGTTGTCGGCGTTGCCGATGCCCTGGTCGTCATCATCCGACCCATCGACGCTGTTGCGCACGTCGGAGATTTTCTGCACAGCAGCGAAAACAGCATCGTTGATCATTCCTTCGTTGTAGAGGGATGTCCGCACGATGCCCGCGTGGTATGCCTCGGTGGCGAGGAGCCCGGCAGCGGCGTCCAGGTATGTCTTGTTCGAGATGAACGGTGCTGCACCTTTGAACGCGGTCACTCCTACGTCTTCGAAGATGTATGCGGCGAACAGGAAGTTGAGGTCGCTCTCGTATGCATCGAACGTCTCACCTGGCTGGATGAGACCGGCCGCGGTAGCGGCCGCCGTGAAGCTGTGGTCCAACGAGATGGTCGGCCGGGACACTGCTGCGCTGCCGAGTGCACCGCGAAGGAACGCAACGTGCGCACGTTCGTCATTCGCGATCTCGGCCGCGAACTTGCGCACAACGGGGTTGCTGAACATGACGGGGCGCCCGCCCGAGACATCGCCCCGATTTCCGGTTCCTGTGGTCATTTCGTCGGGGAGGGCACTGCCGATCGCCCTGAGGTAGAACTCCGCCTCGAGGTATTCGAGGTTGAGAGCGAAGTTCAGAATCGATGCGTCACTTGGTCCGGTGTCGCCGTCGCTCGCCGCCGCTGGCCGGCCCTTGGCGGCGTCGACCATTGCAGCAAGCTTCTGCTTGTCGTTTTCGGTCTCGCCGCTGCGATCGACTGCATCGGCGAGGAAGTTGTTATCGGACATGAGATGGTGCTCCATTCGTTGCGGTGTTCGGTTGCGGTTGAGTGGGGTCATGGCGACGGCTTCTGTGGCATCGTCGTATCGACCGGAGTCCGATGCCGACGCCAGCGCTCATGGTGTGCCACTTTCGACGGTTGGGACGCCGGGATGCCGACCTCAGGATGGTTCAGGTCGAAGGCCGGAGATTCAGATCGGATGCGCGGTATCGAGGTGAAGTTGTGCCGCGGCGGTGGGCACGAGGTCGCCCATTCAAGTGATCGCCCATAACCCCACGGGTCGTCGACGTTCACTTTCGGAGCGGTGCGTGCGGTGAGGTAGACATTGAGGAAGAACGGAACCATTGAGATGCCGAGAACGGCTGCGCCGAGCGATGACACCTGGTTCAGCCAGGTGAAGCCATCCTGAGGAAGGTAGCTGGCGTAGCGGCGCGGCATACCGATCACTCCGAGCCAATGCTGGATCAGGAATGTCGTATGAAAGCCGATGAAGAGCAGCCAGAAGTGCCATTTGCCGAGCCGCTCGTTCAGCATTCTGCCTGTCCATTTCGGCCACCAGAAGTAAAAACCAGCGAACATGGCGAACACGACAGTGCCGAACACGACGTAGTGGATGTGGGCGACGACGAAGTACGTGTCCGAAAGGTGAAAATCCAGGGGAGGGCTGGCGAGGATGACACCGGTGAGCCCACCGAAAGTGAATGTGACCAGAAATCCGATGGCGAAGAGCATCGGTGACTCGAAGGTGATCGAACCGCGCCACATCGTGCCGATCCAGTTGAACATCTTCACACCGGTCGGTACGGCGATGAGCATTGTCATCAGTGAGAAGAATGGCAAGAGAACGGCGCCGGTTACATACATGTGATGTGCCCAGACTGTGACCGAAAGCGCCGCGATCGCGATTGTCGCGTATACCAGACCCTTGTAGCCGAACACCGGTTTGCGGCTGAACACAGGGAACACCTCGGAGACGATTCCGAAGAACGGAATGGCCATGATGTAGACCTCTGGGTGGCCGAAGAACCAGAACAGGTGCTGCCACAGCAAGGCGCCGCCTGTCGCTGTGTCGTAAATGTGCGATCCGAGGACTCGATCCGCTAGCGCCGCGAGCACGGCGGCTGCGAAAACCGGGAACACCATCAAAGCGAGGATCGAGGTCACCAGTGCGTTCCAGGTGAAGATCGGCATGCGGAACATGGTCATTCCTGGCGCGCGCATGGTGACGATCGTTGTGATGAAGTTCACAGACCCGATGACAGACCCGAACCCGGAAACCGCCAGACCGGCCATCCACAGATTGCCGCCGAGCCCGGGCGAGAACCCCGTGCTGGCAAGCGGTTGGTAAGCGAACCAGCCAAAGTCGGCCGCCCCATGCGGCGTAAAGAAGCCGCCGACAGCGATGAGCGACCCAAAGGCGTATAGCCAATATGCGAGGGCGTTCAGGCGGGGGAACGCGACATCGGGAGCGCCGATCTGCAGCGGCATCATGACGTTCGTGAACCCGGAGAACAGCGCGGTCGCGAACATCAGCACCATGATCGTGCCGTGCATGGTGAACAGCTGGTTGTATTGCTCGTTGGTCTGCACAACGTGCAGGCCAGGCTCGAAGAGCTGGGCGCGAATGATGAGCGCAAGGACGCCGCCGATGAGGAAGTAGATGAAGGCGGTAATCAGGTAGAGATAGCCGATTGTCTTATGGTCGGTCGTTGTGATCCACGAGACGATCCGGTTGCCTTTGCGCTGCGAACGCGTCGGTCCGGCGAGTTCCCCGCGCGGCGCGGTCGCAGCCGTACCAGGGTATTCGGGCGCGGCCGCCACGGCATTCGGCGCAGAGCGGACGGTTGGAACAGGCACGTCAGCATCATCACCCCTGGATGGTTTGATGGCGGTCGAAGTCGCAATTGCGCGGCGCGGCGCTGAGCAGGCGATGGCTTGTGGGGATCAGAGGCGGTAACGGCGACGGAATTCCCGCGTCGTTGATCCAACAACACGCGCAAAGAATTTGGCGAAGTTGGTCGGCTCAGAGAACCCGAGCTGAGTGCCGATCTGGGCCGCCGTAAGGCGAGTGTCTGCCAGCAGACGTTTGGCCTCCAACGCCACTCGCTCGTCGATCAGTCGCTTTGCTGTTTTCCCAGTGGCGATTCGGCACGCGCGTGTCAGAGTCTTAGCCGTGTAGCCGAGTCGGCTGGCGTAGACGTCTGCGCTGCGTATTGTCGCGAAGGATCGTTCGAGCTCAGCGGTGAAGCGCTCATACAGATCGCGTTCGTCTGACGCATCCGCTGGAGTGTATTGAGCAAGCCGGAGCACGAAGACGGCAAGCAAGAGCTTCAACACGTCTCGTGCGCGACGATCGGTGTGTGGCTCCGAGTACGCGCGCTGGACCTCTTGCATCGATGAACGCAATGCAACCGGCAGACCGGTGTGGATGGCATTCGGCCCTGCCCGCAGGTAACTCAGCACGTCGGTGGTGTGCGCCGGGAACTCCTCCGCGAAAAGGACGATGGTGGCTTCGACGCCGGCTCCGTCGACGGGCGATGGCGCTTGCCGTACCTGACCCGGCCGCACGTGCAGTACCGTGCCGGGCTCACACGTGATGAATTCGAAGTCGATCATCGCCAGACCGGCGCCAGCCGTGAAAACCCAGATCTCGTGATAGGCGAGGCGACGCGGACGACGAAGCACATCATCGGGGAGGCCGGCGGTGACCGCTGCGAAATCGGTGACCTCGGCGCCCGCTTCTGGAACTGACGCGTTGAAATATCCCAGTTCCTGACCAGTAGTTGCGCTTCCGGTTTTGACCATCATGAGTCCCCTACTTACCTTGTTCCCGTCATGGTAAGGCCGAAGACTTGATGAACGTCGACATTCGTCGACACGGACGTATTGAGGAAACAGCAGTGGCAGGTCCCGGTTGCGTGGCGGCTCGGCCGGACGATGCCGATCGTGCAGCTGTCCTGTCTGCTGTTGGTGCACTCGTCGCCGATCCCGCCCGCTGCAGCATGCTCACCGCGCTTCTGAGTGGGCAGGAGATGCGAGCGAGCATGCTGGCCGCCGAAGCTCGGGTGCGGCCGGCGACGGCCAGCAGTCACCTGAACAAGCTGACCGAGGCCGGGTTCGTCCGCGTGCGTTCTCAGGGACGCTTCCGGTACTACCAGCTTGCCAACGCGGAAGTTGCAGAGCTCATTGAAATGATGGAACGGCTTGCCCCGTTGCGACCGATCAGGTCACTTGCCGAGAGCAACCGAGTGCGCGCATTGCGCATCGCCAGGTCCAATTACGACCATCTCGCCGGCCGGGTCGCCGTAGACGTGATGGACGCGCTCCTGCGCTTGGGACACATCGAGGGCGCAGACGCCCTCGTGACGACCAAGACAACGCACCATGAGCCGCTTAGCCTCACCGATGACGGTGCCCATCACCTGGCCAGCTTCGGACTGACCATTACCGACGCCGACTACACGTTCGTTTCGCACGTCGACGCGCTCGAGGCTCGCCCGCACATCGCAGGCAGCCTCGGTATGCGGCTCCTTGACGAGTTCCTCCGCTTGAACTGGTTCCGCCGTGTCGCCAACAGCCGAGTTCTCGTCCCGACCGAAACCGGTCGCACCGCGCTTCTGGCCATCTGCACCGCCGACGGTTCGGCTTGCGACCTCGCGGCGACCTGTTAGCGCATCCGGGGCGACCCTCAGCGCCTGGGTTTCGATGGTCAACCGCACGGTCATGAGGAAGAGCCAGGACGTTGCACATCGTGCCATGATCGACACATGACCGAGAGATTGATGCTCCTGGACACCGCTTCGTTGTATTTCCGCGCCTTCTACGGGGTCCCAGACTCCGTTCACGGCCCGGACGGCACACCCGTCAACGCCGTGCGAGGGCTCCTCGACATCATTGCTCGCCTCGTGACCGACTTCGAACCGACATCGCTCGTGGCCTGCTGGGATGATGCGTGGCGCCCGCGGTGGCGCGTCGAACTCATCCCGAGCTACAAGGCGCAACGTGTTTCACACACGGCACCAGACGGCACGGATGTCGAGGAGGTGCCAGAGAACCTTGTGACCCAGATCCCAATCATCCGCGAGGTGCTCGACGCGTTCGGAATCGCCGTTGTCGGCGCTCCCGATCACGAGGCGGATGATGTGATCGGCACTCTGGCCACATCGGCCGTTGGCCCTGTCGACGTCGTCACGGGCGATCGCGACCTTTTCCAGCTGGCCGACGATTCGTCGGATGTGCGAATCGTGTATACCGCGCGGGGCATGAGCAAGCTTGAGGTGGTCACTGGCGACGTGCTGCGAGCGAAGTATGGAATCGGTCCTGAGCAATACAGCGACTTCGCTGTGATGCGCGGGGACGCATCCGACGGGTTGCCGGGGGTCGCAGGCATTGGTGAGAAGACGGCTGCGCACCTATTGAGCGACTATGGTTCGCTCGACGGAATCATCGCGGCGGCCGCCGATGACCACGACCGGCTGTCGCCGACGGTGCGCCGCCGCATCCTGGACGCCGCCGAATATCTTGCGGTTGCCCCACGCGTCGTCGACGTTGTGCGTGACCTCGATCTGGACGAGGCGGATGCTCGCATCCGTCCGCTGACACAACCTCAGCGTGAAGCGGTCGCCGGTCTTGCTGAAAGGTGGGGGCTCGGCGGGTCGGCTGAACGGGCACTGCGCGCTCTTGGCAACGACACCTCGGTGGCCGACTGACGGCGGATGCGCCGCCCCGACGCTATTTCAGCAGCCGCGATAACACTCGATCGGCAAGCGGCTTGCCGCCGGTCTGGCAGGTTGGGCAATACTGCAGCGTACTGTCGGCGAAAATCACCTGACGGATGGTGTCCCCGCACACTGGACACTTCTCGCCGACTCGACCGTGCACCTGCAGGTTGGACTTCTTCTCGCGTTTCAATTCCGTCGCGTCGAGTCCATCCGCTCGCGCGACGGCAGAGCGCAGCGTCGACTGCATCGCATCGAACAACCGACCAGTCTCGTCGGCGCTCATCGCCGCCGGTTTGAACGGCGACATCTTGGCAGCGTGCAGAATCTCGTCGGAGTACGCGTTGCCGATTCCGGCAATGACCGACTGATTGCGCAGCACTCCCTTGATTTGCGCGCGACCAGCGTCGGCAAGGATCTCTGCGAACCTGTGGAGTGTGAAATCATCGGCGAGCGGATCGGGTCCAAGCCTGGCGATCCCAGGCACGTCGTGAGGGTCGGCAACGACATAGAGTGCGAGACTCTTCTTCGTTCCGGCCTCGGTGATATCGAGGCCGGCCCCGCCCGGTAGGCTGCCGTCTGCCGACGCGGCGAGCACCACGCGAGCGGCGAGCGGGCCCTTCCCCGGACGTCCCGACGGTGGTGGCGGTGGCCCGTTCCGCCAGCGGATCCAGCCTGCCCTCGCAAGGTGCACGATCAGGTGCAGCCGGCCGTTGTCCTGTTCATGGCTGGACACGTCAGCAACAGTGAAATCGAGGAACTTGCCGTGGCGTGCGACGCAGGTGAACTGCCCACCCGCCAACGCGGAGACAGGCGGAGCGAACGTCTTCAAAGCCGCGAACGCGACGACGTCCACGCGTTCGAGGGTGCGACCGATCAGGCGGGTGCCTAAGCCGGTCGCGAGCGCGTGCACCTCAGGGAGCTCAGGCATGACTCCAGTGTGGCCCGACCCGCCGACATCCGCTGGTCAAATTCGAACCATCGCAAAGATTCTTGTGGCGAATCGTGCAGCGCCGGTTGATAATCGACTCGAGGTCATCCGACCTGGATGGCCGCGTGGCGCGGAGGGCCGGAACATGACAACGCGACTTAATCCATATCTGAACTTCAGGAACAACGCCAAAGAGGCGATGACTTTCTATCACTCGATTTTCGGCGGCGAACTGACGAGCAACACCTTCGGCGAATTCCAGATGAGCCAAGACCCGAGCGACAACGACAAGATCATGCACTCGCAGTTGATGACAGATAGCGGTCTCACCCTGATGGCGGCTGACGTCCCCAGTTCAATGGAGTACACCGAGGGGAAGAACGGCACCATCTCGCTCAGCGGAGATGACGATGCTGAGCTTCGCGGATACTGGGACAAACTCTCTGAGTGCGGCACCGTCGTCGTGCCGCTGGAGAAGGCGCCGTGGGGCGACAGCTTCGGCTGGTGCACCGATAAGTTCGGCGTGCCGTGGATGGTCAACATCGCAGGCGCGAGCACGGACTGAACGACGGCCTAGCGCTCGCCGGTAGCAACGCCCGCCGTGGCAAGAGCGACGCTGCTCGCACCGTCGATCTCAAGGCTCTCTGGCAACACCTCGTCGCGCTCGATCGTTGTGGCCAGCGGAACCTCCTTGATGAACATAAGCAGAATCATCGCGACGATCACCAGCGGCACCATGTAGAGGAACACAGGCGTCAGCGCGTCGTTGTATGAGCCGACGATGATGTCGCGAACAGCGCCGGGCAAGTGCTTCACGGAGTCCGGCGTGAGTGCGTTGCTCGAGCCCGCGGCGTTGGTCGCGGCAGCGGGCATCCGCTCTGCCAGCAAACCGGTCAAGCGTGCAGTGAACAGGCTGCCGACGACCGCTGAGCCGAGCGAAGCGCCGATCTGACGGAAGTAGTTGTTCGAGGCGGTCGCCGTGCCCACCTGCGCGATCGGAAAGGTGTTCTGCACGATCAGCACAAGGATCTGCATGCAGAGTCCGAGACCGAGACCCATCACAGCGAGGTACAGGCAGATGATCCAGACCGCCATGCCGACCGTCATGGTGGAAAGCAGCAGCAGCCCGACTGCGACGATGGCCGTGCCGAGTATCGGCGCCCACTTGTACCGGCCGGTCTTGCTCACCAGTTGGCCAGATGTGATCGACGTAAGCAGCAGTGCAGCCATCATCGGGATCATCAGGAAGCCCGCTTGGGTGGCGTTGGCACCGGTGACCATCTGCAGGTATGTCGGCAGGTACGCAAGCGCACCGAACATCGCGATGCCGATCACGAGACCGGCGAGCGTCGTCAGGTTGAAATTGAGCTTCTTGAACAGGTGCAGAGGCATGATCGGCTCCGACACGCGACGCTCGACCATGACGAACGCGACACCGGCTGCGATCGTGCCGACGATGAGGGAGACGATCAGCGGCGAGTTCCAGTCGTATGTTGTCCCGCCCCAGGTGCTCACGAGCACGAGCCCGGTCGAGGTGAGCGCAAGAAGCGCCATGCCGACCGTGTCGAACTGTGCCCGACGCTTGGTTGCCCGCGGCAGGCGAAGAAAGAATGCAGCAGACGCGATGGCGAGGATGCCGAGGGGGATGTTCATCCACAGGCCCCAACGCCAGCCGATTCCATCAGTGAACCAGCCGCCGAGCAGCGGACCGGCGACCGACGATAGCGCGAACACGCCGCCCATGATGCCCATGTATTTGCCGCGCTCGCGAGCCGGCACCACATCGGCGATGATGGCCTGCGAGAGCACCATGAGTCCGCCACCGCCGATACCCTGAACGGCACGGCCGATGATCAGCCAGGTCATATCTCCGGCCCATCCACCGATGATCGACCCGAGGATGAACACCGAGATCGCGCCGATGAAGATTCCCTTGCGGCCGATGAGGTCACCGAGTTTGCCGTAAACAGGCAGCATGATCGTGGACGCGAGGATGTAAACCGTGATCACCCACAGCATCTCGTCGACACCGTGCAACTCGCCAACGATCGTGGGTAGCGCGGTGGAGAAGATCGTCTGATCCAGCGACGCCAGGAGCATCGTGACCATCAGGCCGGCAAAAACGAGCAGGATGCTGCGTCTCGACGTTGTGCTCGCTGGAACCGGCGAAGCCGTTGTTGCTGTTGTCATCGAAGTCTCTCTATTACCTCTCGTATGAGCGTGACCGCTCGTTGTTCTACGTCCTCGGGAGCGATCAGATCAGGGGCGGCAGCCGACTCGCGTGCCGCGCTTCGAACCGCGCTGCCGCACAGCGTCAAAAGCACCTCGGCGAAGCGGCTCGTCTCTGCTGCGTCATCCGATGCGAATGCCTGATCGTTCCGCATAATCGTCTCGGCGACCTCGCTCAGCTGCTTGCCCATGCGGAACATCTGTGCCATCTGGCGACCGAGTAGCTGCGGGTAACGCTGCACGACTTCTTTGCGCGCCGTATGCAGTTTGAAGTTCTCGACAGACGGTGCCATCGCATGGAACAGCACGCGCACGATGCAGGCGACAACGTCACTCTGGTCCACGCCGTCGAGGATCTGCGGCAACGAGTCATCCGTGATCTCGACGTCCCGGATGCCGAGGATCGCGTCTTCCTTGCTGTCGAAGTAATTGAAGAAGGTGCGCGGTGAGACGAACGCTCGCTCGCTGATGGCGTCGATGGTTGCGCCGTCGAGGCCATCGCTGATCACGAGATCAAGGGCTGCCTTCTCGAGCGTCGCTCGAGTTTCGGCGCGCTTCTTCTCGCGTAGCCCTGGGGTTCCTGATTCCACTCGAATATTATTGCACAATCTGCAGAATTGCGCAAATGAAACATTGCCGTTCTGCATAACTGTAGAACTCAGAGGTAGAGGCGGCGGATGCGTGTTCAGCTGCAGCGCGCGGATGCGGCGGTGAGCGCCGTTACCTTTGGGCGAGCGCGAAGGGCAGCACTGCGTCGACACCGGCCTCGCGCATGGCACCACCGGCGA
>Ga0164242_10001828_pt1 | contig 24966 bp, 24 predicted proteins | sample OricomgcompostMG_FD_108783 | JGI IMG/M metagenome (GOLD analysis project Ga0164242, IMG submission 108783) | Miracle-Growth compost microbial communities from Emeryville, California, USA - Original compost - Miracle growth compost (MG) ...
GCCTCCGCAAAGCCGGCTGTACTTGTATCCCGGATAGAGCAGCCCTTGGCATACAGAACCCGCGTGTTGGGACCTGCCGCCTCCCGGATGCCTCTGAGCACCGTGGTGACGGATCCTGTATCCTGAGGAGCGGTATAATCCCCTAGCTGGTTATACAGGTTATCGGCATTGGGACCAATAACGGCTATGGAGCGCAGACTCTCTTTCAAGGGAAGGACGGTTCTTTTTAATAAAGTAATGGATTCAGTGGCAAGCTGCTCATTGACCCTTTTTTGCTCCTCGCTATTTACGCCGTTGGCATTTGAGATAGAACGGTAAGGATGATCAAATAAACCCAGGGCAAATTTTAACCGGAGGACCCTATAGACAGCGCTGTCCAGTTGAGCCGCAGAGACCAGGTGGGCAGTAAGCGCACTGTCCAGGTTTTTACCATACCCGTATCCGCCCAGATCACTGTCAACACCTGCGCTTAATGCGGCCGCCGCTGCACCCACGGCATTTGGCGCCGTATGGCTGGTAGAGTAAATGCCGCTGATACTGCCAAGATCTGACACCACAAACCCCTGAAAACCCCAATGATTTTTAAGTAAGTCCTTTATTAATAGCTCATTGGCTGTACAGGGAACGCCATCGATCGAATTATATGCCGTCATGACGGATAAAGCACCTGCATTTTGAATGGCCTCCTTAAAAGGGGGCAGGTAATCATCATACAGTGTTCTGATGCCCAACATGGCCGGTGCACCATTGTGTCCGCCCATTGGAATACCGTAAGCTATAAAATGTTTTAAAGTTGAGAGGACATGGTTACTGTCTACGGCAGCGGTTGCTGTCAGCTTGCCCTGAAGCCCGCGGACAAATGCGCTGCCCATTTTACTCACCAGGTAGCTGTCCTCTCCATAGGTCTCCTCTACCCGGCTCCATCTGGGCTCTCTTGCCAGATCCAGGATAGGCCCGTAAGCAATATGACTGCCCATGGAGCGCGTCTCAAGGGCAATGGCCGCGGCGGCTTTTTCTATGAGTGCCGTATCCCAACTGCTGGCCTGACCTATGGCCGTTGGAAAAACGGTTGTACCGATGGCCATCAGGCCATGTGCGCACTCCTCGCTGAGTAATAAGGGTATCCCTAAACGACTATGCGTAATGGCATAATGCTGAAGCGCATTGGTGGCTTCTACCGCCTGCTCAGGATTAAGGCCCGTTATCAGTGTTTTTTTTGTCCAGGGATCCGCCCTAAGCGTCCCCCAGAGCATACCGATATGGCCTGAATCGATGGCCTTTTTAAATGCACTGGTGATCTGGATCAGGGAAGACGATGATACCGCCGATTTTTGGTACATCTCCCAGCCAAATAAGGTTGACAGCTGTCCTATTTTTTCTGCCCGGGTCATTTTGCTGAGTAAGTCCAGGCTGCGCACCCTGGGACTGAGTGAACTGTCTTTATAGGTTTGTGCCTGAAGACGACTGCCACCTGTCTGCAGGCCTATCAGCAGGCCTCCCAAGGTAAACAGTTTGCCAAATAAGGATAAAGAACGGTTTACATATTCAGGGCTTATTTTTCCTAAAGACATTGATTATTAATTAAAGATACTGTTCGATTAAAATTATTCTTTCATTGGTTTTCAGTGATTCGCTTCAGACAGTTCAAACCTTTTATTGGAAAGACATCTGATGAAAGGACCTTACTTATCACTGCCACTAAGTTAACCAATGGTTGGTAAAAAATTAAGGATTTTACCCAATATAAATAATTACTTCTGCCGGAATATGACAAAAAGAGCCAGGATCAGATAACCCCTTTATGATTGGATGGGGAGTGTAGACGGAGGACTGACTATACGACAAAAAATAAGCCCCTATGGAAATAGGGGCCGCAACCAAAACTAACTGCTTATGAGAAAATTTAAATTATATCGAATCAGTTCCTTTTTGAAATCCGGAGGCTGATTTTTATTTGTTATTTATGTTGTTATTATTTTCAAATACTGTGCCAAAACATGAAACAAAACGAAATCATTTGTAAAAAATACCTTTAATTTTTTTTACGCTTTTGGCCAGACATTTAAGCGCTCCTTATTTACTCAGGTGCATGCTTCTTTCCTTGTATAACTTGCGGAAATAAGGGTCTCTGAGATCTTTGATAAAACGGATGGCCTCTCCTGTACTCTTCATTTCGGGTCCGAGTTCCTTGTTAACATTTGGAAACTTATTGAAACTAAAAACAGGTTCTTTAATCGCAAAGCCATCGAGTTTTTTCTCGATTTTAAAATCTTTGAGCTTTTTTTCACCTAACATGACTTTGGTGGCAATATTCAGAAAAGGTACGCCATAAGCCTTAGCAATAAAAGGTGTCGTACGGCTCGCACGTGGATTGGCTTCAATCACATAAACGACGCCGTCCTTGATGGCAAACTGAATATTAATAAGTCCGCGGATATCCAGCGCGCGAGCTATTTTTTCTCCGTAATGTTCCATGGTGGTTACTTCCAGCGGTGTCAGGTTAAATGCCGGCAAAACCGCATTTGAGTCACCGGAATGGATACCGGCAGGTTCAATATGTTCCATTACACCCATTACGTGAAAGTCTTCACCATCAAAAATTCCGTCAATCTCCGCTTCCTGGCAACGATCCAGAAAATGATCAATCAGAATCTTATTATCCGGTATATGTTTAAGCAGGCTGACAACTGCCTTTTCCAGGTCTTCATCATTGAGAACAATCCGCATCCGCTGGCCACCTAACACGTAGCTGGGTCGAACCAGTACCGGAAAGCCTACTTTTTGGGCGACTTCAATGGCCTCCTCTGCATTATAAGCAGTGCCATACTGTGGATAGGGAATATCCAATTCTTTCAGCAAATCACTGAACCGGCCACGATCCTCGGCAATATCCATATTGTCAAAGGAGGTCCCGAAAATACGCACGCCTCTTTCATGTAAACGTTTTGCCAGTTTCAGGGCGGTTTGTCCGCCCAGCTGTACAATAACACCCTCAGGTTTTTCCAGTTCGATAATCTCCCAGAGATGCTCCCAGAAAACGGGTTCAAAATACAGTTTGTCGGCAATATCAAAGTCCGTAGAAACAGTTTCCGGGTTACAGTTTACCATAATGGCTTCATAACCACATTCTTTGATTGCCAGCAGGCCGTGTACACAACAGTAATCAAATTCAATTCCTTGTCCGATTCTATTAGGGCCACTGCCTAATACGATGATTTTCTTTTTGCCGGAGGGAATGGATTCGTTGGATGAGATTGTTTGATTCATATTTTTTAGGAATTGCGCAAAGGTAGTAAATCAAAATCAAAGTGGGAAGCTTAGATGCTAAAACTTTACTCCAGATGTTTACATATTTTACCGGCTATTGAGGGACCTTCATAAATAAACCCGGTCCATACCTGTACCAGTCTTGCTCCGCCTGCCAGCCTCTGGCGGGCATCTTCCGGCGTAAATATGCCGCCGGAGGCGATTACCGGGATGGTTTCTGGAAGGTTTTGAACCAAAAAGTCCATTACCTCCGTCGCTCGTTGTTTGACCGGACGACCACTAAGGCCCCCTGCTCCGATCGTTTCTATTTGCTCCTCAGCCGTCAGCAAGCCGGTTCTTTGAATGGTCGTATTAGTGGCCACGATACCACTTAATTCAATCGCTTTGGCCAGTTCCAAAATATCCTCCAGCTGCTCCTGGTTTAAATCCGGGGCAATCTTTAAAAGCACCGGTTTAGGCACGTTTTTTCCCTGATTGATCTGCTGTATTTCTGAAAAGATTTTAAACAGGCTGTCCTTTTCCTGTAGTGCTCTCAGCCCTGGGGTATTGGGTGAACTGACATTCACGGTGAAATAATCCACCACCTCATATAAAGCTTGATAACAAAGGACATAATCCTTATAGGCATCCTGGTTATCCGTGACTTTATTTTTGCCGATATTTCCGCCAATAATAAAGCCGTTTTGTAAATCCTGATGAGTCCGCCAGTTTTCCAGACGCATTCTGATGGCCTCGGCCCCGTCATTATTAAAACCCATGCGGTTAATAAGTGCCTGATCTTTAGGCAGTCTGAATAATCTGGGCTGGGGATTGCCAGCCTGCTCCTTTGGGGTAACGGTTCCGATTTCCACACTGCCAAAGCCCAAAGCCTCTAATTCTCTGAGGTACAGGGCATTTTTATCAAACCCTGCCCCCAGCCCCACCGGGTTCCTGAAGTCCAGCCCGAAAACCCGGGTCTTCAGGTTTTGTTCATGATGGGCACAAATACCCTTCACCAGTGCTCTGCCCCCCGGTAAACTGCAGATATTTTTAAGCCGGTTCATGGCAAAATAATGAGCTTTCTCTGGTGGCATTTTAAAAAATGCCTTGCGTAATATCGGATAAATCATGGCGCAAATATAAATTAGAGTAAGGGCTTTAAATCATTTTTATACCCAGATAACCCAGAATTTTAAAAAATAGTTCCACTTTAATAATAATCAAACCATTGCTTACGTTTATCATAAAACTATGGATGAGCTCAGCTTAGAACTCATTACATTTTAAATTAAGCTTAAGATATTAAATATGAGATTTAACTGGAAAAAATCAGCCATACTGGCGAGTGCTTTATTGGGAACTGGCCTCATGGCCCAGGCGCAGACTGATCCCATTAACATTGTAACAACTGCTACTCCCTTTTTAAGGATATCTCCGGATGCCCGGGCAGGTGGCATGGGTGAGGCCGGTATCGCCCTCTCCCCTGACGCAAATGCCACGTTCTGGAATAATGCAAAAGTCCCTTTTGCCAGTTCCAACGGTCAGATTGGGGTTACTTATACTCCCTGGCTCAAAGATGTGGCAAGCGATGTGTACCTGGTGACGCTGGGTGGGTATTATAAAATTGACGATCAACAGGCCATCAGTGGTGGTCTGCGTTATTTTAACCTGGGGAGCATTCAATTCGCAGATGAAAACGGCGCATTGCAGGGAAGTTCCAATCCAAAAGAATTCTCTATTGAATTTGGTTATTCCCGTAAACTCAGCGAACAGTTCGGTATTGGTCTGACTGCCCGCTATATTAATTCCAGTTTAGGTAATGGAACCGAAGGCAGTGACATGAAAGCTGGTAATGCCTTTGCGGTTGATCTTTCGGGTTATTACAACGGGCTGGATGAGGCAGGTCAGGGTTTTACAGCCGGGCTGACCCTATCTAACCTGGGAACAAAGATCAGCTACACCAATGATCCGGACGCTAAACAGTTTATTCCTGCCAATCTGGGTCTGGGCGGAGCTTATCATGCAGTTCTGGATGAAGACAATAAACTGACCTTTGCCCTGGACGTGAATCATTTACTGGTTCCAAAAACACCCGATTTAGACGGAACAGATGAGGAAGTGTCTCAACAAATGGCAGATTATTATAATACCGGCGTATTTGATAGCTGGGGTAAATCTTTTTCCAACAGTGCTTATTCAGGATCTCTGGGAGCAGAATACGGCTATAATGATCAGTTCTTCTTAAGAGCAGGTTATTATCTGGAGTCCGCCGGTGCCGGTGACCGCCATTATTTTACGGCTGGTGCTGGTATAAAATATAATGTCTTTAATTTTAATTTTGCTTATTTAGCTCCTTCAGGCAGCAGCGTAAATCGTAATCCTCTTTCTAACACCTTACGCTTCTCTTTGGTTTTTGATCTTGGACAGCAAAAAAATTATTAGTCCATACAGGTTACATATATTATATAGTGTACAGGTTTTGTCAGGGTTTATAAATCCGATAGATATTATGGAACCAATTGACGATATTTGAAAAGCGAAGGTTACCTTCGCTTTTTTTATGCATCGCCTGACCCGGACGGCTACAGACAGATACTTTTAAATGATCTGATTTTGCCAAGGGCCATTTAAGCATTGTATTTTAATAAAAGATTATATTATGAGTTTTAGAATTGGACAAGGAATTGATTTTCATCAACTGGTGGCAGGAAGAGATTTATGGATCGGAGGCGTGAAAATTCCTCATGAAAAAGGAGCTCTGGGCCACAGTGACGCAGACGTTCTTTTACATGCAATCTGCGATGCGCTCTTAGGCGCATTGGCTTTAGGAGATATTGGCACTCATTTTCCGGATACCAGTGCTGATTTTAAGGATATTGATTCAAAGATATTACTGGAGCGCAGTTACCAGCTCGTGCAGCAAAAAGGATACCGGGTCATTAATATTGATGCGACCTTACTGCTTGAGCGTCCGAAGATTAAGCCTTATGTGACAGCCATGCGGGAGGTGATTGCCGCCATTATGGGCATCGGGACGGAGGATGTTTCCATTAAAGCCACCACCATGGAAACCATGGGGTTTGTAGGCAGGCAGGAAGGACTCTCGGCCCATGCTGTAGCACTACTGGAAAAGCTGTAATTTTTTAACAACGGTTACCCATGGCCTTGTGGAAAAAAGGTGCAGGAGATTAGGGGCTACATTTTTTAAATCCAGTATTTTCGCTGCAGGTTTAAACCGTTCGTTTCACTAAACACTGTGTTATATATTATATAATAGGTACCTAATTTAAAATATGGCAAATAATAAGAACCAGATCCGTATTAATATCGTCAATCAATCCGCTTTCCCGCTACCGGCCTATGCTACTGAAGGCGCATCCGGTATGGATCTCAGGGCAAATATTGAAGCGCCGGTAAGCCTGGGAACACTGGAAAGACAATTGATTCCCACGGGTCTTTTTATGGAAATTCCATTGGGTTATGAGGCACAGATACGCCCCAGAAGCGGGCTGGCTGCCAAACAGGGGCTAACCTGTCTGAATACTCCAGGCACCATTGATGCTGATTACAGAGGAGAAATTAAAGTGATTTTAGTGAATTTATCCAATGAGACCCAGACCATACAGCCGGGTGACCGAATTGCCCAGATGGTGATCCAGCAGGTGGAACAAATCCAGTGGCAGCCTGTGGAAGCTTTATCAGAAACCCTTAGGGGGGCCGGCGGTTTCGGACATACAGGTAAAAACTAGCGATAAGAAGAACGACCGGATAGATCGTAGCTCTGATATAACAGATTTATATCATACATATTTTTCGGGTCCGGCATTTCTATTTTTAACCCTTATTCTATTACATGAATCGTTTTAGTCAGATAACCCTTCAAATAACGGCAGGCCTATGTACGCTGCTGCTATTTTCCTGTTCGAGCACCAAAAGGGCCCAGAAAATACCCAATAAATTAAAATCCGCAGATTCTTCAAAAGTAGTCCAGGTCACTGCTGATATGCAAAGTGAGGAACTGGATAGTTTACAAAGGGTGTTAATGGTACTGGACAGCCAAAAGATCCGACAGTTTTCTACGCTGAAAGCCAAGGTGAAACTGGATTATTCCACAGAAGATAACAGCGCCAGCGCAACTGCCAGCATCCGGCTGAAAAAGGACAGTGTCATCTGGATTTCCTTAACCGGTCCTTTTGCCATTGAAGGTTACCGGATGCTAATTCGTCCGGACTCGCTTATTTTAATGGATAAATTAAAGCATACTATAACCAGGCGTCCCATTGGTTATCTGGAAGAAATTGCCAAAATGCCGATCACTTTTCAGGATATGCAAAATATTATTTTAGGCAACCCCCTATTTACCAAAGGCAATCTGCAATCCTATCGTCATAATCATAACCGGTGGTATGCAGCGCTGGAAGGTGAGGTATTCAAAAGTTTCCTTTCCGTAGTAGCCAGTCCACATAAACTGGTTTTGAAAAGCAATAAGATTGAGCAGGACCAGGACGGGATTAAACGCAGCTGTGCCCTAGGCTATTCAAATTACCAGAAGATTGACTCAATTGAAATAGCCATGGACCGTAAAATAAAACTACAGGATAAAAAATCTACGGATATTAAACTGCAGTTTAAGGAGGTTATTTTTAATCAACCTTTAAGTTTTCCTTTCAGTATTCCTAAAAATTACGACGAGCGATAGGATTATCCAATGAGTTGATTAACTTTAAGCCTTTATAAATCTATCAGATAAATAGCTGAAAAATTAAGCATTATGTTGAAAAAATTGTTTGTATGCATCATACTTTGTAGCACACTCTGGGTGTGTAGTTATGGGCAGCAAACAAGAGCAGAGATTCAGCAGGAACAAAAAAGCCTGCAAAAAGAACTCAATGAACTCAATGAGACCTTATCTCAGGTACGTCAGACCAGAAAGCTGTCTTTACGGGAACTCAATTTGCTGGAAAAGAAAATTAAAGCAAGACAATCCCTGATTGAATCGATCAATGATGAAATGCAGGATTTGAATACTAAAATAACCAATTACAACGCAGAGGTTCAGACTAATAAGAAACAACTTGACACACTGACGACCAAATATGCAGAAAGCCTCGTTTTTGCCTATAAAAACCGAAGCAAATATAATTATATCAACTTTCTGTTTTCCTCCAATACTTTTAATGAGGCTTTACGCCGTGTCGCCTATCTGAAAAGTTACCGGGCATACCGGGAAACGCAGGCTGATAATATTAAAAAGGCCCAGGCTGCCCTTAGGGCCAATATCGCCAAACTAGAGTCCACCAAATCAGAAAAAAGAATTGCGGCCGGTCAGCAAAACAGTCAGCTTACGGCCCTTCAAAGTGACAGAAATGAGAAGGACAGTGCCATTTCTGATCTGAAATCCAGAGAAGGTGAGATAGGCAAGGAAATCGCTGTCAATGCAGCCAAAAGAAGAAAGCTCCAGGAGGTATTGCGTCAGGTAATTCGCAGGGAAATCCAGGAAGCAGAAAGAAAAGAAAGAGAACGCCAGCAAAGAATTGCCAAGGCCAAAGAGGAGGAAGAACGCCGGGCCAGAATAGCGGAACAACAACGAGTCCTCAAAGAAAGACAAGACCAGCTGGCAAGAGACAAAGCCGCTGCGGATGCCGCTGCCGCCAAAAAAGCGAACGCTGCCACTGCCGCAAACGATAAAGTGGCAAACGCTAAGGTTGAGAATAACACACCTCCGGCCAATGCTGCGTCCGCTGCTGATAACTCAACGGCCAGTGCAGATGCTCCGAAAAAAATCAGGGAAGAGCAAAAACCTGAAGAGAACCCACAAAGAATGGGACGTTCTTATAATGTACTGGAATCGACAGAAAAGACCCTGACCCAGTCCCTGGATTTTGAAAAAGACAGAGGCCATTTACCCTGGCCGGTTACAGGCGGATTTATTTCCGGAGCTTATGGAGTTCAGTCTATCCCAGGCACTTCCCTTAAAGAGGTGAATGATGGCATCGAGATAACGGCTACAGGTGGCAATATTACGGTTAAATCGGTCGCCTCCGGTACGGTTTCCGTGGTAATCAGCGATGAGACCTATGCCGTCATTGTACGTCATGGTAAATATTTTACGACCTACAGTAACTTAAAGGATGTAACAGTACAAAAAGGTGATGAGGTCAAAGCAGGAACCATTGTGGGCCATATGGCTACCGGTATATCTGGAGTATCCACCGTATTTTTCATGGTTACGGATTCTCAGGGTAATCCACTCAATCCGATGACCTGGATATCCGGCAGGTAATAACCAGGATTAAAATCAGTAAATAGCCTTAATTTTGCCCGGGAAAGCCTTTTTTAATCGGGCTGAGCAGTTAAAATTATTATTATATTATAAACAAAATGGATATGAATAGAGGTCCGATTTCTACATTTATCGAGCACCATTACAGACATTTCAATGCGGCAGCTTTAATGGATGCAGCCAAAGGTTATGAAACGCATCTTTTGGAAGGCGGTAAAATGCTGGTTTCTCTGGCCGGAGCCATGAGTACAGCGGAGTTAGGTATATCTTTAGCAGAGATGATTCGTCAGGATAAAATTGCTATTATCAGTTGTACTGGCGCTAACCTGGAGGAAGATGTCATGAATCTGGTGGCACACTCCCATTATAAAAGAGTTCCGAATTACAGGGATTTGACGCCTGAGCAGGAAAGAGACTTATTGGATAATCATTTTAACAGGGTAACAGATACCTGTATTCCGGAAGAAGAAGCCTTTAGACGTTTACAGACGCATTTACTGGACGTCTGGAAATCAGCAGAAGCAAAAGGAGAACGTTACTTTCCTCATGAATTTTTATACCAGGTTGTATTAAGCGGCGTACTGGAGCCTCACTATGAAATCGATCCTAAAAACAGCTGGATACTGGCCGCTGCGGAAAAAAACATTCCGATTATTGTACCAGGATGGGAAGACAGCACTACGGGGAATATATTTACCAGTTATGTTATTAAAAAAGAGCTGAACGTCCATACGGTGAAAACCGGTATTGAATACATGATTTATCTTACCGAATGGTACCGGGCCAATAGTGGCGGTAAAGGTGTTGGATTTTTTCAGATTGGCGGCGGTATTGCCGGTGATTTTCCCATTTGCGTCGTACCCATGATGTATCAGGATCTGGAATGGGAAGATGTTCCTTTCTGGAGTTATTTCTGTCAGATCTCTGACTCCACCACTTCTTACGGTTCTTATTCCGGAGCAGTCCCCAATGAGAAGATTACCTGGGGCAAACTGGATATAGACACGCCTAAGTTTATCGTGGAAAGCGATGCGACGATTGTGGCACCCCTTATTTTTGCCTGGATCTTAGGACAATAGCCCCGGACGAACATTAACTATTAGAAAACCCTGAAGATTATACGTGGATAATCTTCAGGGTTTTTTACAGGGAGTGACTTATGATCAGGTTTTGCGCAGGCTGTTATAGATCTTTTTTCCTGAATTTTCTCAAGGACAGCCATAAAGGAATGACGATCCAGGCTAGTAAATCTACAATGCCGGCCAAGGTTCCTGCCTGACTACCCATGGAAGCTCTGAAAACAGCGCCGGTATAGCCCATGAGGGCTGAAGCGTCCATTTTTAACAATAAAAGAATTCTGCTAATATCAATAGGATTGAGTCCGGTAAGTATTAAGGCCAGTTTGTCTATCTGATAATCCTGAAACTGGAAAAGTAAAAACAGAACAAACCCGTCAAAGATTAAGCAGAAATATAACCATATCAATACCCCAATTCCAATACCTCTCGCTTTGTCTTTACTATAAACGGCAGCCAGCATGGCAATACTGATAAAAGTAAGCGTCTGCAGTACCCCCACAATAATAAGTAATATCCCAATGGCATTACAACTGTAAATCATAACAGGTAGCCCTACGCCTATGACAAAGGCCAGGCTCATGGCTGCGCTGATGCCCATATAAAAACTTAACCAGATGGTTTTTCTTTTAATGGGCTGGCTTACCATAAGCTCAATAAATTCCCGGCTATTATAGATATAAATAGTAGAAAAAATAATAGAAATAAGCGGCACTATTATAAGGACGATACTAATCAGACTCAACAGCCCCTTACCGGAGGACGGTTGTAAATTAAATACGGTAAGTGATATCATTAATAAAAGCACCGCATAGCCAATAATAATTTTACTGCGTAAGATATCAGCAATAATATATTTAATTATTTTTTTCATGAGATGGGGTTGGATTGCATGATTTGAGCAATGGCACTCGACAGTCGCACCTGACCGGTCTGTTCACGTAACTGTTCAATGGTTTTATTAAAAAGCAGTTTCCCTTCCTGCATATACAGCACGGCTGATACCAGGTCATCTAATTCACTTAAAATGTGGGAGGTAATAACAATCAGTTTCCCCTTGCTCTTTTCCAGTAAAATCTTTTCTTTTAAAATGCCCTGGGCCACAGGATCCAGCCCGGCAGTAGGCTCATCCAGCATTAATACTTCGGGATTAAATAAAAACGCAAGTGCTGCACTCACCTTTTGAGTCGTTCCTCCTGAAAGACTCCGCATGGTTTTATGTAACAACTTATTCAGTGAGAATGCATCGGACAAATCTTCATCCAAATGTTTTTCCCCTCTGATATCTTTAATCATATCCAAAATCTGACCTATGGTCATATTCTCCGGATAACGGCCGATCTGCGGCATATAACCGATACTGGATTTAAAGGCAAAATCCCCGATTATATTTTTCCCTTTATAAATAATCTGCCCCTTGTCTGGGTGAACGATGCCCAGAATGGATTTTGCCAGGGTTGTTTTTCCACTGCCATTCGGGCCAATCAGCGCCAGGCAGGTACTGTCAGGTAATTCGGTGGAGATCTGGTCGAGCGCCGTTAATTTGCCAAATGTTTTCGTTAATTGTTGAATGGATATCATATTGGTAATGCTTGCATGAGCGGATGATTGTCTACTAAGCTCACAGGAGTGAACTCCGGTATTATTTTTTCAATTTTATCCAGTAAAGTGGCCATAAGGCTCCTGAATAAAACCATCGTTGTAGGATTGTTGGCAACAATCATGGAAAATAAACTGACGGGATGATAGGCAATATCACCGGTTCTGTCCTTATTTAAATCATACCCTTCATATTTATCCCAATAATTATGATCAAAATTGCCAGCTACCGCAGAGCTGTTTGTTACGATATCAAATGAATTTCTGGTAAAATTATTGGAATTAACCCTACTCATCAGACAGCTGGCATCTACTTTTAAGGCCCATCCGTTTTCAGAAAAGCTATTCAGTTCAATGCTCATCCGGTTTGCCCCTTCCACGGCAATACCGGTCGTATTGCCCGTGATCTTATTGCCATAAATTTTGCAATGAGTGATTTCTTTTAAAAATAATCCGTAACAGCCATCACCCCAATTATCCCTGAAGGTATTTTTAATCATCGTCACATACTGAGAAAACATGACAGAAACACCGGCGTTATTTTGACCAAAAACATTGTCAATATAAAGGTCGTTATTGGAAAACATAAAATGAAGGCCATATCGCAGATTATTTTGGGACAAGTTTTTGTAAATCAATGAATGGGTGACAAACTCAAAATAGATTCCATCCCGGTGATGACTGATCCTGTTTTGTATTATTCGGATCTGATCAGACTTCCATGCATGAATCCCGTTACCACTTCTCTGATCAGTTTGCTGCTGCCCGATGATCTGATTATTTTCAATCAGACACCTGGAGGCCTTGGACAGGTAGATCCCAAAAAAGGCACCTTCAATAATATTATCACTTATGACGATCTCTTTGCCTTGGTAAATTTTTATGGCTGCGATATCCCGCAAACTTGAAATGCCGGTATGTTGCAGCTTTAGGCCACTTACTTTTACGTTATCTGCATGTATGGAAAGTATCTGATAGGTATGCTGCCCATCCAGAACAGGCAACCCCTCTCCTATAATGCTAACAGGCTTATTCACCTGGAGATCCGCTACCTTATATTGTCCGGGTCCGATGAGAACCGTATCTGACGGCTGCGCTTCATTTAAGGCCTGCTGGATAGAAAAGGAAGGCTGAGACGCCGTAACTTTTATAATACCGGCCATGCCAGGCTGATAGCAGCATAACAATAGGGAAAGGATTAGAATTATCGGTTTCACGATCTTGGTAAGGTTTTCCAATTATAAATTTTACCCGGATATTGCTTTTGCATAAATGTCAGACTGTCTAGTTGATCAAAGGCCGCCGTCTGACCGCCCATTGGACTTTGCAATGCCTCGCTTTTGAGCAAAAAAGCTGCTTCGGCATTCAGCAGTTCATGATTGCCCAAAAAATTCACGAAGTAAGTCTGGAACGGCCTGGAAGTATCAAAACGCTTTTCCTGAATAAAATCCAGCAGACAGTGAATATCATCAAATTTGTAGATCTTACCTTTACCTGTAACGATTTCAGCACCGAACCTGTTATCATTATAAGGCATTTTACAATAGTCACAGTGATCTCTGCCTGGCACCATCGCTTCAGGTTTTATCTGGCAGCTGCTCATAATTGCGCCCAACAAAAGGATCATTATCAGCCTCATGGATCTGGCGGATGTAATTCTTATTGAATTCATGAAGATTTATTTTTTCGATTGCTAATGAGGACCAACCCAAGCAGTATTATACCTACCGAGATAAAGATCCAGCCTCCGACATCAGGCATAGAATACGCACCAAAATTGAGTAGTTGTTTATAACCCAATATGGGCGGCTGATAAGCCATTCCCGGAACGATGATCGGGGCGTTGGGATTCAGGTGGTGTCCGTAGTTATAATTCCATTTCCAGAAGTCTATCATACTGATGACACCAAAGAAGATAAAAACGGCAAACAGGATATTTAACCATTTGCGCTTTCTGACAATAGCTACGATTATGAACGCAACGGCAAAAAATATAATACAATAAGGAAGCACCTGAAATTCATAAAAATCTGCCGTGTGCAGCGTTTTCATCCCGATATAATGGTTCAATCCATTGATTATATCTACATCACCTGATAATTTGTTCGCATAAATTAGTAGAATCAGGCCTTCCGGATATTGAGGGGCTTGCAGTTCGATATGCCAGAACGGAAAAAAAAGGACCGCGAAAATTAATAGGCTACAACAAATCAAAAGAAGACTTACGTAACGTGGAAGGAAATATTTTTTTTGCATAAAATTTAATTTTTTGCTTTGACGGGGTAGCCATTAAAAGGGCAACCGCCGTCCGTTCCACCCTTTCCGGTTGAGTGAATAAGGGATGACTTAGATCATCTTTGCAATACCTAAGTCATCCTTAAGCACTGTTATTTAATTTAGGTTTTCCTTTAAGTATTGCGGAGTATTAGCAGAATCAGGCAGATTGGTTCCCGTGCTAAAGCTCAGCGGTGTATTACTGTTTTCTGGGGATACACGTACGTAACCTTGCATTTCCTGGTGGAGGGCACTGCAGAAATCGGTGCAATAAAAAGGATAAATACCTGGTTTTTCGGGTGTCCAATAGAGCGTCTGCGTTTCACCCGGCATTACAAGAAGTTCGGCCGTATTGGCTGCCGATTTAATGGCAAATCCATGCGGCACATCCCAGTCCTGTTCGAGGTTGGTCATATGCCAGTAAACCTGGTCGCCCATTTTTATGCCTTCAATATTATCTGGCGTAAAATGTGACCGGATTTCTGTGATATAGATATCCACCCTTTTGCCATTTCTGACAACCTTGGCATTTTTTTCTCCCAAGGTGGCATAGGGGTGTTTGTTATCCTCTAGCTTAAAGAATTTAACGGATTTATCTTTAATTAAGGAGGCCTCCACAGCCTGGGCATAGTGCGGCTCTCCTACCGTTGGAAAATCTAACAGTAGTTTCATTTTATCTCCCGTTATATCAAAGAGCTGGGCGGCCTGAGCGAGTTCAGGTCCAGTCGGCAGGTATCTGTCCTTAGTTATTTTATTATATACAATCACATATTTACCATTAGGACTTCTGGTATCTCCTCCCGGAATAGACAAGTGACCAGGTGAGTAATAAGTTGGCTTTCTGTCAATCACTTTCAGGTCTTTGATATTCCATTTGACAATTTCTGACGATACGAACATAGTAGTTATGGCATTGCCGCGTCCGTCAAATTCTGTGTGTAAGGGTCCCAGACCAGGCTTTTGCACTTCTCCGTAAAGTGCTGACTCATATTTGATAACAGGTATTCCTTCGTAGGTGCCAATAAAATCCTTTGCGGCAATCGCCTTTTGGATTTTTGTAAAGCTGAATACCGGAATAAGCGCTGCTAATTTGCCACTGCCAACAATATATTCACCTGTTGGATCCACATCACAACCATGAGGAGACTTTGGACAAGGTATATAATAACAGATATCTTTCAGGTCCTGTGCATCTATAGCCAGAACTTTATTTTCAATGGTGGAAGTAGCCGAATGGGTCTGCTCATTGTAGATGTTGTGGGCATATTTTGCGCTCTCGGTCCTGCCTTTTCCGGATTTTACATAGGCTTCCAATTTTTTCCAGTTAACGGCCAGAATAAAGTCCTTGTCCCTTTGAGACGCATTGACTTCCAACAAGGTGTTTGCCTGTTCCGTATTATAGGTAGAGAAGAAAAACCAGTCATGGGAAGGCCCCTTGCCACTATGGCTGAGATCAAAGTCAATGGGTGGCAGTCTTAATTGAAAGGCCAGGCTCATAGTGCCGGAATCTTTATTAACACTGATAAAACTGATGGAAGATTTAAAGTTTTTTCGAAGGGTATTGATGGGGACATCTCCATTTTGATCATCCATGGGAACGGCAAAACGGGTACCGGCAACGACATATTCCGTATTTTCCGTAATAAAAGGAGACGAGTGATTGCCCGCACTATTGGGTAACTCCAGAATCTCTGCTGTTTTAAAGGTGGTCAAATCAACTCTGGCAATACGTGGAGTATTGTTCGCATTGGCAAAAATCCAGCGACCATCAATCTTACCTTCGGTCTGAGACAACTCAAGGTGATGCTGATCGTCCCACGGCACAAATCCGTGGGAGGTATTGAGCATGGGTTTAGTTTCCTCACTATATCCATAGCCGTTTTCAGGGAATACACTAAAAATAGGTACTATTTTCAATAGCCTGCCCGAGGGCAGCCCATAAACAGACATTTGTCCGTTAAAGCCACCGGAAACAAAATTATAGAACTCATCGTACTTGCCTGGAGCAACATAAACCTTAGAAGCGGCATCTCCTGAAATAGCATCAGAGGTATTCTTGGGCTTACATCCTAGGGCTGCTGCCCCTAGAAAAACCGCCAGTGAACATAACCTTAACAGGGAACTTTTCATATCTGTTTAATTTATTGGTAAGAATTTTAAATCGAATAATTAATCTGATTGTCAATTTTATGGTGCAATATTATTGGGCTTCTGAGGATTAAATAATGATGGGGCTCAATTTGCACGTCATTATCCTATGATACAAATCATCAGAGGATTTGTATATCAAAATGCAGTGATTGTCCAAAACCGGATTTAAAATGGTTAAAGTCCTCTTTTAGTAATAAGAATTCCTTTTTTATATTTTGTATATCTATATAAATCATCTGGAACCTCTTATTCATTAGCAGGCCCTGTCTTGTCTTAAGCTCGCTTCTTCGCTGGCTGTAAACGGTATTAATTTCATAACGCAGCAGTTCTACAATCTGATCGTTCTCGATAAATTTCTGATGAAACCATTCTGCTGTTTGTATATCGCCGGGAGTAATTTCCAGCTGTAACAAAACCGATAACTGATCTTTTAAGAGAACATTTTCCTGTCGGATATAGTCCAGCAGACATAATCCATTAATTAATTTTTTATGATTGTACATTTCTGTTTTGCGTTTAAAGGAAATACTGCTGTTTTGACAGCGGATAGACCAATATTTGTCTTAGCCTTTTAAAGTGGTAAAATTCAGTAATGCACCGTTCAGTATGAATGATTTAGATCAATCCTTCCCTTAATTGTAATCATAAACAGATGTATTCCATAGACGACCTATCCAACCCTCCGGCTAATTTTTATAAACAGGTACACACAAAAGCACCCCTTCTGAGTTTTTGGATTCTTAAATATCTATTAAAATATGTATGTCAGAGGCATGATTTACATCATATAATGATATTATTTATGTTATATATATGTTTTTATGTATTAACCGGTGAAGTGAATAGCATTTTCAAAACCTTTTGTCCGGTATTCAAAAATAGAAAATACCCGAGATAAGCTTTCTTTTGAAATACCTGGTGATTTTGCAAAAAAAATCACCAGGTATGATTAAAATCATGTTTTTAATACCCAGCTGAATCCAGAATAATCTACAGGTCCTCCGCCAAAGCTGAGCCGGATTTTTATTGTCCATTTTAAAATAACTTTGTTCCGGATTGAATCAAAAACCGGCGGGTTAAGTAAGGTAATAAGTTAGTTACGCTTTAATTTAAGAAAATGACCAGAATATTATTAATTGAGGATAATGAACAAATAAGGGACAATGCACAGGAAATATTGCAACTTGCCAATTATGAAGTGGCGGTAGCTGCCAATGGTAAGGAAGGTTACGCACAGGCACTGACCTTTAATCCGGATCTTATTATCTGTGATATCATGATGCCTGTCCTGGACGGTTATGGTCTCTTGCATTTAATCAATAAGCATGAACAGCTTAAAGCCATCCCCTTTATCTTTTTAACAGCTAAAACCGACCGGGCAGATTTTCGAAAAGGAATGGAACTAGGGGCAGATGATTATATTACCAAGCCATTTACCGACCTTGAATTAATGACGGCCATTGAAAGCAGGCTTAAAAAAAGCAGTTTTATCAAGCAACGGCTAGGTGACATATTAATTCAGGAAGATTTTGAAGCCGCTTTGTCAGGACAGGATGCCTTATTGCAATTAACGGTTTCAGAAACGATGAGCTCTTTTAAGAAAAAACAACGTATTTACGGGGAAGGCAGTTATCCGCATGGCCTTTTCTACCTGGTTTCAGGTAAGGTCAGAACTTATAAGAGCAATGAAAATGGGAAGGAATTAACGACCAATTTATATACCTCCGGAGATTTTTTTGGCTATAATGCCCTTATTGAAAACACGGCCTATAAAGAAAGTGCCGAAACACTGGAAAACAGCGAGGTCAATATCATTAGTCGGGAAGACTTTACTTCGTTGATTCAGAATAATAAAGAGGTGGCCGGGAGGTTTATAAAACTGCTTGCACGTAATAACACGGAAAAAGAAAGCCAGTTAATCAGCCTGGCGTATAATTCACTTAGAAAAAGAGTGGCAGATGCGATTATGACCCTTTATAATAAATATAAAGAAGCGGGTCAAAGTGATTTTGTAATTTATATGTCCCGAGAAGATTTGGCCAGGATAGCCGGTACGACAACCGAATCATTAATCCGGACTTTAGCAGATTTTAAATCAGAAAAATTAATTGAAGCCGAAGTAGGATATGTAAAGGTTTTAAATGAACAAAAATTAAAATCCTTACTGAATTAACCTTTTGGTTTATAAATAACCTTCATAGAAACAACCGGTATTTTTTTTATAGGTCTGCCATAAAATAAACCATGAGCAATCATTGCCAATCCTGAAACCATGAATATTGCGCAATAGAATAACAGGATACTGGCTCTTGGCATACTAGTTTGGTTAAACGCCTCAAAACCCTGTAACATCAATATTATTTCCTGCAAAATAAAACCTGTTATAAACAGAACAAGACCTGATTTTTTGTAACGAATTTGCGAAATTATGGGCAAGTTCAACAATGCACCCATTATAAAGAAGCTGAGTATACCTATAAATACTAAATGAAGATATCCAATTACAATTGGTCTGAAACCAAAGGCATAATGCGTAAAATAAGGAATGACAGATAAACTCTGTAGCGCAATTTTTATAATCAGCGCTGTTAAGCCAAATAGCCAAAACATGCGGATTTGAGGTTTTAACGGGGACCATATTTTTGTCGGCAGCTTTCTTACCCATTGAATAATACAGATTATAACACTAATTTGCAACAGGGCTGTTAGGTTTGCCAGCCAAACAATAACCCTGGGTAGATTTAACCAGAGCGTCGATAAAAAATAGCTGGGAATTATGGTTATAACCATCCATTTATATAATTGGATTCCCCAGAAATCAGCTCGAGGTTGCATGGAGGAAACCCCCAAATTATTGGTTTGTTTTTCAATAAAACCAAAGAGGCAACCTAATATGGCAAATAAAAACCATCCATTATATTGAAAATGTAAATACATATAAATGGAAAGGACATACAGATCCTGATTAGAGATATGACACGCCATCAGATAGGCCAGAGAAAATGGCCCCAAAGAAGAAAATGCCCAAAGGCATAAAGCAGCCTTAAACCATTTTTTACTTTTCAGTCTCCCCGGAACTTTTTTAAGATCTTTTAAATAAAAATAAATAAATAGATAGGATAATAAGATGGTGGCTGTGGAAAGTATAATGGATAATGCACCATACCCTTCGAGTGTAAAGGATATCAGCATCGCGTACGCTACCATTAAATGTGCAACTAAAATGAGATGGTATTTTTGATAATTGGTATTTACCTGATGCTGGATTAAATAATGGACGAGCAAAATAATAAGTGCCATGGTAATCCATCCGATAAAGGCAAAATGAGCATGCCCCTGCATCAGATTTTTCTGGTCGATGATGGGGATGGAAAAATTGATTTTATACCGCATTAATAAACCTGCCAGGGAAACTATCACGAAATTTAAAAATACAATCTTTATCCAGTATCGGGTTTTAAAGCGTTCCACTGACATTCGTTTAAAGCATTAAAAAGGTTCAAGGCATTTTGCCCTCTTTTCATTTACCATGCAAATTTCCAAAAATCCAGGGCTTTGCTAATGAGCTAAATCAAGTGGGAATGACTGAATATATGATTCTTGTCATAATTTAAGATTCCCGCTGCCGCTAGATTTGCTTATCATTAAAAATTGAAACTATTATGAAAAAACTTATGATTTCTCTTTCATTAATCCTTTCTGCAGCTATACTGACGATTTCATGTGGAGGGAATAATAGCGGACAAGATGAAGCGGCCGCCAGTACAACAGAAGCAACCGCAACGAATCCCAAGGATAATGAGTCGTCAGCTAATCCATCCTATGATCCTAAAAGAGGTGAGGGTAAATTCCACGATGTGAAGTTAGGTGAAAAATTAGATGCATCCATGGCTGCCAAGGGAGAGAAAGTATATGAATTAAAATGCGCCTCTTGTCACAAACTTTCTGATGAAAAACTAGTAGGCCCGGGGTGGAAAGGTGTTACCTCCAGGCATGAACCGGAATGGATTTTAAATTTTGTTACCAATACCGATGAGATGCTGGACAAAGACCCTAAGGCTCAGGCAATGCTGGAAATCTGTATGGTTAGAATGCCTAATCAAAATTTGAGCGACGATGATGCCAAAAGTGTATTAGAGTTTATGCGCAAAAATGACGGCGTAAAGTAATTCTTCTTTTTCATTAGAAGGATTATTCAGCACTTGGTTCTTTAACCTCATAAAGCATCATAAAATAAGGTAATGTATCCTTCTTGTCTTGTTCGAAATAGGTGTTAAAGGCAGAATAGCCCCTGCTGCTATTCGTTATGACGGAGTTTCTTTTGAGGCTCCGTTTTTTTTGGGCGTTCTCCCAAATAATTGCCGAAATTCAAAAGCAGATGATTCCACTAAACTTCTATTTGAAAAAATAGTCAAATCACAGAAAAATAGAATATCTTTAGACTACACTAAAAATGATAAATTATGTATGTTACGGTTCAATTTATTATTCTGGAAATCCTGCTGGGTTTGATATTTCTGGTTATCTTATATTTCATGTTACGTGAATTATTAAAAAAGATTATCAGAAGGGAACTTAAGGATTTAAAAGAGCCGTTACAGGTGCTTGCTAATTACCTGGTGCAACAGTCTCAGGAACCTGAAGGCCCGGATGACCCCGACGGTAATGAAGGAGCCGGACAACCCGGTGGAGGACCGCTCCCTGCGTCCAGTCCCGAAAAAATACCAGAGGTGCCGGTGGATATAGCTGATGAGTTTAATCAGTTGAAAAATACCAATCGAATCAGCGCTTATAATATCAGGGTACAAAAAATATGGGATTTATTTAAACAAAAGAAAATCACACTCAAACAATACAGAGAAGAATTAATCCGGCTTAAAAAGGAATTTGGTATTCCGACCGGTCTTGAGGATGCGCCTAAGGATGATCAGCTCCTAAAACAAGGGAACCCGGGCAAGGGTGCAAAGTTAAAACCGCTGACCCCTACTCCATCGGCCGCCCCTAAGGAGAAAGTAAAAAAAATCGATACCGAACCTGAACAGGGCGATAAAAAAGACCCGGAGGTTGAAAAAGGAGCGGCTAAAAAAAGTTCACCCGGAACCGATATGCATTTAAACCCCTTAAATTAGAAATTGTGTTATGACTGGAATTCAAAAACAAGGTCCACATGGCAATCTTATAATAATAATTAGAATAAGAAAATCAGATATCATTGATATTCAAACAAATGCATAGACTAAAAGCACCCGCAATCCCGGGTGCTTTTTTTATAAAAACAGGGAATCTCCTACCTTTATGGAAACCTTATAACAACTGTTCGCTTTCTCCTGTTTTGTGGTAAAAGTTATTATCTTTGCAGCCATTCATTGCTAAGTAAGCATGCTTTTTGACCAACTTATTCTAAATGAATGCACTGGAAATTAAAAACATTTTAATAAAGATAAACTGATGAGCGAAAAAGTACATTGTCTGATTATTGGATCCGGCCCCGCTGGTTATACGGCCGCAATTTATGCAGCACGTGCCGGCATGAAGCCGGTTTTATATCAAGGGATACAGCCAGGTGGTCAATTAACTATTACAACTGAAGTAGAAAACTATCCTGGTTATCCTGAAGGTATTCAAGGTCCGGAAATGATGGTCGATTTTGAAAATCAGGCCAAAAAAATGGGTACGGATATTCGCTATGGGCTGGCCACTAAGGTAGATTTTACCGGACCGGTACATAAAGTTCAGGTTGATGAAAAGGATTGGATTGAAGCGGACACCGTTATCATTAGTACGGGAGCATCTGCCAAATGGTTGAATATTGAAAGTGAACAACGTCTGAATGGCTATGGCGTCAGCGCCTGCGCCGTTTGTGATGGATTTTTCTTTCGTGGAAAGGAAGTAGCGATTGTAGGTGCCGGCGATACGGCCTGTGAAGAAGCTGTCTACCTGTCTAAACTGGCCTCTAACGTTCATATGATTGTCAGAAAAGGAGAAGATGGCATGCGCGCCAGTAAAGTGATGCAGGACCGGGTAAAGAATACACCTAATATCACTATTTACTGGGACAGTGAAACGGATGAGGTATTAGGGGATACAAAGGTAGAGGCTGTGCGTATTAAAAACATAAAAACAGGCGCATTACAGCAGATCCCAGTGAGTGCATTTTTTGTAGCCATCGGTCATAAACCCAATAGCGACATTTTTAAAGAATTTATCGATATGGACGAAGCGGGCTATATTAAAACCATACCCGGCAGTTCCAAAACCAATGTTCCTGGTGTATTTGCTGCAGGGGATGTCCAGGATAAGATTTATCGTCAGGCAGTGACAGCTGCAGGCAGTGGTTGTATGGCCGCCCTGGATGCAGAACGTTACCTGACCGAGCAGGGACTGGCTTAATGTATCAATCCGGCATCCATCAACAGAAAATAAAAATGAAATGCTCAAAATAGAATTACTGGATCTCTGGTTCAGGGCGCGACATGGACTTTATGAAGAGGAGAAACAACTAGGGGGTGATTTTAAACTAGACGTAGAGCTCTATTATTTGCCCAAAACGGTTCCCTATCATATCCATGAGACCATTGACTATTCAGAGGTTTATGCAGTAATTCGTGGACATATGCAAAAACCTGAACCTCTGTTGGAGACGCTTGTCATTAATATCGGTAATGATATTTTAAGGCGTTTTCAGTTAGCAGAGGAAGTAAAAGTCTCAATTAAAAAAATAAATCCCCCTATAATCAGTTTTACCGGTTCAATGAGTGTTTCCTATCAACAAACCAGAAAACAATTATTGGGTAGTACGGATACTGAGAAGAGCCACTTGGCTTAATTTTAAGGGTCTGCCTGGATATAATCTGCCACCGTAAAAAGTCATTCAGCTAAAAGCTGAAAACTTTTTACGGTGGTTTTTTATTCATTTGTTTTACTTGCCATTATTTTTGGAATAGTACCTTTGTTGACAGTACGGGGCATATTTCCAGATCAGATAAATAGAAAATCTTTCTTATAATTTTGCAACCGAAATGTAGCAGCTCATTAGTAAAATACAGTTCAGTACTTTTGAATCAGGAGAATTTATTCTGACTGCACTAAGATCTTATGACCAGTTAATCGCATTAATTGAAATTTTTCCCTGGGAAAAGCAGCATGCTCAATTCAAAGTAGGCCTTTGTGGCCCGTCTATTACAATTGAGACCTCTGACGGAAGGTTTCTTAAGCTATCCTGGTTTTACAATCGAAAGTTTATACTGTATTTTTTAAACGGACATAATAAAGTCTTTCAAAAGGTGTTGCCTCACCTTGAAGACAGTTATTTCTATATAAAGAAGTTCTATGAACAACAGCTAGATCTGAATGATTTTAAAATAAAAAGCACCTGGTCGAAACACAATGATAAATATTTTGTGAGCAAAGATTTTATATATGCTGTTTCCTTTAAATCTGCTGCCAGCTATTTATTTTATACGAGCTGGTTTGTTTTACTCACCTGGTGGATATTACCCAGTATGGTCTTAAATACGGAACATATAAATGCAATGGGCCTGCTATTCGCGTTTCTAATGCTATTTATATTTGGAGGCATCAATTTTTGGGTATTCCTTAATTATTACTTTTATGCAAGGGATAAAGTATTGATGCTCTCTAAAGGCAATGATTTGTTTTATTTTGGGAGCCCATCGGATTTTAAATCCTTTAACAAATCAGATATTTCTAAAATTATACAAATTCAGCATAGAGGCACAAGAAGCCCGCTCGTTAATTTTGCGCTTTTCGTTATAGAGTTCAAAGACGGCACCTTGCTTCAGATACCCAATATTTTCATGCAAGAAAGTTTGTTTGGGGAGAAATTTGAGAGCAGACTTTTCGCCTATAAATCAGGAAATATTTTAGTCAAAAGAAACCGGAAAATATCAAAAGCCGGGAACCCCCTGTTTTTCAGGAAAAAGAATTAACGTAAGGATAGCTGTAAATCTTTGCTTGTTTGCATGGTGCGTATTAGTTTTGCCAGTTGACGTTTGGCAATCTGTGCCATATTAATCTATAAATATAAATCCGGAAAATTATGACTGAGAAAAGAGCCCATGAATACCAGATCGATATAAAACATATCAAAGACATAAAAGGTAATGCTGGAAATGAGCAGCAGGTAAATCTGTTATTTAAAAATCACGACGATATTTTTAAAATTATGGATATGCTCACTGAAAAACAACTTTTTGAAAATCCCCAGGAAGCCAGACAGTTTGTCCTTGGACTTAAATTACTGGGTGATGTTATCATGCGTAACAAACAAATGGAACTATTTTCAGAAATGCAACCGGCTTTTTTGAACTTTATGCA
>Ga0164242_10001829_pt1 | contig 24957 bp, 22 predicted proteins | sample OricomgcompostMG_FD_108783 | JGI IMG/M metagenome (GOLD analysis project Ga0164242, IMG submission 108783) | Miracle-Growth compost microbial communities from Emeryville, California, USA - Original compost - Miracle growth compost (MG) ...
CAGCATCCAGGCCGCCGCGAAGCAGGAAATCCTGCTGACCTCGGGCGGCGCGTATATCCGCCTCAAGGACGGCAACATCGAGATTCACGCGCCGGGCAAGATCGACATCAAGGGTGCGCAGCATAGTTTCAACGGCCCGACCCGGCTCGATGCGAAGTTCCCGTCGTGGAACGATGGCCAGCCACGCCGGTCGGTCGACTTCTCGGGATGACGACATCGCGCAAGCAGGCCGGTCGAGAACAGTGAATTGAACAAAGGATAGTGCGTGGCGCAACAACCAGAACAACCGCCGAAAATCGAGAGCTGGGCGTATCCCTTTCCCCTGAAGACCGCGAACACCACGGTCGCGCCCGAGGACTATCTCGCAGGACTCGCCGCGGCCGAGGACGGCTTCTATCCGATCGGCGCAAATGGCCTCTGGCATGGAGGTATTCACTTCGGTGCGCAGACGGCCGGCAAGTTCGAGCAGGACGGCGGCGTGAAATGTATCGCCGATGGCGAAGTCGTCGCGTTCCGTCTGGATTCGACGATTCGGGAACTCGTCTATCCGGATGGAAACAAGGCGGGGTATTCGAGCGGATTCACGCTGGTGCGCCATCGACTGGTGCTGCCCAAAGCGCCCGCGCACCCGGCGAATGGCAATGGCAATGGCCAGCCGCAGAATGCGCCGGCTTCGACGCCGCCGTCTTCAGACAATGCGCCACCGCCCGTGGAAGACGTGCTGACGTTCTTCAGCCTCTACATGCACACGCTGCCGCTGGACGGCTATGGCGCAAGCGCCCAGCCGCACGGCCAGGCGAAGACGCTGCCCGCTTATTACGGTGCCGGCGAAGTCTATAGCGTTGGCTCGAAGGCAAACGATCCGCGCCTGGACGCGCAGGGACATGCCGATCACTCCACGCACGGATTGCGCGTGCGCTCGACGCATAACGTGCATGCGAACGTACTTGGCTGGCTGCCGCGAGGGACCAGGATCAAGATCGGCCAGAAGCTCCATAACTGGGCCACGATTGCCAGCTTCGAGAGCGGCGCGGCGCAGCCGTACAAGGAAGGCGATACGCTGAATGCCCACGCCGCGAGCGGTTGGGTCTTCATCGGCGAGATGGACAAGGAAAGCAAGCCATCGGCCGTGGATCAAGTCTATGTATTGCCGAAGCCGCACAAGATCGCGGCGGGCGAAACGGTCGCGTATATCGGCGAGTATCAACGGCTGGTCGAAGTGCGCGCACACCATACGCTCCCGCCCAAACTGGGCGAGCGCCCGCTGTTGCATGTCGAGGTATTCACCGGTGACGACCTCAATGCTTTTATCTCGCGCAGCCGGACCCGAGCGCAACAACTCGATCCCAAGTCGCGCACGTTGCTGCTGATTTCAAAGGGCGCCAAGCTGGTGCAGCCTGCTGCCGCCGATAGCTCGATCGGCGCAGGCACCGCTGTCAAGGCTAGCGCCGATTCGCCTGAAAGCGGTCCATGGTGCAAGGTTCAGAAAGTGAATGCCGCCGGGCATCCGCTGCCCGGGCAGGCACCACTCTGGATCGCGCGCGCCGATCTGCAAGGCAATGGCGAACGTCAGGCGTGGACTCATTTTCCGCTGAGCATCCAGGCGGCGGGCGACCCCGCCGCCGCCTGGACGCGCGTGGTCGCCACGGCATCCGCTCAACATTGCGCTGAGGCCGTGAACAAGACGTGGTACGCGGTAAGCGTCGCCGACGCAAACAACGCCCAAGTCAACGGCTGGGTTTGCGATCACGGGCATCCGCTGGTCGAACTAAAAAGCCCGTGGGACTGGCCGGGTTTCGATGTCGTGAACCTGGGCACGTCGGTGTCGGAAATGTTTCAGCGCGCATTGTTCATTGCCGATAGCGGCACGCCGGATGAGATCGCGACGTTCCAGGACTCGTTCGACAGCGCGCGCTCGGACGAGACCATTCGCAAGCTGGAAGATGCGATCGATAGCCAGGGGCAGCGCGACGGCAAGATTACGGCGCACGAATTGCAGATGGCGCTCGGCAAACCGTGGCTTGCGGATCGCATCGATCATTTGATCGTGCGATACGAGAGCGAATGGGGCGGCGAGATGAGCAAGTGGGACGCGCTGGATTCGCATATGCATGCGGGGTTGCCTGAGTGGCAGGCGGAGAAGAAGCGGATTGATGCGCTTCGATATTGGGCGAGCATCAGCGGCGTGACGGGATGGCCGGCGACGGCAAACGTCTGGCACATGCATACTGTCGGCCTCGTCGGGAACTTCTTCACGCCGGGCGTGTGCGCGTGCGGCTGTTGTCTGAATGACAAGATTCAGGTGACGCGAATGAATAGTCACTATGGACCCGCCTATTGGGGAACGCTCACACTGGCCAACGCGCCGGGACTGGCCGAAATGCTCGCCAATGGTGAGATCACGCCAAGCGAGAAACGGATTATCGCGGCGATGGCGCCCAATGAGGGCAAGCTGGACACGGTGCAGTCCTACGACGATCAAGTGGTCACGGCAGGCGCAATGCAAAAAACCATTCGTCCAGACGATGGCGGCGGTGAGTTAGCGACACAAGTCGCCGATTTCCGGGCGCAAAGCGAGAGCGCCTATCAAGAACTATTTGCCCGCTGTGGATGGACGGTTGAAGGCTCGGACAGTGCGGCGCGCATGTCGTTTGCGCATCCGGAGGTGACCGGCGGCCAGCCCATGACAGGTGAAGCGCTTCGTGAAAAGATCCGGGTCGGCTGCGAACTCAGCACTTACCATCACTATTTGCCGAATCCCGCGATTGCTGTGCTGGCGCACGCGTTGTCCGACGTACGGTACCAGAAGCTGCAGCTCCGGGATTTCGTCAGGCGCTTGCGTCAGTGCATCGCCGACAAGCCAACGGGCTATCCCTACCGGATCGACGAGTATTTTCAGAGTGACCTGGGGCGCGCGACGGTGCTTGATGAAAGCGTCAACCGTCCCGGCCACGTATCGGACGACGTTGCCGCTTCGCTCAATCATCTCTACGCAACTTACCCCACGACTCCGCGCAATCCCGGCGAGTGGGGGCAAAATCGCGCCATGCTGGAACGGGCGCTGGTGGAGCACTACGGCGTCACGCGACGCATGGCGAGTCCCGGCGGAATACCCGTTGCGCCCGGTCGCTATCAGAATCTCAAGGCAACACTAGGATGAACATGAGTAAAACGGCACGGCTCACCTTGCTGGCTTCCGCCTTGCTGGCGGCCCAGCAGGCATGGTGCGCGCAGGATCGATCCGAGATGGATTTTCCCAATCACGCGCGACTGGTTTACTCGGTGCCTGTTTCGCCGGCACTGAGCCACCAGTTCGGACCCGGCTGGACGCGCCTCACGATTACGCGACCCGACGGCACCACGCTACCGATCATTCCGGACGAAACGCTGACTGCCGGGGGGGGTGTCATCTTTTCGACTGTTGGGGACAAAGCCCGCTCGCACGACGGACGCTATGTCGTGCTCGATCTCACTCGTAACGGCGTGACGGAAACCGAAGCTGGCAAACCCACCGTGGCAAGTCGCGAGTTTTGCCCGATCCTCGACACCGAGACCGGGTGTGTCGCGCGCGACTACACCGGCGCGGTTTGCGGGGGGGCATGGGACGAGAAGGACGCGGTTTGGCACAGCCAGCTCGACTCGGGCAAAACCGACTCGGAATCGATGAAGACGCTGGAAAAGCCGACGGCCCGGGCTGTATGGACGCAATTCAGCCAGGCCAAAGCCACGAATATCAAACCGTTCCTGCGCGTCGCGCTGGGCCTTGACAACCTTCGTGCCTGCGATCCGCCGAGCGCGGAAAACGCAGGCTATTACACGCAAATACGAGCCGCACTGGGCGACACGACCCAGACCACGAGCAATCCGGCGCCCGCGTCCGCCGGCACCAGGCCAGCCGATACCGGCGCGCCGCCGACATGGACCGTCCAGGTCGACCGGGCGTGGCTCTATGAGCAGCCCTCCGTGGGCAGCAACCGGCACGGGTATCTGATCCGTGGCGATCGCGTCGCCGTAATTGGCGAACAGAAGCCAGATTGGGTGCGAATCCGCTACGTGCGTGCAGGGAAGGCGCCCGTGGAAGCCTGGCTGGAGCGGCAGAGCCTCGCTCGCTAAGCTGCGTCGAGCGCCCCGCGGACCCACGCGCTCAGCCGTTCATCATGCGGTCGATTTGCGGCCGGACCCACGAGCGGTCGAAATGGCCTTCGGCGATCGCCTGCAAGGCGGCCGTCTCTTTGGCCGCCTGTAGGCGCGCGCCGGCGATGACGGCCTCGACATCGGCCGGGGCGATGGCGAGCAGCCCGTCCTCGTCGCCGATCACGAGATCGCCCGGATTGACCACCATGCGCCCGACCGTCACCGGCACGTTGATTTCGCCGGGCCCGTTCTTGTAGGGGCCGCGATGCGTCACCCCGCGCGCATAGACCGGAAATTCCCGCGCGCGGATCGCGCCCACATCGCGGATCGCGCCGTCGATCACGAGCCCCCGCACGCCGAGGCTTTCGGCATAGCTGGCCATGATGTCGCCCATGAGCGCCTGGGTGAGTTCCCCGGCGCCGTCGATCACGAGCACGTCGCCCGGCCGGCAAAAGTCGAACGCCCGATGAATCGCGAGATTGTCGCCCGCCCGCGTGCGCACGGTCACCGCGCTGCCCACCATCTTGCTGGCCTGGTGATACGGCTGGAGACCGACGATGCCGCTCGAGCGCGCCATGTTATCGCTCAGCAGCGAGACGGCCAGTTCGCGCAGCGCCTCGAGCGTACGCTCGCTGGCCTGCGGTGCGGACGCATATTCGCGCCATCCGATCGGGTTCATGCGGTTTCTCCTGCCATTGCGCATTGGCGCTCGAGTTGCGCCGGAAGACGGCGGTAGACGAATCGTGCGTTATCCTCATAAATTCGCTGGCGATCGGCGTCGCTCAGCCATTCGATCGCATCGATATAGCGCTTCGTATCGTCGTAATAGTGGCCGGTTTCCGGATCGACGCCTTGCACGGCGCCGATGGTCTCCGAGGCAAACAGAATGTTCTCGACCGGAATCACTTTCGCCAGCAGCTCGGCGCCCGGCTGATGATAGACGCAGGTATCGAAGAAGATGTTCTTCATCAGATACTCGCCCAGCGGTGGACGCCGCATGTCCTGGGCGAGGCCGCGAAAGCGCCCCCAGTGATAGGGCACGGCGCCGCCCCCATGGGGAATCACGAAGCGCAGCGTGGGGAAATCGGCGAACAGGTCGCCCAGCAAAAGCTGCATGAACACGGACGTATCGCCGTTGAGATAATGCGCGCCCGTTGCGTGGAAGTTCGGATTGCACGACGAGGACACGTGGATCATCGCGGGCACGTCGAGTTCCACCATCGCCTCGTAGAGCGGATACCAGGAGCGGTCCGTGAGCGGCAAGCCGGACCAGTGGCCGCCCGACGGGTCCGGGTTCAAATTGCAGCCGATGAAGCCCAGCTCCTCCACGCAGCGCCGCAGTTCGGCAACGCAGTTCGCCGGCGCGACGCCGCTCGCCTGCGGCAACTGGCAAACGCCGATGAAATGGCGAGGAAAGAGTTCGCACACGCGATGAACGAGATCGTTGCACTCGCTGGACCAGCGCGCATTGGCCTCGGCGCCCGCCAGGTGATGGCCCATGCCGGCCGCGCGCGGCGAGAAGATCGTCAGGTCGGTGCCGCGCTCGCGCTGCACCCGGCGCTGGCCCGCTTCGATGCTTGCGCGGATTTCGTCGTCGGTGATGAGCGGGCGCGGCGGCACGGGCGTACCGTCGCGCAGCGCGGCGATCTGTTGCGCGCGCCATGCCTCGTGTTGCGGCGGCGAGGTCGTATAGTGACCGTGGCAGTCGATGATCATGCAGGGATTTCCTTGTCGTGTTCGTTCGTGCTTGTCGGTACTTGTTGGTGCTTGTTCGTGTACATGCGCGTTTATGCGCGGGCGTGTCCGATAACTCAGGTTCCGGTGGTTCCCGGCGCGGCGTCGCCGTCCGCCAGCGCCGCTGGCGCATCGCCTTCCTGTGCCTTGAGCGGCATGACGAGCGCGATGATCACGGAGACCACGAGAAATGCCGCGATCGTGAGGAGCGCAAGGCTGAAGTTGCCGGTTGCGCGGCGCACGAGCCCGATGCTCCACGGTCCCACGAGGCCGCCGAATTGCGCGATGGTGTTGATCAGCGCGATCGTCGCCGCGCCCGCCGCGCCGGTCCTGAACGAAGCGGCCAGGCTCCAGAAGAGCGGATTGCCCGCGTAGATGAAGAGGCCCGTCACGCAGAGCAGCGCATAGGCGACGACCGGATTGGGCGCGTAGGCGCTGCCCGCTATCGCCAGCGCGCTCATGCCGTAGACGAACGCAAGGTGCTTCTTACGGTCTCCTGACCGATCCGAGCTGCGGCTGATGATCCAGGTGCCGAACACGCCCAGCAGAGGCGGCGCGGCCGAGAGCAGGCCGACCTCGATATTGCTGAGATTGCCGAGACTCTTGACGATCTGCGGCAGCCACAGGAACAGGCCATAGATGCCGACCAGCGCGCAGCCGAACAGACACGCGAGGCTCCAGACCCGGATATCGCCCGCCACGCTGCGCAGCGGCACGTGAACGCTGCCGCCGAGTTTGTCGCGCTCGGCGGCGAGCGTGGTTTCCAGCCAGCGCTTTTCTTCGGCGTCGAGCCAGTTCGCATCGGCGGGGCGCTCGGTCATGATGCGCAGCGTGACGACGCCGAGCAGCAGCGCGGGCACGCCTTCGAGCAGGAACATCCATTGCCAGCCGCGCAGCCCCAGCAGGCCGTTGGCGTAGGTCATCAGCGTGGTGGAGATCGGCCCGCCCAGCACGGCGGAAAACGATCCGGCGATGATATAGCCGCCCACCGCGCGGGCCCGGTAGCGCTCGGGAAACCATTGGGTCAGGTACACGGCGACGCCGGGCAGGAAGCCGGCTTCCATCACGCCCAGCAAGAAGCGCAGCACGTAGAAACTCGTGTCGTTGAAAACGAATGCCGTGGCCGCCGCGACGGCGCCCCATGTGAGCAGAATGCGCGCGATCCACTTGCGCGCGCCCACGCGATGCAAGAGCAGGTTGCTGGGCACTTCCAGCAGCATGTAGCCCGCGAAGAAAATGCTGCCTGCAAACCCGAAGACGGCCGGATTGAATCCCAGGTCGCCGTTCATGTCGAGGGCCGCGAAGCCGATGTTGATGCGGTCGAGGTAGTTGAAGAACATCATCGCGAAAAGCAGCGGCAGCAGCCGCTTGAACACCTTTCGCATGATTGCGGTTTCGTCGACGCGAGTCATAGTGTCTCCAGCCATGCAGCGGCGCGCTGGCCGCTGCTGCGTTCTTATCGGTCCGTGGGCGGCAAGTCGGCCGCCACACGAATCATAGAAACGCGTGCGCGTGGAGTCCAAGACGGCTTGTTTATGCTTGTATAAGCGCTTTCTTATAGTGCGTCCTGAGCCAGCGCCTGCGGCAGGCAGGCGAGAAAGGCGCGCAGATGCGGAGAGTGATCGCTGCTGCGATACGTCGCGGCCAGCGTGCTCCGGTACGATGCGCCCGGGCCCGCGAGATGGCGGAACACGACATCGGCGCGGCCGTGCCGCGAAACGGATTCGCCCACCAGCGTCACGCCGAGCCCCGCCGAGACCAGCGCGATCGCGGTCTGGATCTCATACGCCTGATGCGCGACGAACGGCGTCACGCCAGCGTCCCGATACAGCGAAAGCACCGAGCGCTTGAACTGAGCGTTCTGATGCGCCGGATACGTAATCAGCGGGGTATCCGCGAGATCGGCGACCCGCACGCTCTTGCGCTGGGCGAGCGGATGATCGAGCGCAAGCGCGACCACGAGACGTTCGCGCAGGAGCGTGATGGTCGTGCAGCCAGCAATCGGCAGCGGTTGCCGGCCGATGCCGATGTGAATGCGCAAATCGCGCAGCGCATCGGTCTGCTCGTCGGTGAGCATTTCGAAGAGCTTGAGTTCGACGTTCGGGTACGCGTGATGAAACACCTTGAGCGCCGGCGGCAAAACGCTGTACATGGAGGAGCGCGTAAAGCCGATGCTGAGCCATCCACGCTTGCCGCGCCCGATCTCCGCCGCGCCCAGGGTGGCCTGCTCGAGCGTGCTCAGTATCTGGCGCGCTTCGGTCCAGAAGTACTGGCCGGCCTCGGTCAGATGCAGGGGGCGCCTCGTGCGGTCGATGAGTTGAGTGCCGAGCCGCTCTTCCAGCGCCCGGATCTGCTGGCTCAGCGCCGGCTGGGCGATGTGCAGCCGCTCGGCGGCGCGGCTGAAGTTGAGTTCTTCGGCAAGAATCACGAAGCACTGGAGCGCCCTGGTGTTCATCGCATTTGCCCGCTTGGGTCGGCCCGGTATGGAAACATCCGGCATTGTCGCTAATTTTGGCGGCAACGGGGGGCATTCGGCGCCCATGTCGGAAGAGGCGGGGATCATGCAACCTCGCGCGACAGGTCTTCCTTTTCGCGGACAAGTTTTTGCGCATCAAGCACTGATATACAATATACTAGTCTAACCGTTGCGATCCTCGTCTCCCTCCAGGTCCCTCATGTTCGATCCTTCGCTGTTCGGCCGCCTGTCCTTTGCGCCCGCTGAGCCGACCCAAGGCCGCTTGCAGCCGGGCCGCCATCGCCTGGGGCTCGCCGGCGAGCGCGACGCCGTGTTGTTCGTGCCCTCGGGACTCGACGACGATGCCGCGGCGTCCGTCCCGCTCTTCGTGATGTTTCATGGCGCCGGGGGTTTTCCGGAAAAAGTGCTGCCGTTCATCGAGGCGCACGCCCAGCAGCACACATTCCTGGTGCTCGCGCCGCATTCGACGTATCCCACGTGGGACATCGTGATCGGCGGCAATGGTCCCGATCTCGAGCGGCTGCACCAGGCGCTGACCGAAATCGCGTCGCGCTACCGGATCGATCGCGGCCGCCTCGCGTTCGCCGGGTTTTCGGACGGCGCGAGCTACGCGCTCTCGATCGGCGTGACGAACGGCGATATCGCGAGCCACGTGATTGCGTTTTCCGGCGGCTTCATGTCGGTTTTCATGCAGGAGGGCGCGCCGAAGGTGTTCATCGCACACGGTCTTGCCGACGAGCAATTGCCGATCGATACGAGCGGCCGCGCCAATGCCGCCAGATTGCGCTCGGCCGGATACGATGTTCAGTACATCGAATTCAATGGGCCGCATGAAGTTCATCCGCCCGTCGTCAGCATGGCAATCGATTTCTTCCTGAAGTGACGCGCAAGTTTGCGGCCGCATTGGCGGCGGCAATGAACGGGAGTCTTGCCCATGGATTTCGAAATCCCCGAATCGCTGATCCATCCTCTGCTCGGGATGATCGAGACCGGCTCGCCGCTGGCGCTGCGGCTCAAGGAGCACGGCGTCTGCCACGGCAACATGATCGTATCGAGCAAGCTGTTCGACGCGCGCTCGCTCGATACGCTCTACTCGCTGAGCAAGACGCAGAACGAACGCATGCTGATGTTCCAGATGCTGGCGCTCGACAACATCTACAACGCCCCGCAGGCACGCGTCATTCCGGCGCTCGACCAACTGGTGCCGGGGCTGGTCGCGTACCTGTCGCGCGATGCGATCGACGGCTGGCTCTATCAGCGCAACAAGGACGGCACGTTGCTGCCGTGGCTCGTGTACCGGATTCGCCATGTGGAGCCGGAGCAGGGCGCGCCGTACGTCGTGGTCGACATGCTGGCCAATACGATGCAGTCGGCCAATTCGGAGCTGACCGACTATCGCCAGCGCCGCTCCGGCATGACCACGTCGCTCGTGATAAACCGCCACGATATCGTCAACCGCACGATTCCCGAACTGCTGGCCGAATTCGGCTTCTATAAGGAATGCGAAGAGTTCAGGCGCGAGTACGAGCATCATGCGCAGCGCTTCCTGAAGTTTCAACGCCGCTTCGGGGCGCAATTCGTCGTGACCAAAGCAGCGCTTACGGTGGGCGAGAAGGGCGCTGTGGAGCTCACGCGCATCGTCGATGGCGTCAGCGCGAAGTGCGTGAACGACGAGGAGCGCCTCGAGCGCCGCTTCGAGATGATGTGCGACGCCGAGTTCTGGCGCTCCGCCGGGATTGCGACGGGCTTCGAGAAGATCCCGCTGCACGGCTACGTGCATCTGTTCCATCTGGAGTGGCACCGCAATATCTGGGTGCACGTCCAGCACATGGAGGCGTACCGCTACCAGCCCGAGTTGCGCGACAAGCTGGTATTGCCCGCGCATCATCACGATCTCATCGACATCCTCACGTCGAACCGGAACGTGTTCGTGCAGGACGTCGTGCCGGGCAAGTCGGGCGGCACGACGATACTCTGCCAGGGCGCGCCCGGCCTCGGCAAGACGCTCACCGCGGAGGTCTATGCGGAAGTGGTCGGCAAGCCGCTCTACCGCGTGCACTCGGGGCAGCTAGGGACGACGGCGGCTTCGGTGGGCGCGGCGCTCTCGAACATCTTGCGCCACGCGATGCGCTGGGATGCGGTCCTGCTGCTCGACGAAGCCGATGTCTATATCCGCCGCCGCGACAACGATCTCGAGCACAACGCGATCGTCGCGGAGTTTCTGCGCACGCTCGAGTATTTCACCGGGCTGCTGTTCATGACCACCAATCGCATCGACGATGTCGACGACGCGATTCTCTCGCGCTGCATCGCGACCATCCACTACGAAACGCCGCCGAAAGCCGATGCCCTGCGCCTCTGGAAAGTCCTTGCGGAGCAATTCGGCGCGGCGCTCGACGACGCTCTGATCGAGACGCTCGCGCATGCGTACCCCAACGCCAGCGGGCGCGATATCAAGGAGTTGCTGAAACTCGTCACGCGATATTGCAAGGCGAAGGCGATGCCCCTTTCGGCGGACGCGTTCAGGTTGTGCGCGGGCTTTCGCGGCCACGCCTGAGCCAGGCGTCGCGCTGGCGAGTGCGAAAGCCCCGGGGCAACAGATAAAAGCCGCGGGATGACGCGCTCGCGCGCCGTCGCGGTCCTCGCTCTCCACTGTCTGCGCCACCCAATGAGGGTGGTCCTGCGCGCTCGCCCATCTGGCCTACTGAGGCTGGCGCAGCGATGACCCTCGATGCGCGGCGGCCATCGCAAAACAGGGTCCAGACACAACGGAGACAAAAAGTGGGGGTGTTAAGCGGAATTCGTGTCCTCGAATTCGAGGCAATCGGCCCCGGCCCGTTCGCCGTGATGATGTTGGCGGACATGGGCGCGGACGTCCTGCGCACCGACCGGCCCGTCGCGCCGGACGACCTCGGCCCGCAGCGCGCGGGCAAGCACGTCAATGTGATCGGCCGCGGCCGGCGCTCCGTCACGCTCGACCTCAAGGAGCCGCAGGCCTGCGAGGCCGCGCTCGAATTGATGTCCCGCGCCGACGTGGTGATCGAAGGCTTCCGGCCGGGCACCATGGAGCGCCTCGGCCTCGGGCCGCAGCAGGCGCTCTTGCGCAATCCAGGGCTCGTGTACGGCCGCATGACGGGCTGGGGGCAGACCGGCCCGCTCGCGGCGCGCGCGGGCCACGATCTGAACTATCTTGCGCTCTCGGGCGTGCTCTCCGGCATCGGCCGCGACGCGCAGGGCGCGCCCGTGCCGCCGCTGAATCTCGTCGGCGACTACGGCGGCGGCGGAATGTTGCTGGCGCTCGGCGTGGTGGCCGCCTTGCTCAACGTGCAGCGCGGCGGCGAAGGCCAGGTCGTGGATGCCGCAATGATCGAGGGCGCGGCGCAACTGGGCTCGGTGATCTGGAGCCTGCTCGGCTCGGGGCTCTGGCGCGAAGCGCGCGGCAGCAACCTGCTCGATGGCGGCACGCCCTGGTACGACAGCTACCGCACGCGCGACGGCGGCTACATGTCGGTGGGCGCCGTGGAGGCGCGTTTCTACGCCCAGTTGCTCGACAAGCTGGGACTCGCCGGCGAAGACCTGCCGAAACAGCACGATCGCCGTGGCTGGCCGGTCTTGCGCGAGCGCTTCGAAGCCGTGTTCCTGACCCGCACGCGCGACGAATGGTGCGCCATTTTCGAAGGCAGCGACGCGTGCGTCGCGCCGGTCCTCGGCTTCTCGGAAGCGCCGCATCATCCGCAGCATCGCGCGCGCGGCAGCTTCGTCGAATCGGGCGGGGTCATTCAGCCGGCCCCCGCGCCGCGCTTTTCCGCCACGCCTTCGAAGCTCTCCGCACCCGCGCCCGCGCGCGGCGAGGGCGGCCACGATGCGCTGCGCGCCTGGGGCTTCGACGAAGCCGCCGTGGCCCGACTGCGCGAGAAGGGCCTGGGCTGCGACGGCTGAGCGCCGGCGCCCCTGGAAAGTACTCAGGATCGCGAATTTAATTACGGGAGACAAGCATGAAGGTGTTGGTAGCAGTCAAGCGCGTGGTCGATTTCAACGTCAAGGTCCGCGCGAAAACGGACGGCTCGGGCGTCGATCTCGCCAACGTCAAGATGAGTATCAATCCATTCGACGAAATCGCCGTCGAAGAGGCCATGCGCCTGAAGGAGAAGGGCGTGGCGAGCGAGGTGGTCGCCGTCTCGTGCGGCGCGAGTGCGTGCCAGGAGGTGCTGCGCACCGCCATGGCGATCGGCGCCGACCGTGGCGTGCTGGTCGAATCCGACACCGAGTTGCAACCGCTCGCCGTGGCCAAGCTGCTCAAGGCGCTCGTCGCGCGCGAGCAGCCGCAACTCGTGATTCTCGGCAAGCAGGCGATCGACGACGACTGCAACCAGACGGGCCAGATGCTCGCGGCGCTCATCGGCGCTGGCCAGGCGGCGTTTGCGAGCAAGGTCGAGATCGCCGACGGACATGCCGTCGTCACGCGCGAGATCGACGGTGGCCTCGAAACCGTCAAGCTCGCGCTGCCGGCCGTCGTCACGACCGATTTGCGGCTGAACGAGCCGCGCTACGCCACGCTGCCCAACATCATGAAGGCGAAGAAAAAGCCGCTCGATATCGTGACGCCGGAGCAACTGGGCGTGGACGTCGCGCCGCGCCTCGCAACGCTCAAGAGCGCGGAGCCCGCCGGGCGCAGCGCGGGCGTGAAGGTGCCCGACGTGGCGACGCTGGTCGCGAAACTGAAGAACGAAGCCAAGGTAATCTGAAGGAGCTCGAATGACTGCGCAAGACAACGTGCTGGTCGTGGCCGAACACGATCACGTATCGATCAAGAACGCAACGCTCAATGCCGTGACCGCCGCGCGGCAATGCGGCGCCGAAGTTCACGTGCTGGTGGCGGGCCACGAAGCGAGCGGCGCAGCGCATGCCGCGACGCAGATCGCGGGCGTCGCGCGCGTGCTGCACGCCGACGCGCCGCAACTGGCCGAAGCCCTCGCCGAAAATCTCGCGGCACAGGTGGTGGCGCTCGCGCCGGCGTACGGCCATATCGTTTTCGCGTCGACGAGCACGGGCAAGAGCGTCGCGCCGCGCGTGGCCGCGCTGCTCGACGTCGCCCAGGTCTCGGACATCACGCGCGTCGTGAGCGCCGATACCTTCGAGCGGCCGATCTACGCGGGCAACGTGATCGTCACGGTGCAAAGCCGCGATGCCGTGAAGGTCGTGACGGTGCGCGTGAGCGCATTCGACGGCGCCGCTTCGCAGGGCGGCACCGCCCAGGTCGAACGCGTGCCGGCGGTGGCCGACACGGGCCTGTCGAGCTTCGTCGAGCGCGTGGTCGTGAAGAGCGGCCGCCCCGAGCTTGCCGATGCGCGCATCGTCGTGAGCGGCGGGCGCGCCATGGGCAGCAGCGAGCGCTTCAGCGCAGTGCTCACGCCGCTCGCCGACAAGCTCGGCGCGGCGCTCGGCGCCTCGCGCGCGGCCGTGGACGCCGGTTTCGCGCCCAACGACTGGCAGGTCGGCCAGACCGGCAAGATCGTGGCACCCGAGCTTTACGTGGCGTGCGGCATTTCCGGCGCGATCCAGCACCTCGCGGGCATGAAGGATTCGAAGGTGATCGTCGCCATCAACAAGGACGCCGAGGCGCCCATCTTCAGCATCGCCGACTATGGCCTCGAAGCCGATCTCTTTTCGGCCGTGCCCGAGCTGATCGCGGCGATCTGAGACCCCGACGATTCGCGCTTCAGCGCATTGCAAGCGGCAACCGATTCACCGTGAAAGCTGCCGCTTGATCGCGCTCCCCCTCAGAGCCTGGGATTGCACTCGAATCGAATAACGGCGTCTTGCTGCTCGAAGGCCTGAAAGCCGTGCGTCCGTTCGATGGCGAAGCTCGTCTGCATGCCGCGGCTTTCGCAGTAGTCGTTGGCGTCGGTGAGCGCGCGCTTGTGGGCGCGCGCCCACGCAAGACGCCCGCCGGTTGCGCGGGCCGATACGGTCAACGTTCCGTGCGGGTCTGCCGAGACCCCGTCGCTCGACGACGCACAACCCGCCAACACCGCGCAAAAGGCCGCAAGCGACACGATTGCGCGAAACGGCGCCCGCGTCGCCAGCGCGCCCGATCGGTTCGCCGCGATCATGCAGCGGCCCCTTCGAGAATTTCCCTCATTGCATCACCTCATGAAGCGTTCGACCCCGCACAAGGCGGCGGTCTCCATCGCACATGAGAGATGAGTTTAGGTCGATTCTATCGAAAAACTATGTCAATAGAGCGAATTCAGCGTTGCGTCCGCTAAAACAATCGCGTTGCCCATCGCCGTGCCGGAGAAACAGTCGCCACGGGCACGCGGGCCGTTCGGAGTTCTGAGCATTGTGTTCGCGCCACGGTTTACAAACGCATATCCGACGTGAACTGCCGCCCGACAAAATCGATATGCGCGAACATGGCCTGCTGCGCGGCATCGGGATTGCGCTCACGCACGGTACGGAAAATCAGTTCGTGCTGACGCATGCGCTGCGTGCACTGCACGGCCGCGTTCGCATTGTTCAGCGTCGCATCGAAGGTGTTCGCGGCGATATGCTCTCGCAGCATGGCGATCACGCTCGCGTAGAACTGGCCGAGCATGCGGTTATGCGCCGCCGCCATCAACGCCGTGTGAAATTCGCAGTCCATGCGCGCTTCTTCCTCCACGTCGCGCTCGACCACCGCATCGCGCATGCGCGCGATCACGGTTTCCAGGCGGGAAATTTCCACGGGCGTCGAGCGCTGCGCGGCAAACCGCGCCGCCGCGCATTCGAACACCATGCGGAATTCAAGCGTTTCCTCGCGCAGCGGCGGCTGCTCCGCAACGAGCTGCAGCCACGGCGCCGCCAGCGCATTCGGCTGTTTCTGCACCACATAGACACCGCTGCCGCGCTTCGTCTCGAGCATCCCTTTGCTCACGAGGTGCCGAATGGCCTCGCGCACCGTCGGACGCGATACGCCGAGGCGCTCCGCGAGCGCGCGCTCGGCGGGCAGACGCCCGGACGTTTCGCCCCAACTGCCGTCGAGCACCTTCTCTTCGATCTGACGCACGACCCTGTCGAGTACGCCCGCAGAAAGTCTGTGAAATCCCATATCCGTTCCGGCTCTGAAGTGGCCTGACCAATTTGCCCTGGGCCAGGCGCGAAACCACCATATGCGAGCGCGGCGCACCGGCATCGGGAGAATAGTCCCGGCGCGCCGCTCCCCACGATTACGATTCTGGAGAAAAATATGGCGGATTCTACTTCACTGGTCATCAGGCTGCATTCGGACGACGACGTCGCAATCGCACGCGCCCCGATTGCGTCGGGCACGCCGCTGGCCGAAGCCGGCGGCATCGTCACGCGTGACGACATCCCCGCTGCGCACAAGGTCGCCCTTCGTGCGATCAAGGCCGGCGAGCCGGTCCGGCGCTATGGCCAGATCATCGGTTTCGCAACGCAGCCTGTCGAGCCCGGCGCGCACGTCCATACGCAAAACGTCTCGATGGGCGACTTCGCGCGCGACTACGCGTTCGGCCAGGATGTGAAGCAGGTCGTGCCCGCCGAAACGACCCGCACGTTCATGGGCTTTCGCCGCGCCGACGGCCGTGTCGCGACGCGCAACTACATCGGCGTGGTCAGCACCGTGAACTGCTCGGCGACCGTCACGAAGCTCGTCGCGCAGCACTTCGGCGCGCCCGGCAAGCTCGATGCGTATCCGAACATCGACGGCATCGTGCCGATCACGCACAGCTTCGGCTGCTGCATCGATCACCACGGCGAAGGCGTGCAGCAGTTGCGCCGCACGATCGGCGGCTATATCCGCCATGCGAATTTCGCGGCCGTGCTCGTGATCGGCCTCGGTTGCGAATCCAACCAGATGGGCGCGCTGTTCATCGCCGAAGGCGTCGAGCCCGGCGCAACGATGGTGCCGCTCGTGATTCAGGAGCAGGGCGGCACGCAGAAGACGGTGGACGCCGCCATCGCCGCGCTCGAAAAGATGCTGCCCGCGGCGAACGCGGTGCAGCGCGAGCCGCTGCCGGTTTCGCATCTGAACATTGCGCTCCAGTGCGGCGGCTCGGACGGCTACTCGGGCATCACCGCCAACCCGGCCCTGGGCGCGGCGGTGGATTTGCTGGTGCGGCACGGCGGCACCGCGATCCTCAGCGAGACGCCCGAAATCTACGGCGCCGAGCACCTGCTCACGCGCCGCGCGATCACGCCCGAAGTCGGCCAGAAAATCGTCGAGCGCATTCATTGGTGGGAAGCGTATGCGGAGCGCGAGAAAGGCAGCATCGACAACAACCCGACGCCGGGCAACAAGGCCGGCGGGCTCACGACGATTCTCGAGAAGTCGCTCGGCGCGGTGGCCAAGAGCGGCTCCACGCCGCTGACGGGCGTGTACCGCTATGCCGAGCCGATCGACACGAACGGCCTCGTGTTCATGGACGCGCCGGGCTACGACCCGATGGGCGCGACCGGGCAGATCGCGAGCGGTGCGAACCTCGTGTTGTTCACCACGGGCCGCGGCTCGTGCTTCGGCGCCAAGCCCGCGCCCTCGATCAAGCTCGCGACCAACACGAAGATGTACGCGCGCATGGTCGACGACATGGACATCAACTGCGGCGACATCATGGACGGCGACGCGACGGTCGAGCAAAAGGGCCGCGAGATCTTCGAAACGATCATCGAAGTCGCATCGGGCGCGAAGAGCAAAAGCGAAGCCCTTGGCGTGGGTAACGAGGAATTCGTGCCCTGGATGATCGGCGCGCAGATGTAGGCGGCGAACCCAAGCCGCAGACATCGACTCTCGGCGGCCAATGCCGTAGCCGCGCTCTTCGCACCTGTGGCGCCACGGAGCGACGGCTGCGCGATTCCCCCTTAAATCAAAGGCCATTTATGGCCCGTACGCCTGAGCGCCCATCGATACGGGCGCGGCGCACGACGGAGACAATGGAATGAAGATCAAGGCAACCATCGAGAAATTTCCTGGTGGCATGATGGTGATTCCCCTGCTGCTCGGCAGCATCCTCAATACGTATTTCCCTAAAGCCATTGCAATCGGCAGCTTCTCGACGCAGCTCGCGCACGGCGCGCTGCCGATTCTCGCGGTGTTCTTCGTCTGCATGGGCGCCGAGATCCAGCTGAAAACCGCACCGCGCGCGCTGAAGCAGGGCGCGGTGATCACGATCTCGAAGCTCGCGGTGGGCATCGCGATCGGCCTGCTCGTCAGCCATCTGTGCAAGGGGCACGAGGTGCTCGGACTATCCAGCATGGCGATCATCGCGGCAATGACCAACGCGAACATGGGCCTGTATGCGGCACTCACGCAGCAGTTCGGCGACGAGGTCGATCGCGGCGCGCTCGCGCTGCTGTCGATTCAGGAAGGCCCGTTCATGACGATGGTTGCGCTCGGCGTGTCGGGGCTCGCGACGATTCCCTTTACGGAACTGCTCGCGACGATTCTGCCTATCTTGATCGGCATGGCGCTCGGGAACCTCGATAGCGACATGCGCAAGTTCCTGAAAGCGGGCGGCCATCTGCTGATTCCGTTTTTTGCGTTCGGCCTTGGCGTGGGAATCAATCTGCACGCGATTCTGGCCGCAGGGATCTCGGGCATTCTGCTCGGCCTCGTGACGCTCACGGTGGGTTGCGTCGTGAACATCGTCGCTTCGCGTCTTGCGGGCGGCACGGGCATCGCGGGGGCGGCCGTCTCGACGACGGCCGGCAACGCCGTCGCGACACCCACCGCGATCGCGGCCGTCGATCCGCATCTCGGGTCGCTGGTTGCCGTTGCCACGCCGCAGATTGCGGCTTCGACGATTATCACGTCGCTGCTGGCGCCGCTCGCGACCGCCGCGTATGTGAAATTTCTCGCGCGCAGAAAGCCGGCGAACGGCGAGACGCCGGCCGCGCAGCTTGCGCAAAAGGCGGACGTGGCTTGAGGGAGCGTCTCATCCCCGGCTAACCGGGGGAGAACGCACTGCGGTTGCCTACCGATACGCCGCTTGTGCCACGCCCGGGACTCGTATAGACTTTTAACTACGATTTAATGAGTCCTGGTTAAGTATGTCCCATATCAGTTCCGGAGTCGAATACGGTCTGCATTGCCTGCTTTATCTGACCCGTTCCGACGCATCCGCCCCGGAAGCGAGCGTGCGCGATCTCGCCGAATTGCAAGGCGTGCCCGCCGACTTCCTCGCGAAGTTGTTTACCAAGCTCGCGAGGGCGGGACTCGTGGTCTCCACGGAGGGCATCAAGGGTGGCTTCAGGCTGGCGCGGCCCGCCAGTCGCATCACCGTCCATGACGTGGTGGCCGCTATCGACGGAGACAAGGCGCTGTTCGATTGCCGCGAAATCCGTGCTCGCTGCGCGGTATTCGGCGACGAAGCGCCGGCCTGGGCCACGCGGGGTGTCTGTTCGATCCACGCCGTGATGCAGGCAGCGGAAAAAACCATGCGTGCGGAGCTCAAGCGGCACACGCTGGCCGATCTCGCCCAGCGCACCGAAGACAAGGCGCCGGCCGCCTTCGGTACGCAAGTCGTGCAATGGCTGTCCAATCGGGCCGTCAACCGGCGCGGCGAAAAAGCCGAGCCGGCCCACGGCCGCAGCCGCAAGCACGCCTGATCAGGCCGCCACGACGAGGCGGCTCGTCGCGCTTGAAGTCGACGTTTCGTACCGCTGCGCAACATGGCACCTTCGAGCAAGCCATTTAGACAAACTGCTACATTGAAACGCATTGCGGGAGGCCACTTCCACTGACTGTCGAAAGGACACTTCGCCATGACTGGACTCATGAAAGCGGCTGTATTCGTCGAAAAGGGCCGAATCGAAATCACCGACAAGCCGATTCCCGACGTCGGGCCCAATGACGCGCTGATTCGCATCACGACGACCACCATCTGCGGCACCGATGTGCATATTCTCAAGGGCGAATATCCGGTGGCGAAAGGCTTGACCGTGGGCCACGAGCCCGTGGGCGTGATCGAGAGACTCGGCGCCGCCGTGGCGGGCTACCACGAGGGGCAGCGCGTGGTCGCGGGCGCGATCTGCCCCAATTTCAACAGCTATGCCGCGCAGGACGGCTACCCGAGCCAGGACGGCAGCTACCTGATCGCGCGCGGCGAGTGCGGGTGCCACGGCTACAAGGCGACGGCCGGTTGGCGCTTCGGCAACCTGATCGACGGAACGCAGGCCGAATATGTTCTGGTGCCCGACGCGCAGGCGAATCTCGCGCCGATTCCCGATGGTCTGAGCGACGAGCAGGTGCTGATGTGCCCCGACATCATGTCGACCGGCTTCAAGGGCGCCGAGAACGCCAACATCAAGATCGGCGACACGGTGGTGGTGTTCGCGCAAGGCCCGATCGGGCTGTGCGCCACGGCGGGCGCGCGCCTGCTGGGCGCGACCACGATCATCGCCGTGGACGGCAACGACCACCGGCTCGACATCAGCAAGAAGCTCGGTGCCGACGTCACGCTCAATTTCACCCGCTGCGACGTCGTGGAGGAGGTGCTGAAGCTGACCGGCGGCAAGGGCGCGGATTCGGCCATCGAGGCGCTGGGCACGCAGCGCACCTTCGAGAACGCGATGCAGGTTATCAAACCGGGCGGCACGCTTTCGAGCCTGGGCGTGTACTCGGAAGACCTCAAGATTCCGCTGGCCAGCTTCGCGGCGGGCCTGGGCGATCACACCATTCGCACGGCGCTGTGCCCCGGCGGCAAGGAGCGCATGCGCCGGCTGATGAACGTGATTCAGGCCGATCGTCTCGATCTGGGCGTGATGGTCACGCACCACTACAAGCTCGACGACATCGTGGCCGCCTATGACCTCTTTTCCAACCAGCGCGACGGCGTGCTCAAGGTGGCCGTCAAGCCGTGACGCACAGTGCGCCGCCCGCTTTCGCGAGCGCCCGTTGACCCGTCAATCGGGACATGAAGCCATTCGCCTCGTTAGCGGCTTCGGATTCCGGTTGCGGGCTCGCCAGCCGGCAAGGGGAGGCCGGTGGGTTCCGGCTTGTTCTGGACGCCGTTGTCGATAACGCCGAAGTCCAGGTCGCGATTCAGGACCGCGCGAGCCCGATCGACGTCCATCGCGCCTTCCCAGCGCGCGACCACGATGGTCGCCACACCGTTACCGATCAGGTTCGTCACGGCGCGCGCTTCGTTCAGGAAGCGATCGACGCCCAGCAGCAACACCAGGCCCGAAACCGGGATCTTGTGCATCGAGGCAAGGGTCGCCGCGAGTGCGACGAAGCCCGCGCCCGCCACGCCGGCAGACCCTTTCGAGGTCAGCAGCAGAACGCCCAGAACGACGAGCTGGTCCAGCAACGTCAGATGGATGTTCATCGCCTGGGCCACGAACATGGCGGCCATGGTGAGGTAAATCGCGGTCCCGTCGGCGTTGAAGGTGTAGCCGGTCGGCAGCACCATGCCGACGACAGGGCGCGAGCAACCGAGGTTCTCCATCTTGATGAGCATTTGAGGCAGGACGGCTTCGGTCGACGCCGTGCCGAGCGTGATCAGAATCTCATCGCGGATATAGCGGAGATACTTCCAGAGCGACAGACCGCAGAGCCGCATGACGATGCCGAGCACGACCACGACGAAGAAGACCGACGTGAGGTACAGGCAAAGCATCAGTTGTCCGAACGATGCCAGCGTGCCGAGGCCATACTTTGCGATGGTGAAGGCCATGCCGCCGAACGCGCCCACGGGCGCGACATACATCACGATGCGTACGACACCGAACATGCCTTGCAGGAACATGTCGAGCATATCGACGAGCGGGGCGGTGCGCGGGCCGAGTTTCGCCAGTGAGATGGCGAACAGCACGGAGAAGAAAATGATCGGCAGGATTTCGCCGTTTGCGAACGCGCCGACAATGCTGTTCGGCACGATGCTCATCAGGAACCCGAGCGTCGTGTGTTCGTGCGCGGCGTGCGCGTAGCTCGCGATCGCCGAGCTGTCGATGTGCGCCGGGTCGATGTTCATGCCGCTGCCGGGCTTGATCGCGTTGACGACGAGAAGACCGACCAGCAGCGCGATAGTCGATGCCACTTCGAAGTAGAGCACCGCCTTGACGCCCACGCGGCCCGCTTCGTGCAGGTCGTTCATGCGCGCGATGCCCACGACAACCGAAGCGAAGATGATCGGCGCGAGCAACATGCGGATCAGCTTGATGAACAGGTCGCCCAGCGGTTTGAGATCGGCGCCGATAGCGGGGTAGAAATGGCCGACGAGAATGCCGGCCACGATACCGATCAAGACCTGCACGTAGAGCTTCGAAAGCGTCTTTCTGAGTTTTGAGGACCGCATGTCTGTCTCCTGAGCATGGCGCCATCCACGTGAATCGGGGCGACCGCCAACCGCCGTGCATGCGGCGATTGTGTTTCCGGTCGCGGCTCTGCGGGTTCCGTCGAGTCGTCGCGCAACCCTGCGCCGGCCATCGACGGCCGGCACACGAGATCGGCTTCAGGCAGACAGCTTCTGCATCTGCGCGAACAGGTCGGCCTTGCCCTCGAAGCCAATGCCAGGCAGATCCGGCATGGCGATGTAGCCGTTGTCGACCTTCACGCCGTCGGGGAAGCCGCCGTACGGCTGGAACAGGTCCGGATACGACTCGTTGCCGCCGAGGCCGAGACCGGCCGCGATATTCAGCGACATCTGGTGGCCGCCGTGCGGAATACAGCGGCTCGGCGACCAGCCGTGCTGACGCAGCATGTCGAGCGTGCGCAGATACTCGACGAGGCCATAGCTCAGTGCGCAATCGAATTGCAGCCAGTCCCGGTCCGCCCGCATGCCGCCGTAGCGGATGAGGTTGCGCGCGTCCTGCATCGAGAACAGGTCCTCGCCGGTCGCCATCGGTTTGTCGTAGTAGTTGCGCAGCGTGGCCTGCAGTTCGAAGTCGAGCGGATCGCCGGGTTCCTCGTACCAGAACAGGTCGTATTGCGAGAGGGCCTTCGCATACTGGATCGCGGTATCGAGATCGAAGCGGCCGTTCGCATCGACAGCGAGTTTCTGGCCGTCGCCGAGCACGCTCAGGATCGAATCGATGCGGCGAAGGTCTTCGTCGAGCGACGCGCCGCCGATCTTCTTCTTCACGACCGTGTAGCCGCGGTCGATGTAGCTGCGCATCTCGTCTTTCAGCTTTTCGTGATCCTGGCCCGGATAGTAGTAGCCGCCCGCCGCGTAGACGAAAATCTTGCGGTTCGGCTGGCCGTTGCCATAGCGGTCGGCCAGCAACTGGAAGAGCGGCTTGCCTTCGATCTTCGCAACCGCATCCCACACCGCCATGTCGATCGTGCCGATGGCGACCGAACGCTCGCCGTGGCCGCCCGGCTTTTCATTGGTGAACATCGTCGCCCAGATCTTGTGCGGGTCGAGGTTATTGCCGCTGTCGTCGACGAGCGAGGCGGGATCGGCTTCGAGAATACGCGGGATGAAACGCTCGCGCATGAGCGTGCCCTGACCGTAACGGCCATTCGAATTGAAGCCATAGCCGACGACCGGCTTGCCGTCGCGGATCACGTCGGTGATCACGGCGACGAGGCTCAGCGTCATCTTGCTGAAGTCGATATAGGCGTTGCGGATCGGGGAGCTGATCGGAACGGTTTTTTCGCGAATTTCGACGATTCTCATGAGGGCGTCTCCTGGTCTGACACGTTTGCTGGATGCTTGAATGGCATGCGGCGCGGCTGCAATGGGACGTAGCATAGCCCCGGGAGAACGGCCTATACTTCACCTCAATTCATTTCATTTTTTACCAAAAGTGAGAACTGATTCGACCACCGACTTCGAGTTCTTCGTTCAGTTGGCGAAGCTGAAGAGCCTCTCCGGCGCGGCGCGCTCGCTGGGGCTCACCCCTCCGGCGGCGACCAAGCGGCTGGGTATCCTCGAGGAAAGATTCGGCACCCGGCTGGTCAACCGGACGACGCGCAGCGTGAGCCTCACTCCGGAAGGCGAGACCTACGCGCGGTATGCCGCGCAGATTCTCGACCAGATGCGGGAGATGGAGGACGCGATCGCGGGTACGCCCGCCGATCCGCACGGGCGCCTGCGCATTAACGCAACCCTGGGGTTCGGGCGCACGACGATTGCGCCATTAGTGTCCGAATTCGCGAAACGCTATCCGCATGTCGATATCCAGTTCGTGGTCACGGATCGTCCCGTCGATCTGGTCGAAGGCGCTTTCGATATGGCGATCCGGTTCGGCGAGTTGCCGGACCAGCGCTTGAGAGCGCGGCGCTTGATGAGCAACCGCCGCTTCCTGTGTGCGTCTCCGAAGTATCTGGAGCGGCATGGCGTTCCGCAGCGAATAGCGGATCTGGTCAAGCACCGATGCATCATCCACACGCAGAACGACGACGCGTTCGGCGTCTGGAGATTCGTGCAGGACGATCATCTGGAGACCTTGAAGGTGAACGGCTCGCTGTCGAGCAACGACGGCGATATCGTGCTGCGGTGGGCGCTGGACGGTCACGGCATCCTGATACGCTCGGAATGGGATCTCGCCAAGTACATCCAGAGCGGGAGACTCAGTCTGGTACTGCCCGACGTCGTGCTGCCGTCCGCGGATTTGTTCGTCTACTATCCGGGACAGCGCAACGAATCCACGCGGGCGCGTACGTTCATCGACTTTCTCGTCAAGCACTTCGAGGCGCCATTCGTGCCGGTCGATGTGAGCAAGGCCGCTCCGGGGCGAAAGAGGCCGGGTCGAGCAAGGAACTGACGATGTGGGAACGGGGCTTGTGGTTAACCGTTGGACATTGCGCTCATCGAACGCATGGAGATGCGCTATGGAAAACCTCCTGAGAAGCCGCTCGACGCTTACCGCATTGGCGCTGCTGCTGACTGGATGTGTCGCCGGCGGCGTGCCGCAAAGCGGGCCGCATCTGAGTCCAACGGAGTGCCGTGACCTGGCCGCGCTTAGAAGCAACGCGCCTCCGACGATGGCGGAACACCACAGCGAGCTTGCGGCGCTGAGGAAGGCGGGCTACGACCCGTCGCCATGGAACGACGACCCGTACTACCCGGACGATTTGCAGGCGGCGCAGCGGCTCGTCGACTATTGGTTCGCAACGGAGTGCCAGTCGTTCCAACCCGGGTGAGGCATCCGGGAGCCGCTACGGATATCGGGCGCCATCGACTTCGATATCAGACGCTATACCCGGATTCGCGCATCAACCGGCGCGACACCTCGCTGCCCGGGCCTTGTGCGTCGAATTGCGCGCGCAGCCGCGCATCTGCTCTGCGGGTCACGCCGCGGTGCATGGCTATGATCAACGCGAAAAGCGCGACGATAAACATCGGTATGCCAAGCATTGTCTGGCTCCTGTCTGGTCAGACAGGCATAGGCGCCCCGCGATGGGCGAGTGCTTCCGCATCTTGCGGTCACCTGGTCTGTCTCTCTGTTCCCGATGAGGCGCATAGCTTGAGCCCGGGATTTTTTAATTTAACATAATCTTAATTATCAAAGTTAAATCTGTCATGGCCAGATAGAGATGTCCGATCTGGGGGTGCGGCGGAATTCTTGGACTGGGTTATGTCGTGAGCCCGAGGCTCTCCCGGTATTCAATCGGACTGAGTGCGCCAAGTGAGATCTTGATCCGTTTCTCGTTGTACCAGCGAATGTAC
>Ga0164242_10001830_pt1 | contig 24952 bp, 21 predicted proteins | sample OricomgcompostMG_FD_108783 | JGI IMG/M metagenome (GOLD analysis project Ga0164242, IMG submission 108783) | Miracle-Growth compost microbial communities from Emeryville, California, USA - Original compost - Miracle growth compost (MG) ...
ACATGGAACAGGGAACAGTAAAGTGGTTCAATGACGCGAAGGGGTTTGGATTCATTAGCCGCCAGAACGGTGAAGATGTATTCGTTCACTATTCGGCGATTAATTCCAGCGGCTTCAAGAGCCTCCAGGAGGGTCAGGCCGTTCAGTTCAACGTTGTGAAGGGGCCAAAGGGTTGGCAGGCTTCCGACGTTCAGCCTCTGTAAACTCCAAACCGGCTTGAAGGGCCAGCGACGACCGGTTTTCCGTTGAGGGATGGCTGCATGGCTATCCCTCAATTCGTCTACGCTACCAGACCGTAACGAGCCAGCTGAGCACCCCCCGCTCGCGCCTCTATGATCCAGGTCCCTTTGTTCCCGCTCGATGAATTGTCCTGTCAAGAGGGAAGATTGATAAGTCTTATAATTTCAGCAACTTAGCTGCGCCGAATCGTATTGCGCAGGATGCTAAACTTAAAGCAGAAGAAGAAAAGCCCCGGCAGAGACCCGGGGCTTTCTTTCATTCTGGATTGAATGGCTATCGAATTGCGCCGCAAGTCCGGACTTAACGTCAATGTTTGGAAGACTTTGAGAGAAAAGACCGGGGGAGGGTGGTGAAACGCTACCGATCTCCCGCCGCCCCCAGCGCCATATCGACCAGGGTTCTCTCCTCAATGTCGTGCGCCTTCGCCGATCCCGTCGCCGGCGTCGCGCTGGCGCTCCGCTTCACGCTCAGAACAGCCCGGTCGCGCGCAAGACGACGAAGCAGAGGCATGACATAGAAGTACGCTCCCATATTGGCGGGCTCTTCCTGCACCCAGACGATCTCCTCGGCGTCAGGATACTGGTCGAGAGCAGCCTGCAGCTCCTGCTCCGGCCACGGATAGAGCTGCTCGACAAAGATGATGCCGACGCCGGTCTCCTTGCGCTTCTCCCGCTCCACGCGCAGGTTGTGCCCGATCTTTCCGCTGCAAACCAGCAGACGCCGCGGATTCTGGACCTCGTTATCTGGAATCACATCCAGGAAGCGATCGCGGCTGAAGTCCCCAATCGGAGAAGACGCATCAGGATGCCGCAGCATGCTCTTCGGCGTAAACACCACCAGCGGCTTGCGCCACGTCCGCATCACCTGGCGACGCAGCAGATGGAAGTGCTGGGCTGCCGTTGAAGGCTGGCATATCTGGATATTGTCGTTGGCAGCGAGCTGCAAATAGCGCTCGATGCGAGCGCTCGAATGCTCCGGCCCCTGCCCTTCATAGCCGTGCGGCAGCAGCATGACAACACCCGAAAGCAGCCCCCACTTGGCCTCACCCGCAGCGATAAACTGGTCGATGATGATCTGGGCGCCGTTCGCAAAGTCGCCGAACTGAGCCTCCCACATGACCAGCGCCTCAGGATAGTCGCGCGAAAACCCGTACTCGAAGCCGAGCACTGCAGCCTCTGACAACAGCGAGTTGTACACCTCGAACTTGCCCTGCTTCTTGCTCAGGTTGGCGAGCGGAGAGTAACGAACCTCCGTCTCCGTATCAATGACGATCGAATGACGCTGGTTGAACGTTCCGCGTTGCGAGTCCTGGCCGGTCAGACGGACCAGCGTTCCATCTTCCAGCAGCGACGCGAACGCAACCAGCTCGGCCGTGCCGTAATCGAACGGTTTTGCGCCCGAACCCATCTCCTGCCGCTGCTCAAAGAGCTTCTTCACCTTGGGATGAATATGAAATTCTTTCGGATACGCCGTGATCTTCTTCACCAACTCGCCGACCCGCTCGGTCGAAATCCCGGTGTTCACCTCGTCAGCGGGATCAAACTCGCATCCCTTGTACTTGTCCCAGTATGACGGCAGCTTAGCCATGTGCGGAATCTGGCTGGCCTGGGTCGCCAGCCTCTGCTGATCGAGAAACTCCTGCTGGATTGCTTCCGCTTGCTTGGCAGGATTAACACCAATCTTCTCTGCATAGATCTGGTACAGCGGCTGATGGTCCTTGATCGCCGCGTAGCGGCGCGGCTGCGTAACCGTCGGGTCGTCAACCTCGCTGTGTCCGTGGCGTCGATACCCGATCAGATCGATGACGATGCTCGAGCCGAAGCGCTGCCGGTACTCGGTCACAAGCGCCGCAACGCGGACAACTGCATCCGGATCCTCCGCATTGACATGGATGATCGGGATTGGCAGGCGCTTTGCGATGTCAGTAGAGAAGCGGCTGGCGTTGGACTCCTCGGGATTCGCGGTGAAGCCAAGAAGATTGTTGACGATCACATGAATGACTCCGCCGACGTTGTAACCGGGAAGAGTTTCCATGTTCAGAGTCTCGGCCAGAATGCCCTGCCCGGCGAAGGCAGCATCTCCGTGAATGAGAATGGGAACAACCTGCTTCTTCCCTCCCTCGCCGATACGCTCCTGACGGGCGCGAGTTCGGCCGATGAGCACCGGGTCGACCGCCTCCAGGTGGCTGGGGTTCGATGCCAGGTGAAGACTGATCACCTTTCCGCTCGGCGAGGTGTAATCACCGGTAGCGCCCAGATGATACTTCACGTCGCCGCCGCCAAGCGTGCTTCGCGGATCGACGTCTTCAAACTTGGTGAAAATATCGGACGCTGGCCGGCCGATCGTGTTGGTCATCACGTTCAGGCGTCCGCGATGGTTCATCGCGACCATCGCCTTCGTGACGCCAAGCGTTGATCCCGTCTCGAAGATCTGGTCGAGGAACGGAATCAGCGCCGTGATTCCCTCAAGAGAAAAGCGCTTGGTTCCCAGATAGCGGGACTGAATAACCTGTTCGAAGAGATCGGCTCGAATGAGCTGGGTGAGGATGTGTGCCTGATTCGGCTTGGAAGGGGCCTGTTCGATTCGCTCCTGAAGCCACCGCCTCTGCTCAGGATTCGCGATGTGCATGAACTCGATTGCAATCGTGCCACAGTAGTATCGTCTGGCTTCGGCGGCGAGTTCGCCCTCAGGCGCAGGTGTAGGAAATGGATCCGCGGGAAGGTATTGTCCCAGAGGGTCGAGTGAGGCCTGCAGGTACCCCCATCGCCGAAAAATGTCGAACACTGCTTCGCGTTCCTGTGGATCGGTTGCTGCGGGACCTTGAGACAACGCCTCTGCCTTGGTGGCCATTGCTTCCTCGATTTCCTGAATAATCAAAAATTGCTGGCGTCAAACGCCTGACACATATGCTAGTCCTTTCGTGGAATCGCTGCATACGGCTCCTGCAACTTGTTTGCAGTGAGGACTATAAAGTGGCACCTAAAATCCAGGGTTGGAACTCCTCTTCTCCAAACCCGTGGATCTCACTGCGTGTCGACTTTCCCGAGGCAATCTCCAGAATCTCCTTATAGATCGCGGCGCCTGCCTGCTCCACAGTTTCTTCGCCATCGACGACGCTGCCACAGTCGAAATCCATGTCATCCTGCATGCGCTGAAACAGTGCGGTATTCGAAGCAATTTTGATGGAAGGTGTAGGTTTACAACCGAATACCGAACCGCGACCGGTCGTAAAGCAGATCACGTTGGCGCCGCCCGCGACCTGACCAGTTGCGGAGACCGGATCGAAGCCCGGCGAATCCATAAAGACGAGACCCTGCTCCCGGACCTGTTCAGCGTAAAGGTAGACCTCACGAAGGGCCGTCGAGCCGCCCTTGGAGACGGCCCCGAGCGATTTTTCCAGAATGGTCGTAAGACCGCCGGTTTTGTTCCCTGGCTGGGGGTTGTTGTCCATCGTCGCTTTGTGCTGGGCCGTGTAGTTTTCCCACCATCGAATACGATCGAGAAGTCGTTCGGCCACTTCAGAATTCAACGCACGGCGCGTAAGCAGGTGCTCCGCCCCATAGATCTCGGGAGTCTCTGACAAAATTGCGGTTCCTCCCGCGCGCACAAGGTGATCGACGGCGACACCAAGCGCCGGGTTCGCGCTGATTCCCGAGTATGCATCCGAACCGCCGCATTGCAGCCCAACGATGAGATGCGAAGCCGGAACGGAGGTACGAGTCTGTCGATTCGCCTGCTCAAGCATCTCGTAGACACTGGCGATTCCATTGCGGATGCTTACAGCGGTTCCTCCTTCGTCCTGGATATTTGCCGCGCGAACCGTGTCTCTGGCCCCAATCAACTCGACAAGCTGATCCACCTGATTGGTCTCACAGCCCAACCCCAGGAGCAGCACCGAGGCAAAATTGGGGTGCGTGGCGTAACCCGTAAAGACGCGCCGGAGAATCTCCGCGCCTTCACCATCGCTGGCAATACCGCAGCCGGTTCCATGCGTAAGTGCGACGACGCCGTTGACGTTGGGGAAGTTGCGAAGAACCTCGGGCGTGAAGTGTGCCGCGATCCTGCGAGCGACCGTTGCAGAGCAATTGACTGTCGTGAGCACGCCAACGTAGTTTCGCGTGCCGACTCGACCATCTCCGCGGCGATATCCGAGGAACGTGTCTGCGGGATTTGCAGCCGGAATGACGCTCTGCCGTGCATCGGGACTGATCCCATAGTCCTTCTCGACATCCCCAACCGCGAGATTGTGCGTGTGAACGTGCTCGCCCGCAGCAATGGGCTGTGTAGCAAATCCTATGATCTGGTTGAATTTCCGAACCACCTGACCTTGCGCAAGAGAGCGCACAGCCAGCTTGTGTCCCGCCGGAATATCGGAGTGCACGCTGACGTTGAACTCGGCCAGGAACTCGCCGGCCCTCACCGGTTCAAGAGCTACAAGAACATCATCCTGCGAGCCGAGTTTGAGGATACGTGGCATTTCAGTCGTGAAAGGGCGGCGAAGACGGAAAGTGGTATGACCAAAATTTACCTTGTTATATGGGTTTCCGCCTAATCTGCTCCAGAAGCAGGACAGTTCTGTCGGCTTTACCGAGGAGACGAAGGAATCATCCTAACGGCGCCCTCTGTCGGTTCCGGCTGCTGAACGGCGGCTTCTCCCGGAAGTATGGTGGAGGTCGCTTTGAATTTACGGTAATCCGATTCGGTGATGAGCACGCTTCCATCGAAGTGATAGAGCAGCAGCACGCGAGCAGCGCCGTTGGCTTCGATGCGTGAAGGAAGCCAGACCTCATTGTTCGCCTTGATCTGCTGCATGGAGAACGTTGTGCCTTTGTGAATCGACATCACAAGGCCGCCTCCCACTTTGAAGGAATCCGCGAAACGCCCTTCAAGTCTGATCATCGCGCGATCCTGTTCGTCGATCCAAATAGTTCCGGCAAGGTTGCGGATGACGCTCTCCAGACGATTGCGTGTCTTCGCGTTCGGATTTCCAGCGTAATCAATCACGATGGTGCTTCGCCCGTTCAGCATCTCACGCCTCGGATTTGAGAAGGTTCCCAACTCAAGGAACCGGGAGACACTCACCTCTTCTCGTCCCCCGGAGTCGGTCTGTTTCCCTTCCGCGTCAGCCTTCCGTTTCCTCTCCTGGGCCTTTGCTACATCTCTGTCGACGCGCTCGTTTTCCCTGCGCTGCTCATCCGGCGTGAGTTCCTTACCTTCCTTGCGAACGAGCCTGTGGACCTGAACTCCGCGAAGCCAGAATACGTCATACTCGCGAGTCTCTCCTTTGCGGCCGTTGCTGCGTTGCTGCCTCACGACTTCGCGATAGAGATAGTCTTTCTGCAGCCGCTCGGAAAGTCTCTGTTGCTCTTCCACTTCATGCATCAACGATGCAACGTCCGGCAAGGGTGCGCTCAAAGCGCCTGGCGGCGAAGCTGCCTGTCCCGCAGAAACACTTCCGAGACTAACCTGGTTCTGGGCCAGCAGAAGCAGAAGAGCTGTAATCCATATCTTCATTTTGCTTCGGTGCTGCTGCTGCGGTGCGGCGCAGCGTGGGGCGTAATCTCGCGAGCGTAGATCTGGTAAGAGATCTTTGGCTGTTCCTCGCCCTGATGCAGTTCGCGGACGTGAGAACGAATGGCTTCATCGGCAGCAGTAATCCGCTCTCTGGATCGCAGATAGTCCAGCCATGACTCCATTACGAACGTCTCATTAAGGCGCTCAGGATCGATGACGTCACGATAAATTCCCCAGCGCATGGCGCCGTCGCGCAGGCGGACGCCGCGAAGCTGATGGATCGCGTGGGTGAACTCAGCGTACCGCTCCAGAGGAATTCGATACTCGATCGAGATGCGAACAGGACCTTCGTGAACAAGGTCCTCTGCCTGAGCCGCAGAGTCCGCCAGCTGAAAGACGCTGGGCTGCGTTGCCGGGCGAGAGGAGCGGAAAGGCGTGTGATCGGGCAGAGGACCCTGAAGGATGTGGAACCTGCGGGTAAGAGGATAGCTGAGCGCTAGACCGCAAGCCGACACGACCAGTGCAATCGGAGTCGATGTGTGCTCTGCGATGACGCCCCAGAGAATTGAACCGAGTGCCATCCCCCCTTGAAAGGTCATCAGGTATGTGCCGAGTGCCCGCGCCTGAACCCACGCGGGGACTGAAAGCTGCACAGAGGTATTGAGAGTGGACATTGTACTGGTCCAGACAAACCCGGAGAGGATCAGAGTAGGAATGATGATCACGGGGTAATGGGCATAAGCAAGAATCAACAGCGTGACGACGTCATAGAAGGTGGAAATGGCGATGATCGTATCGGCCGTTACGCGGCGACGGATGCGAGGCAGCAGGGTCGCTGCGACCACTGCACCGAGTCCCAGCGAGCCGTTCAGGATGCCGTATCCAAGTGCGCCTTCGCTGAGATCGCGCTTGGCCACAACTGCCAGCAGTGCCCAAATGGCAGAGACAAAGAAAGGAAAGGTGAAGGAGCGGACGAGTGAGGACTGCAGATCCGGCGCATAGCGTACATAACGCAGCCCGGTCATGATGGAGCCGGCGATCCGCTCCGACGGCAGAGCAGATTTGAACAGAGGAGTGCGCTTCCAATTGAAGAGCACCCAGATCACGCCGGCGAAGGAGACGGCGTTGAGAAAGAAAACCCATCCAGCACCAGTGTGAACACTGGAAAATCCGGCGACCATCAGACCGCCGAGTGCAGGACCAACGGCCCGCGCAAGGTTGTTCGATGCCGAGTTGAGAGAGACCGTGTCGGGGATGAGCTCTCGCGGAACAAGCTCTGGAACGATGGCCTGCCACGCGGGATTGTTCATTGCAGAGCCGATGTTGAGAAGGAACGTAAATGCCAGCAGGGTCCATGGCGAGATGAAGCCGAAGAACGTGAGCACCGCCAGAACGGCGACGGAGACCAGCATCCACGCCTGCCAGAAGATCAGCAGCCTGCGGCGATCAAAGATGTCCGCCGTAGCGCCGGCAAGCAGGCCAACCATCAACACAGGCAATGAGGCAGCGGTCTGCATCAATGCAATGAGCAGGGGCGAGGCGGTCAGCGAGGTCATCAGCCAGGTTCCGGCTGTGTCCTGCATCCATGTCCCGACCGAGGAGATGGTGGACGCTATCCAGCGATCGCGGAAGAGGCGAATGCGAAGGGGAGCGAAGCCGCTGGGCGTGGGGGCGGCGGCAGCGACCAGAGGACCGGAGTTGGGAGTCTCAAGGGGCATCCGCTGAGCTTTAGTGTAACCATCCACAGGAGATTCTGCTGGTCGCTTGCGCAGCAAAGAAGGAGACGGGCAGCCTGACTGCCATATCAGAAAGTTGGAGGTGAAGGATACGAAGTCGCATCGAATCAGACCTGCAAAATTCCAGGCCTGGGATGAAGGCAACGCGTGTTTCCGCGAAGGTCGTCTGAATCCTGGACAGGCCCTTGTAAAGCCTGTTCGCGAAAGGAGAACGCTATGACAAAGCTGTTGTCTCTTGTGTCCGTGGCGACATTGTCTGTTGCCCTGCAGGCACAAAGTACGGCCTCTCCTCAGGCTTCTTACCCGGCGGCGCCATTGGGAACGACGCAGACGGTTGGATCACAGCCACCACAGGCAACGACCGACGCCGGGGCTTCTCAGACCGCACAAAAGGCCGGCCAGGTGCAAGCGGCAAGCGTGTCTGCAGAATTGACGAAGAGTCTTGACTCGAAAAAAGCCAGGGTCGGTGATGAGGTTGAGGCAAAAACCACCGATGAGGCGAAGCTGCCGGATGGCACGGAGCTGCCGAAGGGAACGAAGCTGAAGGGCAACGTCATCGACGTAAAGGCGAAGTCAAAAGAGCAGAATGATTCGCACATGGTCATTTCGCTGAACCGGGCAGAATTGAAAGACGGACAACAGGTTCCCATCCGCGCGGCTGTGACCTCAATGACGGCTCCTACTGCGAACGCCAACATGGATATGCCTGCAGGAGGCGCGGTGGCCGGGCCAATGCCTAATGGCGCTGCCATGCCCGGCAGTGCTGCAGCCGGGTCGCCAAGCGGTTCTTCCGCACCCATGCCAAGCCAGCCTGTTATGGGCACCAGCGGGATGGGGAGTTCCTCTCCCTCTTCTCCATCCACTCCTGGGCCAGTGCTGAAGAGTGCTACCGACCGCGTCCCCGTAGGCAACAAGCCGAAGGTGATGCTTAGCGCTCCCACAACGCCGGACAGCGCAAGCGTTCTGGATGCGCAGGGAGACAACATCTCACTCGACAGCGGAACCAGGTTGACGGTGAATATAGCGTCCGCAGAGAGTACCAACCCAAGACAATAGACGTTGAAGCGATCGGATTAAAACGCAGGCATCCTGCCGGAGCCGCCTGCGTTTTTTTGCGTGCCTAAATGCGATGAAAGGCTTTCTGAATGTCCTTGAGCGAGTAGCGCAGGGCAATCGGACGACCGTGGGGACAGCTGGTGGGGTGATCGGTCTTCGCCAACTCGCGCAAAAGCCATTCGATCTTCGCGGATTCGAGCGGCGTGTTGATCTTGATGGCGGCGTGGCACGCAATAGACGCCGCGATGCGATGCCGGCGAGCCTCCGCATTCTCGACCTGTTGCTCGCGATCAGGCACGGCGAGCACCTCTTCGAGCATCCGCTCCAGTTCCCTGCCCTGCAGACCTACGGGAGCCGCCTTGATCGCGATGGTTTTAGGACCGAAGGGCTCGGCCTCAAAACCGTTGCGCTCCAGCTCATCGGACAACCGCGTGAAGGCGACCATCTGCGCAGGAAGAAGATCAACGAGCACCGGCATCAGCAGGCGCTGGCGCTGTACGCGTTCCACCTCCCGGTCGCGGAGGATCTTCTCGAACAGGACACGCTCATGAGCAACATGCTGATCGACGATCCACAGTCCTTCATCGTTGACGGCAAGGATAAAAGAATCCTGAAGCTGGCCCAACGGCCTTAGCGTCGCAAGAGCATTGAGGGTCTGGGCTTCTCCGTCAGGCTGCAGCGGGCTGCCTTCCGTCTTCCCGGCTTCATACCCTACCGGGATTGTCTCCTTAAACTCCAGCCGGGTTGAGGCCGGTGGCAGGGAGACAGGCTCCAGTGAAAATGTGGCAACATCCGCAGCGGTAGGTGCAGCTTCTGATCCAAATCCCACTCCGTCGCGCACGGGATCCAGCAGTGGCTGGTCCGGGCCTCCGGGCAAGGGGCTGACGTCAACCAGCAGCGACGCGCTCGCCAGCGGACTGTTATGCAGCGCCTGCAGAAAGTCAGCCGCCGGACGCGCGTGCATCAGCGCCGTGCGCACCGTGTCACGAACAAAATCATGGACAAAAGCAGCCTGCCGAAAACGGACCTCGGTCTTTGCAGGATGCACATTGACGTCGACCTCCTGCGGGGGCATCTCGAGGAAGAGCAGCACGACCGGATAGGACGTCGGCGGAATGATATTGCGATACGCCTCGGTAAGAGCATGCAGGATCAGGCGATCGCGAATCAGTCGTCCGTTGACGAAGACATAGATCGAGTTGCGATTGAGCTTCTGCAGGTCGGGCTTTGAGACGAACCCCGACAGGCGAAGGAAACCGGGCTCAGGTGCTTCGTAGTCGGCATCGCGCTTCCAGGGCGGAGGCTCAGGCAAGCCGACCCGGGTGAAGTCCATCTCCGCTGTCGCTGGGATCATATGCGACGTGGTCTCTTTGCCGAAGATCTGAAACAGCCGGTCCGCTGTGCTGGACGTGGCAGGGGCGGTCAGGAGGGCCTGTGTTGAGGAGTGCAGCTCGAAGTGTCGATTAGGATTGGCCAGGGCATAATGCGTCACCAGGGCAGCGATATGCGACAGCTCCGTCTGCTCGGAGCGGAGAAATTTGCGCCGCGCTGGCGTATTGAAGAAGAGATCGCGAATCGTGATGATTGTTCCGACAGGAAGTCCGGCAGGTTCGACCCGAACGATGTTGCCGCCTGCTATTTCAACGATGGTTCCAGCATCTTCTTCCGGAGATCGTGTCTCAAGCGTAAGCCGTGAGACGGAAGCGATGGATGGCAGGGCCTCACCACGGAATCCAAGGGTGGCGATCGAGAGCAGGTCGTCGGAGGTTCGCAGCTTCGAGGTTGCATGACGTTCAAAGGCGAGCAGAGCATCGTCCGCAACCATGCCATGACCGTTGTCCGTAATACGGATCAGCTTGCGGCCTCCTCCCTCGACCTCGATCCGGATACGGGTCGCACCGGCATCAAGCGAGTTCTCCAGTAGCTCCTTGACCACAGAGGCTGGGCGTTCGACGACTTCGCCGGCAGCGATCTGGTTGGCGACCAGGTCAGAGAGGATGCGGATGCGGCCCATGTCTCCGATTGTATGGGGTGGTCCCTTTGCGGAAAACGGGTGCGAAATCATCCAGCATCCAACCAGGCTGAGGTAGCACCCCGATGATTCGCAAATTGAAGAGCGGCGAGTACCGGATCTATTCGCGCCACGTCGATCCGAAGACGAAGAAGAGGAAGAACCTGGGCACGTTTCCCTCACGCGAGAAGGCCGAAGAGCACGAGCGGGCCATTCAGTACTTCAAGCATCACTAGACGGCAAACAGAAAACAGGGTGGCAGGTTCTCCCTCTGCTGGGGGAGTATCTGCCACCCTGGCGCGTTCCAGTAGAACCAGGGGTCCTGGGCTCAGACGGAACGCGCAGCCCGCAGACGGCGGTACAGCGCGCCGCTGCCCCCAAAAAGCCCGGTTCCGAGTAGTGCGAACGAACCTGGTTCGGGGACGGGAGAGGGCCCTTCGGCGGGAGTTGCCGCGAAGGCGCCGTAAGAAGCGGCCTGGCCATCGTTGTAGTAGAAGGCGTAGCCGCTCGTGGAATGCAATGTGTACCGATTCGGAGAAGTCCCGATCATCTGGGAGAACGTAATGTCATTCAGCTGCCCGTTTAAGAAACGAACAAGGGTATCGCCTGCCGCACCTGCCAGACCAAAGGTCTGGCCATCGATGTTGAAGACGACATCGATCAGCTTCCCGTTACTGACCGAGTAATCTGAGATCCCGGTGGCAGAGGGCGCTCCATCGAACGTGATGGAACCCGTACCACCGTAGAGAGAACCCGCAGAAGGTGTAAGGGTGAGATTATAGGTAACCGGAGCAGCCAGCAGCCGAGCCGGAGCGGAGAGAACCAGGGCAAACGCAGCAACACAGAAAAACTTCAAAGTACGAAACATGGTGTTGATCCCATCGTGCGGGCGTTCATTCTGTAGGAGATAGAAGCAAATTGCGCGCCAAACTGCCTCGAGATGCGAAAAAGGTCCAATACGCAGCATTTTGCATAGCTCTCGCCAATCGGGGATCTCCCCCTTGAGAACTGTTTTTCTCAACAGACCCCCCAGAGTGGAAGATTTATGGCACTTCCTCTCTCGACGAGAGACGCAACCTCCGCTCATGCATTTTTAAAGTGGCCAGACCTCTCCGAAATTCTGTACACTTCGGCGGCCGGCAAAGCAGAGCTGTTTCCGGGTCTCGAAACCGTTCAAGTTCGAGCCCAGGAGGAACATTTGCGCATACGGCACAGTTCAATTTCTGTTTCAAAGGAGCAGCTATGGGGTCTGACCAGACGAGCCGGCGGGATTTTGTGAAGATGGGGGCGGCTGTGGCGGGCACGGTCGCTACGTGGAACGCGACCAGTTACGCCAAGATTGTGGGGGCCAATGACCGGGTGCGGACAGCCGTGGTGGGATGCGGCGACCGCATGAAGGGTGCCTTGATTCCATCGTTTCTGCAGCATGCCAAGGAGATGAACTTCGAGTTTGTGGCCATCTCGGACCTGTGGAACCGCCGCCGGGAGGAAGGTGTTGCCTACATCCAGAAGAAGGGCGGGCCCAAGGTCGATACGGTCCGCAACAACGACGAACTCTACGCCCGCAAGGACGTTGACGCCGTCCTGATCGCCACCGCTGACTTCCAGCACGCGAAGCATGGTGTTGAGGCCGTGAAAGCCGGTCGCGATGCCTATGTGGAGAAACCACTGGCCCACAGCATGAAGGATGCCCGCGCCATTCGCGACACCGTCCACGCAAACAAGCAGATCGTGCAGATCGGCACGCAGCGCCGGTCAACGCCCAGTTATCAAAAGGCATACGAATACATCAAGTCCGGCAAGTTCGGCGACATCAACATGGTCGAGATGACGTGGAACGTTAATCAGCCCGGACGGTGGCGTCGTCCCGATGTCGTTCCGCTGCTGAAGGAAGAAGACACGGACTGGAAGCGCTACTTGATGGACCAGCCGTACGAGCCCTTCGACGCCAGAAAGTATCTCGAGTTCCGTCTGTTCTGGCCCTACTCCTCGGGCATCCCCGACCAGTGGCTGGTCCACCAGATCGACACCGTGCACTGGTTCTCCGGCTATCCCAACCCTCGCAGCGTCGTTGCCAACGGTGGCATTTATCAGTGGCACGACGGACGCAAGAACTGGGACACGATGACGGCTGTCTTCGACTACGGCCCGGAGGACGATCCCACCAAGGGCTTCCAGGTGCTCTACTCCTCGCGTCAGACCAACTCTGCCGGCGGCGTCAAGGAGATCTACTACTCCAACGGCGGTTCGCTCGATATGGACAAGCAGGTCGTGAACTCGACCGGCGGCCTGACCGCGAAGGCTGCAGCAGAGATGGGAATGAAAGCGAACCAGCTGCCGACGTTCGCACTCAGCGAGCATGCCGAGGCTGCCTCGACGGCTGCCGACACAGGCGCCGATCCGATGACCTCGGCCAACATGCTGAACTGGATGCAGTGCGTACGCTCGCGCAAGCAGCCCAATGCCAACGTCGACGCGGGTTATAGCCACTCGGTCGCTCTGTGCATGACGATTGCAGCCATTCAGACCGGACAGCGCGTAACCTTCAACTCCAAGACCCAGCAGATCCTCGCAGGAGGAAAGGTGTATGCATAAAGCGCTGCTGGGATGCGCCATGCTGATGGGGGCTCTGCAGGTGGCAGGCGCTGCAACCAACAACGTCAAGGTGGTCGAGGACGACGCGCACCAGCGCGTGGACGTGACGATCGATGGCAAGCCGTTTACATCGTATGTCTGGCCATCCACCTTGAAGAAGCCGGTGCTCTTCCCTTTGATTGCTGCAGATGGCATCACCGTGACCCGCGGATATCCGCTCGCTCCACGCGATATGGAGCGGGTGGACCATCCGCATCACGCGGGGTTGTGGTTCAACTATGGCAATGCGAACGGCTTCGACTTCTGGAACAACTCGGACGCCATCAAGCCGGAGCAGCGGCCAAAGATGGGATCGATTCACCACGAGAAGGTCGTCTCCGTTCGCAGCGGAGCCAAGGGCGAGCTGGTCGTCGACTCCGTATGGGAGACGGGCGCAGGACAGAAGATCCTGACCCAGAGGACGAAGTATGTCTTCTCTCAGAAGAGCGACACACGCACGATCGATATGACCGTGACGCTCACCGCGCTCGACAAGGTCGTCTTCCATGACGACAAGGAAGGCGTGCTGGGAATCCGCGTGGCCCACTTTCTGGAGTCACCGACGGAGAAGGGTGGAATCTTCGCCGATGCCAGCGGGCGACAGACCAAGGTGCAAGGCAACAGCGCCGGAGCCACCGGAGTCTATCGCACGAGTGAAGGCGTGGAGGGCGATGCTGTATGGTCAACCCGCGGGCGCTGGTGCGAGCTGACCGGGCATACTCCTGATGGACATACCGAGACGATCGCGATCTTCGACCACAAGGGAAATCCCGGCTATCCGACCTACTGGCACGCACGCGGATACGGTCTATTCGCTGCGAATCCGCTGGGGCGCAAGATCTTCGACCCCAAACAAGCGCAGTTTGACTACACACTCGAAAAAGGAAAGTCCACGACGTTCCACTATCAGGTGAACATCTCGTCCCATGCCGTCTCGCCGTCCGAGATGAATCAGGCTGCCGACGCATTCGATGCGATGAAGTAACGAGCGGGATAGAACAGGAAGGCCGCCCAGATGGTCAGGGCGGCCTTTCTGTTTGATCGGGTCTTCACTGACGTTTACGAACAAAGCCACTGCGGCTCAGGGTGCGGATTGGAGCTCAGGGGCCCGTTTCAGAATCCATCGCTTTCTTGACGAGGTCTGAAGGCCTCCATCTCGGATGGCAAGCCCACAGCTCCGAAGATCGGCCGCCCAAAACGTGATGGATGAGAATTTAGCTCATTTCCTTCTTCGTGGCGTGTCTGTCAGCTTCCGTCCTTAGGGAGCTCTCCGTTCCCCCCGTATTCTGGTCGAGGTCACGATCACCAATCATGTGGAGGCGCATGAAGTTGGTTGCGCCTGACCGTGTGCGAGTGCCGGCAACAATTCCGACGATCTGGTGCTCGCGAATCCTGCCATGACTCTCCAGGATCTCTTCCGCCATGTTGACCAGGGTATCAGTATCGTGGAAGCGGCCACAGAGAATCGGATAAGTACCCCAAAGAAGCATGCTGCGATTGATGACTGCCTCAAACGGCGAAAGTGCGTAGATGGGCGGATCAGGGCGATACTTCGACAACAGTCGGGCCGTCGCTCCGCTCTCCGTAAAGATGGCAATGGCAGCTACATCGAGATCGTCTGATGCATGCGCCATCGATTCGCAGATGGTCTCAGCGATGGAAAGTCGCATGCCGCGAGGGTGACGATGCACTGGAGGAGGATCGATGCGGATCTGCTCTTCGGTCTCGGCGACAATCTTTGCCATCATGGCGACTGCTTCCACCGGGTACTTTCCAGCCGCGCTCTCCGCAGAGAGCATCACGGCGTCGGTGCCGTCGTAGATTGCGTTTGCGACGTCGGAAGCCTCAGCGCGCGTCGGACGGGGATTCTCAATCATCGACTCGAGCATCTGCGTCGCGGTGATGACAGGTTTGCGATACTCCGCAGCGCGGCGAATGATGTGTTTCTGGATGGCTGGAACCTTCTCGGGAGGGACCTCGACGCCTAGGTCGCCGCGCGCCACCATGATGGCGTCCGTCGCTTCCAGGATCGAGTCCAGATGCTCAATGGCCTGGGGCTTTTCCAGCTTAGCGACAATCCAGGCGTCGGAGTTGAGGGCGGCCAGACGGCTTTTGACGTGGCGAATGTCGTCGGCGGTTCTTACGAAGGAAACCGCAATCGTGTCTACCCCGGCGCCGATTGCAAAGACGAGATCCTCTTCATCTTTTTCAGTCAGCGATGGCACCTTCACGGGAATGCCAGGCAGGTTGATGCCCTTGTTCTCGCCCAGCATGCCGCCGTTGATGATCTTGCAGACCACATCGGCGCCCCTGATCTGCTCGACCCGCAGCTCGATCAAGCCATCCGACAGCAGGATCCTTGAGCCCGGTTCAAGATTCTCCGCAAGCGTGGTGAAGGTGGTTCCCACCATAGAGGCAGTACCTTCAATCTCCTGAGGAGTGATGGTGAGTTCATCGCCAGCGACAAGCTGGACCGGCTTGTGATCCTTAAGCTTGCCCGTCCTGATCTTCGGTCCCTGAAGGTCAGCCAGGATACAAATCGGCTTGCCCTCTTCGCGAGAAACCTGGCGGACCATCTGAATCAGTTCAGCCTTTTGTTCATGCGAGCCATGAGAAAAGTTGAGGCGAGCAACGTCCAGTCCCGCCCGGACAAGCTGGCGAAAGACATCGATCGAGCTCGACGCTGGCCCGAGAGTGGCGACAATCTTGGCGCGACGGCCGCGGAGCATTCCGCTGGAAGCGGAGTCAAGAAGCATGGGATTCGCGGAGGTAGTCATATGTGCTGCTGGATCCTTTTTTTGTGAACCGTCGCGGAAGAGTCCCCGATGGCATGACCAATTTATCGGTACGTTCGCCATTCTAACTGTGCAGGCCCCCGCTTGGGGTAAAACGGTTCAGCGTTTCTCCTTAAGCATGTTGGTGCATGTTGTAGCAGGAGTTGAATTCTGCACCGAAAAGAACGCTGAGCGAGACTATATAAAGCCAGAAGAGAAGCGCGATTCCGGCTCCAAGAGAGCCATAGACCTGCGAGTAGTTGGCAAACCTGGTCACATACCAGCCGAACGCGAGCGTCGTCACGAACCACATGATCGTAGCTGCAATCGCTCCAGGCAGCACCTGGCGCCATGGCTGACGGATGGGTGTACCCATGTGATAGATCAGCGCAATCAGCCCGACGGAGCCCGTCAGCGCCACCGACCACCGGACGATCAACGCGACAACATACACCTCGGTCCGGATCGACGGGGGAACGTGGCCGGCAAGCCAGTTAATCAGAAGATGGCCAAAGACAATCAAGGAACTCGATATACCCAGCGGAATAAGCGAGAGCGGAACCAAAGCGTAAGCGCGGCCACGTCGTCGCAGGAACGTCCAGCAATCGAACGGAAGATCGTATGCCCTGCGAAATCCTTCCATAAACGTTGCAATCACGCTCGACGCGCCCGTCACGGAGACAAAGACAGACACGGCCACAAGGTGCGTAGATTTGGTGGCGTGAGGGGCGGTGACGAAATACCCTTCGAGCACCGGCATGATGGCTGGAGGAAGTACGCGCTCGAAAAATCCACCGAGCTGTGCACGAACTGGCGCAGTATTGGGCAGAAGAGCAATGACTGCTGCTGCGACGATCAGGGCAGGAAAGAGCGCCACGATAGCTGAGTATGCCGAAGCCTGAGCAAGACTCAGTATCCCGTGGTCGATGGCCCGCATCATCGCCCGATGCGTGATGCGGGGAATTCGCAGCAATCGGTTCACCGATACAGTCTAAGCCCGGCGAAGCTCTCGTCCATCCCCGTCATGTATCAGGACTGCCAACGTTTCAGGAAGGCTGTGACGTCTTCCGGCGTGATCCGGCTCATATTCTCGAACTCTTTGTTCTGCTGCGAATAAAGCAGCCTGCCGCTGGAATCAAGCACGGCAAGAGCAGGAACGCCTTTCTGAATCGGGACCTTATATTTCGCCGCAACATCCACATTGCGGTCCATACGACCGATGTCGATATGCACCAGGACAAAGTGCTCTTGCAGAAGCTCCACGTTCGGACTCTGATGCAGATAGATGTCGAGCACCTGGCAGTCGCCGCACCAGTTGCCTCCGAAATCGAGAATGATGCGCTTCTTCTCTGCTTTCGCCTGCTTGATCGCCGCGAGAATGTCTGCCCTGGGATTGGCCGTCGCAGAATAAAGATTCTTCTTCACAAAGGGAACTCTCATTTGAGCGCGCCCTATCTGCGGCATGGCGACTGCGGTCATTCCAAGCAGAAGCACCGTCGACAAAGAGGATCCTCGAAACATAACTGGACTGCCCTCCGTAAGTTCCCGGTCAGGAACTCCTCACCGACGATGATGCCTGAGATTGGGTCCAGTCGCAAACTAGCCGCAGAGATCAAATGAATACCGGCAGACAGCTCTTCCGTGAAGAGCCGCACGCCAGTCCGCGAGGTCTATAGACCTTCGTAACCCAACCGAAACAGCAGACGACAGGCGAGGCGCAAGTTGGCGCTCTGAGAATATTTATAGGATCAGCAGCATCCGCGCGACAATAGAACAAAGGCGTGCGTGAGGAATAGTTCTTTGAAAAGCAGAACGCCGGGTGCTACTTTGCATCATTAACGGAATCCCGAGGTGATTGACTTTAGGCTAAGGTGGACCGTTGACCCTGCAGCAAAGTTCCGGAGCAATTCCCTTGGAGTACTGGGTGCTTAATTCGCTGTCGCGATTCCGACCCTCGCGATGCACAATCTCTTCGCTCTCATCCTGCGCGATGATGGGCCTGTCTCCCCGTTTTTTTCACGCAGCAGCAGGACCGGGGACTGCAACAACATCTCTGGTTGCAACCGGGCTCGCAGCAGCAGCCTGGTTCGGCTGGCGCCAGCGAAGGTCTGCCCTGCTCCACAAACAGCGCGAACAGGATTACTCCCGCTTTGTCGAAGCCGCCGCAGCCAGTCTGGATGGTTTTTCCATTCTGGACGCCATTCGTGATTCCGGAGGCAAAATCACGGATTTTCGCATTCGCTACGTCAACGACAACGCGAAACGCCTCGTCGGATTTTACGGAGATGGTTTGGCGGGGCAGACGCTCCGCGAAGCGGTCCAGGATATCGAAAGCTCGGGCCGGCTTGAGCGCTATCGTGAGGTCGTCGAGACTGGCGTTCCGATGAAAGAAGAGTACCCCGTGCCTCCTCATACGGGATGGCCGGCCACTTGGGTTCGCTATCAGGCGGTCAAGCTGGGGGACGGGCTCGCGATCACATGCACCGATATCAGCAGCGTCCGGGCGGCCCGAACGCGATACGAGCAGCTGGTGGAATTTAACGACTCCATCTTTCAGCACGCGCCCTTCGGCATCATCGCCACCAACCCGGAAGGTACCATCACCGCGATGAACTTTGCTGCAGAAAAGCTGAGCGGCTATAGCCGTGATGAGCTTGTAGGCAAAGCCCCCCTCACGCTCCTGCACGATGAGCGTGAGTTGATCTCCGCAAGCGCGGATACTGCAGCAGGCGAGCAGCCCGACGTAAGCAGTGGATTCGAAGTCCTTACCGCTGGCGTACTCGATGGAGAGACGCAGGAGAAGGAGTGGACCCTTGTACGCAGAGACGGCAGCCGCACGCCCATCAACCTGGCGATGCGTGCCGTGACTTCCGATACCGGTGAGATCAACGGATTTGTAGGGATCGCCTTTGACATCACAGAGCGACGCCAGATGCTGCAATATGTAACTCACCTGGCCACGCATGATCAGCTGACCGGGCTTGCCGGCCGCGCACTTCTGCAGGACAAGACTGTTGAAGCCGTAGAACGCGCCCGGCGATACGGAACCAAGGTTGCCGCCTTCGTCGTCGATCTCGATCAGTTCAAACGCATCAACGACTCCCTGGGCCACGCATCAGGAGATCAGATCCTGATCGAGACCGCATCGCGCCTTCGCCGCTGTGTGCGCAGCACCGATATCGTCGCACGAGTCGGAGGCGACGAATTCGTCGTCGTAATGCCGGATATTACAAGCGTTGCCGATGTGGAACAATGCGCCCTTAACCTGCTTGCCCGCATGTCCCCGGAGATGCTGGCAGATGAGCAACTCGTCAGTGTCACAATGAGCGTCGGCGTATGCATCTATCCCGATTTCGCACAGGACGCGAAGCATCTGCTTCGAAGAGCCGATTCCGCCATGTATGCAGCAAAGGAAAGCGGACGCAATCAGTACCAGATCTTCAGCGAAGACATGCTCAAGGAGACTGCGGATCGGCTTTCGATGGAACATGCCCTTCGGCACGCACTGGCCAATGGCGAACTTCTTCTGCATTATCAGCCGCAGGTCTCGCTCACCACCGGACTCATCACTGGAGTTGAAGCGCTCCTCCGTTGGAACCATCCTCGCCTGGGAAATGTTCCGCCATCGCACTTCATCCCCGTTGCGGAAGAAACCGGCCTTATCGTGCCCATCGGAGAGTGGGTCTTTTTGACGGCCTGTCGCGAAGGCAAGGCCCTGCAGGACGAGATCGGCTCCGACCTGACGATCTCCGTCAATCTCTCTCCCCGGCAATTTCAGCAACGCAATCTGGTGCAGGTGATCGAACATGCGCTTACGCTGAGCGGGCTGGCCCCAAGGCACCTGGAGATCGAGATCACCGAAAACACGCTCATGGTGAACTCCGGCCCGAATCTCGAAAAATTGCAGCAGATTCGAGAACTTGGAGCGCGCATCTCCATCGATGATTTCGGGACAGGCTTCTGCAGCTTCTCCTACCTGTTGCAGTACCAGGTAGACCGGCTGAAGATTGATCGCAGCTTTATCCGCCAGGCCGGAACCGACCCGAATGCGGCAGCCGTTGTCCGCACCATCATCGCCATGTCGCATGGTCTTGCCATCCGGGTCGTCGCCGAAGGCGTGGAAACCGAGGAGCAGCTGCGCTTCCTTATGCGGCGCCGATGCGATGAAGGCCAGGGAAACTACCTTGGCTATCCTGTCAGGGCAAGCGAGTTCGTTGCTTCCGTACAGGGCTACAGCGGCATCAACCGCATGCAGAACCGGTAGGCCAGCAAGGTTCGTTGCCGTATGGAACCTCTGCAGTCGAAGCTAGACTGCCTGGCGGCGCCTGAAGAAATGGTAGATTGCCAGTAAAATGATGGCTCCAATAAGCGACATAATGAAGCCCGCAGACTGGCCCTCCTGATAGTGGCCCACCATTCTTCCGAGAAAGGTTCCCAAAAACGAACCCGCTATCCCGATAATCATGGTCACCAGAATTCCACCCGGATCTTTTCCGGGCATGATCAGTTTGGCAAGCGCACCGACAACAAGCCCGATGATTGCAGTCCAAAGCAGGCTGAACATGGAAGCTCCTCCAGGTGCTCGAGTAACTCCGGGCCCAGGCCCGGGCGAAACCATTTTGTGCGGACAAGCATACTCTACTGGCGTGCGAAACGGGCCTGCCCAAAAGCAACTTTTTTTCGAAGATCCGGAACCATTAGGTACTTCCCTTTCCCAAGAACGGTCTAGTAGGCTCGCAAACGATTGATGGGTAGCCGTACCTGTACGCAGGTCGAGCCGGGCTCCGATTCCACCGCAACAGAACCGCCATGCTTGTTCACGATCCGCTGCACTCGGTCGAGCCCAAGCCCCATGGCGGTCCCCAGGGGTTTGGTCGTAAAGAAGGGCTCAAAGATACGTGACCGAATTGCCTCCGGTATCCCGGGACCATTGTCGAGAAATTCAACGATGGCAGTCTGGCCCGTCACTCTTATCGAGATACTCAGCGTGCCATGGTCGTGCATGGCATCCAGTGCGTTTTCAATTAACGCTGACCACACCTGACTCAACTCGCTGCCGTAGGCGCTTACCAGGGGTAAACCCTCCTCAAACCTCTCGGTGATCTTCACATTCGCCGTCCTCGAGCGAAACATCGCCAGCGTGTTTTCAATCGAGACAGTAAGATCCACATCCTGAACGGCTGCCTGGTCCATGAAGGAGTAGCCCCGGATAGCGCTGATCAACTCAAAGATCCGGCCGCTCGAATCCACAACGGTCTCCGCCATGCGCTCCACACGAAGCGCATTGGCGAAGGTGCCAAGAGCAGGTGACAGGACCCTCGGATGAATCGCTTCAGCCAGCGCATCCAGCATCGCGATGGGAAGCCGGGCCTCGGCCAGCGAAGGAGCAATCGTCCAGGCAGGCGCCACTCCATGTTGCTCCAGCCAGCGGGTCACCTCCTCCTCATAGTCCGTCGCCTCCAGCGGGCTTTGCGGCAAAGGAGAAAATCCGGAAGAGGCGCGCACATACTCATGTGCTCCTTTTGCCCAGGCGTTATATCGGTCCAGTTCTTCATCAGACGAGAACAGTCTGCCAAGACGATACTTCGCCTCGTCTGCCTCGCGCAGCTCCGTCGCAAGGCTCAGGGCCGAACGCTGCGCCGCTGACGCCGGATTATTCAATTCATGAGAGAGATTTGCCGCCAGCTTGCCTAAAGCAAGCAGCTTCTCCGCCTCCTCATCCATGCGCGTGAAGTCCCTGACCCGATCCAGCAGCAGCGTCATGCAACGTTGCGCCATGGAGGGAATCGCACACAGCATCTCGTTGAAGAGGTCTTCATGAATATCCAGAACCCAGACCGGACCAACGCTCCGTCCATCGGCGCCCCAAGCCTTCATGCGCGAGAACGGCAGCTTGCCCGTCAACCTGGATGTTCGGCCAACAAAACGCGCTACCGGTCCAGATTTCCGCCGCTGCGCCATCACATCACCCCGCAGAATGATGTTCATGTGGTGCGAAGGCTCGTCTTCACGAAACACCAGAGCGCCATCGGATCCAACGCGTTCGGTCGAATGGTCCGCAAGCCATTCGTATTCCCGCTGGTTCAGTCCCTCCAGCACGGAAATTGTGCGCAACGCAGCCACAATCTGCTCTCTCGGCGTAGGCTCTACCGGAGCCGCGGCAATCAACTCGCCTTCCGGCACAATGGCTGCACCTTCGAAACTGGCTGAAGCTGCGATAGTACAGAACCTCCCTGGCAACCTGTGTTTCGATTAAAGCAAAGATTCCAAAAGCAGGATCTTTGCTTCAGAATCTTACCCTCCACCAGGACCGGGCGGAATCTGCCTTGTGTTCACGCCCTAGATCGGTCGCTAAACCTGCTCGATCCATCCCCCTGCAGCTATGGACGCTTACGATCTACAGGGCTCCGTCTCCGCTCTGCCGGCATCTTCAGCTCTTCCGCCTCCTGCCATAAGCGAATTCCTCCTTCGATCGCATTGCTGTTCGCACCCACCATCACATGGGGAGGCAGGTCCTTCATCAGCTTCGCATTGCCTCCGCCCAGCAGCACGTACTCGCAGATAACTGCATTCTTCAGGCGCTCAACCACATCCAGGACAGATTTGCGCCACTTCTTCTTCCCCCTCAGATCCAGCCCCGCCTTGCCCAGATAATCCTCATAGGTCCTGTGCTTGCGATAGGGCAGATGCGCAAGTTCCAGGGGAATCACAACTCCGTCGAAGACCATCGCAGAGCCCAGTCCAGTACCAAGACCAAGAAAGAGCATGCGGCCGCCCTTGTAGCCGCCAAGCGCCTGCATCGCTGCGTCATTCACAAACCGTATCGGCTTGCTGAATACCTTTTGATAGGGAAAGTCGACCCATCCCTTCGCCAGATTGTGGGGTTCGGCAAGCGGGTGGTCATGCGCGACCGGCCCTGGGTACCCGATTGAGATGTGGTCATACTTCCACCCGCGCGTCCCCAGCAGAACCTGCTCCGCCATATCGGCAGCTGTCATGGAACCACCGGACGGGATCTTGAGAGGTACCCGCTGCGTGGTGGAAGCGACCTTCACATGTGTGCCTCCGATATCGATCACAAGAACGTTTTTCATGTCCGCCAGCATACAGTCTGCGTGGTTTGCCGTCGCAAAAAGCCGTCGTGGCCACGGCCACGATCAGGTGCCCGAAAATTCATCGTCCTGTAAAAAACACCCAGAAGATATTTTCTTTCGAAACCTATGTCTCCGGTATTCAATCACTTATACCAGCAAAAATTATTTTGTTGACAATGATGTTGATTCATTTCCATAATGGTGTCGGGTACCCAGCAACACTAAAGGAGATATCAATGCGTAAAGCGCTTGTGGTCGCTGTCGTCTTCTCCCCCGTCCTGCTTCACGCTCAGGCAAGTTCGCCTGCCCAGCATCAGCTCGCTCTCCTATCAACATCCCGACTCGGAGCAACGGCTGATCGTGGTACCAACATCAACAGGCCACTGCGCATCTCCACCGGTGTGGTCGCCCCGAAGCTCATCCATTCCGTCAGCATCAACTCCGAGACCATTCGTCCCTGGACCGATGTCGCAGCCAATAAGACTGTAACGGTTGGCATGATTGTGAACACCGATGGCAGACCCACTGACCTGAAGATCGTAAAGTCCGCAGGCTCAGCTGTCGATCACAGCATTCTCGATGCAGTAGCACAGTATCGATTCCAGCCCGGAACAGTCAGCAACCAGCCCGTAGCCTTCCCTCTGAATCTCGAGATCAATCTGGCCCCGACACGTTAGTTCATCTTTCCTGATACAAACAGAGATGCGGATCGAAAGAGCCGCATCTCTGTTGCCCTCTCGATCTCCATCTCTTTCAGATCACTGGCTCACACCGGGGCTGACGGGGTTTGGCATCGCGTCCATCATCGCGCCCGATATTGCTGATCCGTTACCTGCTCCAGCCACTCAACGGTCTTGCCATCCAGCTTCTCTTGAATTGCGATATGGGTCATCGCTGTGGAAGGCGCAGCTCCATGCCAGTGTCTTTCTCCCGGACCGAACCAGATCACATCGCCTGGTCGAATCTCTTCAATCGGTCCCCCCTCACGCTGTGTCAGCCCGCATCCCGCAGTCACAACCAGCGTCTGACCAAGCGGGTGAGTGTGCCAGGCGGTACGTGCCCCAGGTTCGAACGTGACACTGGCGCAGACCATCCGCGCAGGATCCGGCGCTCCAAAGAGCGGGTCGATGCGCACCGTGCCTGTAAAGTATTCCGCTGGCCCCTGCGAAGAGGGCTGCGTCCCTGCGCGTCTGATCTCCATATACTTTCTCCTTGTCAAAGCATGATGTAAACACAAACAGCCCGGGAGATACAGCCCGGACAAGCTCGTTGAGCAGAACTGTTCAGCATGGGAACCGGTCCGCAAGAAAGAACGGCAGAGCCGAAGCTCTGCCGCTTTTCGTAAGGAAGCAAACCGCGCTCCATGTTGATGTTACTCTGCAGCCATCTCTTCCTGCTCGCCTTCCATGCGCATCGCCTCGAGCTCACGCTCTTCGGCGTCATGCGCCTCCTGCACCTCGGCCTGGACCTGGGCTGCCGCCTCTTCCAGCTCCGGTGAGAGCTGAACGTTGCGGTAGTACTCCATTCCGGTTCCAGCCGGGATCAGGCGACCCACGATGACGTTCTCCTTAAGGCCGCGCAGAGTATCCACTGCGCCGTTGATCGAAGCCTCGGTAAGAACGCGTGTCGTCTCCTGGAAGCTCGCAGCCGAGATGAAGCTGTCAGTCGAAAGCGAGGCCTTGGTGATGCCAAGCAGCAGGCTGCGGCCGATCGCCGGCTTGCCGCCGTTCATCAGAACACGCTGATTCTCTTCCGAGAAGCGGAAGCGGTCCGTCTTCTAGTCGATCAGGAAGCTGGTGTCGCCAACGTCCTCGATCTTCACCCAGCGGAGCATCTGCCTGACGATCGTCTCGATGTGCTTGTCCGAGATGGCCACACCCTGCAAACGGTAGA
>Ga0164242_10001831_pt1 | contig 24943 bp, 27 predicted proteins | sample OricomgcompostMG_FD_108783 | JGI IMG/M metagenome (GOLD analysis project Ga0164242, IMG submission 108783) | Miracle-Growth compost microbial communities from Emeryville, California, USA - Original compost - Miracle growth compost (MG) ...
AAGGCCTTCCTAGGTGAAGTGCGGTAGGTCCCTTAGAATGCAACACCCACAGGCGAGACAAGGTAGATATTCTGCTGTTCCACGCCGAGTAACCCACTCCTTCACCCACGCCCCCCTATGCAGGATCACTGTGGTTCCAGTGATATGGCCTTCTCTATGACAGAGGAAGTGAATTGCGATCGTATCAAGCACAACATCCAACAGCCAGCAAGCCCCGAGCTCTCAGTGGCCCGGAAGGTAACCCCCTAAGGCTGTTTGATAGCCGGTATTCCCTTCGTGCTCCCCGGCCGTATCAACAAGGTTGGCCCAGTCCTGCAGGTAGGCAATCGGCAACCACAACGACGGTGCAGTTGGCCGCCTTAATCTAGGATCTGGGCAGGGGAAATAGACAAGAACCGTCGATTATATCACACTCTCCATAAAGTTTGTGCAATGATGTCATTAAGCATGGCCATAATGATATGAGTGTATGGTACAGTACAGTAAGATGAAGAAGGGCACATCAAGTGCCACACCTTTCCTGCCGATACTCATCACCCATAAACTATTGCCCGTATCGTGTACTAACTCACGCCAACAAACCCCCGAATTCGAGTACGCCCAGATTGCATACCAAGCGCCTATTCCCGCTACCAGCTATTCCGATGCAAGTGAGATAAGGGGTAATAAGTAATGTTATGAGGAGGTCGGGTGGGAGCCAAGTAGCCGTAGGCTAGCACATGATGCAGTATATAAACCACAGTTGTGACCGGCGCGAAAACGACGCGCGGAAAAGAAAACCATGATAAAACGAACCAGTCCCAAAAAAAAACAAAAAAAACCACCGTTGCCTCTGCTGTTTTCTGCTGTGGGGGGAATTGCATGATGTTTTCCCCCAGTCCACAAAATCGCCACGATGATAGTAAACAAGGCGAAACAATTGTATATTCATGTGAGCGCATTTCATCGTGGGTGGAGTGGTATGCTGGTGCTGGTGTCCCTTGCGGCCAGTCCTGCGTGTACGTGCAATCATGCGTCGTCTGCAATGAGTTGTTTAACCTCGGATTCGTTCAGTAGCTTTCGTTTCCCGAGTTCCTCGGGAGGAATCCCGTCGCGAATAGCCCCGAAGTCAAGAATCTACAAACAGTGGTCAGCCAAATTCTCAAATCTGCGGAGCATCGCCCGGGGTATACTGACCTCGACGTATGTAAGGTTGTCTCTCTGAACGGCGGCCACACATCTACGGCCGTCAAACTTTACCTGCCAGACTCCGTTGAGGCCAGTAAGGAGGTCTTGCATGCATTCGCCGGTGTTGATATCCCACATCTTGACCGTCTTCTCGCTCCCGGAGATGACCTTCCGGCCGTCGTGCTGGAAGCAGGTAATTGCTCCGGTGTGCGCCATCAATGTGCTCTTGCACTTGCCAGTTTCCGGGTCCCAGATCCGTAGAGTGCTGTCCGCAGCCGCAGACACTAGTCTCTCGTCACGCAGATCTAGAAGGCCGACTAATAAGCTGTGACCGTCCAGGGTATGCAGGCATGCGCCTGTGTCGAGGTCCCATATCTTAACCAACGAGTCCATGGAACCGGAGATGCAGCGGTTGCGCTGGTGGTCCAGAACTACAGAGTAAACCTTCTGGCTATGGCCCTGGAGAACATGGAGAGCCTCGCCGGTGCTGATGCGCCACACGCGAACGGTGCTGTCGTAGCTACCAGACACGAGAATATCGCCGTGGGCTGAAATCGCTCGGACGGAGTGGGTATGGCCGGCCAGGATGCGGATGAAGTATGGACACTCGGCGTCATTAGCGGGAGGGCCGGTCTGTATGTACCGGCGGGACCCGGCTTCGGGTAAGCGCCACACGCGCAGCTGGCTGTCCCGAGATCCGGTAATAATCAGAGGCTTTGGTGGCATCATCACCGGCCGGCCGTTCTCGACCCTCCCGGTATCTGTTGGCATAAGTATCTGCAGGCAACGAACAGTAGATGTGTGTCCGTAGAAAACTTGAGTGCAGAGCCCCTTTTCGATATCCCAGACTCGCACTGAGCGGTCTGTGCTCCCGGAGACAAGTGTGTTGCCCTCATACTGCAGTGCCCAAACCCCGCCTTCATGGCCCTCCAGCTTCTTGAGAAGCTTGCCGGTTCCAGTGTCATAGACGTGGATCAACGTGTCGTCGCTGCCGGTAATAATTTTGTCGTCGTCGAACTGGAGACAGGTAATCACATGGCGTGGGTGAGCCGCAAAGGCGACGTGACCCGGCTTGACCTTCCCGCTGGTCCAGTTCTGCCGGATCATGAGGTGTCTTCGATACAGCGACTTGAAGAGATGAAGCTTTCGCAGGCTCGGCAGTCCCATTTGAGGTTCCGGAACCGCCACGACGGCGGCGTTTGCGGCAGAGATGGGCCCTTCCGACTTGTGGATCTTGGCGGTGGCAGAATGACGATCCTCTTTCGGCGCCTCCTGCGCGCTAGCTCGCCTCTTTGATCTCTCGGAACTCAGGTTGTGGTTCAGGCCCCGCTTCCGCTTCGAACTCCGTAGTTTCGGCGCCTGTGGCTCGGCCTTGGGCAGAGAACGGATGAGCTCAGACTCGCTCGAGGCGAGCCTATTCTGCAAGCTCAGGTCCAGCTCTACGCCTCCAACTCCAACAGGATCCTGCCAGCCCCAACCTTGTGTGATTGCTCTGTGGAGCTCGCTAGCAGATAGCTCAAAGCCGTCACGGTCGAATAGCTCCTTCCAGCCCGTCTCATTGCTGTCGACAATGTTACGCCAGTGTTTCGAAACCTGTGCAGCTCGGCAGAGGTCGCGGTGGTCGAGGTAGGATAGGACGTGGAGGCTAAGTTCAACGGGAAGCTGCTTCAGGTAGTCGCATTTCAGGGCCGGGGTGACGACGTCTGCGACCATGCGCAGAGTCTTCCGTGGGCATCGTCGGAGAAACTGATACATCATAAACGTCTTGAACTCGTTGGGCATGGCATCGAAGGTTTCAATCATCGAACGGGACTCGGCAAGGCTCTGGCGAGCTGGCGTGGGCCCGTCTGAATTCACCTCATACTGCGACTGGGATTCACCGACCATGCTAGTCAGAAGTGAAGCGCTTCCGTCGTCGGTCGTCTGACTGTCATCCAGCCACTTGTTTCGGTCCGCTCGCGTCAGTTGTCTCGAGAACAACGCATCGTCTTCTTCGTCTACGTCGTCCACCGACTGGCTGTTGTGGATCGTGTGGAGTTGAGCTGCTGCAAGGGTAGGTGAGAGCCGGGGGCTAGGGAGGCTCGCATCCTGGGCTGCAACTGTTTGAAGACTAGGTCTAGGCTGAAAGGCATGGATGGGATGCTGGATCGAGCCTTCCGGCTCGCCGAAAGGTTCCAGGTCGGCATCCGTAATTGGGGGCGTGGCGACGTTGTTGCTGTAGACTGTCTGGGTCTCGCTTGACGCGGGACTAGCGGCATCGTAAGCGGCCGTGGATTGTGTAGTGTCAGCATCAGTAAGGCTATCAAATTGGAGACTTCGTCTGGACAGTCGATCCAGGCGTTCCGTTACGACCTCAGATGTGTCAGGAGTTGCCAGATATGCGGCCGACGCGGCTCTGCTAGGCTTGTCCAGTTTGCTCGCTGCGGCACGACGCAGTTTGTCGGGGACCGCATGATGTAGGCTCAGCCCAGGGTCTCTAGATCTCTGCAAGCGCCGATTTGTAGCGGCACCAAAGGAAGGCGAGGTCGGTCTTGCGCTCGACCTTTGTGATCTCCGTACTTGCGTCTCGACGGGAGGGTGAGGGAGCCGAAGGGGTGGATCAGTGGTAATGGAGCTGTCAATTCCGGGCTCGCATTTGACAAGACTGGAATAGTCGGTACTTTGGGAACGTTGCGACTGCTGGTTCGACATGTTAACGATACAGACTTTGCATTGGGGGGGTCAACGGTAGAAGAATCATGGAAGGCACATACTTCAACTACTGCGGGGGGGTGCTCATCGTCAAGTGCCAAGAGTTCTCCGCCCACGCGACCGATGTCCAGAGTGAATCTCGTCAACTCCGGTGGCGTTGGTCGTGAGGCTAGAGGATACTCCTTGGAGTCTAGGGAACTAAGCGGCCGAGGTTCCCTCATGAAAAGGGGAGGATATGATCGCTTGGTGGTAGTTGTGGTGGTTACGGTCTTTGTCTCGACACACTCGGCTACCTCGAACTGGAGCCGAGCTGCGCGGCCGGCCACGTTACTCTCGTCATCCCATCTCACGGATACCTGTTGGCTGGACCTGCCGCCTTCCGAGATTTTCTGGACCGCCGGTTGTGAACTCATGATGCAATAGCGGATGCAGTCGCGAGGGGTTGGATCGGTTGAAAGGAGGGGGTCGGTGGGTAGGCCCGGATGTAAAAGAGAGTCGATCGGGGTATCCAGGACGACAGTCGACGACAGAAGGCCGTTATGATGGTGTCAAGGATGGAGGAGGTGAAGTATTTAAACGGGAAAACGTGGTTGGGGGGTCGAGGGGTCGTCTGGCTGAACACGCGTGTCCGGGTAAGGGGCTGCGAGATTAGCAGCGCGTCCGTTGAAGGTCACCCCACTGATCCAAGCAGCAGGCTTGTCAAAGGCCAACCACCATGGCAGATATCGTCAACGCGGAAACTAGGTTGCAAATCTTTCAGTTGATGTTCCGGGCAGGCAGTCAGTCCGAGGGCGGGTGGCGCTAGGGGTCAAAAGAGGTTTTGCTTCGACAAGGGGCCAAAGAGGTAGGACAAACAGGGAGTGAAATTTCGGGCCCAGTAGTTGGAAAGGGGATAAGTCGGTTCGAGGACGCCCGGACTGAGAGAAAACTCGAAGTCCAAGGCAGTCTTTGCGAGACGGGTATGCGGTTGCTGGTGTTGGTGGTGCCGCCTCTTCCCTGGATGTGCTGATGTGACGGATCGAGGAATCCCGAGTGTGAGCGACCACCACGTGATCTCCCGTCACTTCCGTTCGGAGGCAAACACACCAGCCACTTATCACCAGCCACACTTTGCCTTTCGCAGTTGGTCGTTTGGGAATAGCTTCCACCCAATAGGCCGCCAGGTACCTGTGATGCCCCACTCCTTCCAGCCCCCTCAAGGCCTACGCCCCTGTGTGCACGCCAACGCTGGCACCTCTCCTGACTTAGATAATAAATGTTATAATCATCTGCATTAAGCCCGCATTATGCTAACATTTGTTATCATAAATTGTGTCGTCCTGGAGTGAGATTCACGACACACCTCAGGTAGACTATTCTTGCCCGGGGCAGTCTCTATCTATCTTTCTCGAGTATCTGTATTCTCCTCCCCATCTCTCGTTTTCTCTTTTCATCCCTTCCCCCTCCACCTTCTTTCAAACCTCATCATCCTTCTAGGTTCTTTACTTTGCCGTGTATGAGCCGATTCCAGTATATCGCGACCATTCTACCACGCCCACTCATCACCCAATTATACCCCACGTACCATCCTATTTTGGGTGGTCATAACCCTTATCCACCCCAAATCTCCTTGCCTCGATTCCTAGACTTGTAGCCACAGAAACTACGTATTATTCAAGTTGCCGCCGAGTTCTGGCCTAGTGGTCTGTCCGTCTCCTGGCACAGCTTCCGAGGGACTTGTAAATCCATCACCTCGCTGTCACCAAGGTCAGTTTTTCAGATACCCATCTTCACTGCCCCGTTCCCTTTTACCGGTCCGCCCTCCTTTCGCCTTCCCTAAAAACCGAAACCGAAATTTATTGGAACTAACATCTAACACGCAGAGATATGGCACGCGGGCACGTAAAGAAAGAGCCAGGCTCTGGTACCACCCCTCTAGGTGCCTCTCCATCGCGAAACGCTGGAAGGCCCCCAGTTATCAAGGCGCCGGAGGAGGTTTCGGGCCGTAGCTTTACGCCCACTTTGGGAGCGCCCACCGAAGCGCCGTCCGAGCGACGAGCTGCGCGGTCCCTCGCTCGTGAGTTATCCCCTCCTAGCTTTTCGACCTCCCATACTTACTATTGTTTAGCGAGTGCCGACACTAGGCCACAGGCCTCACTACCTAGCTCACGTCAGGAGGCCGAGGATCAGGAGCCCGAAGTCGTCTTTATGGAGGTGCGACGCCGGGTGAAGCCCTTGCCAGAAGAGGATCAGCAAAACTTCCCTCCCAACAACAATTCCAGCTTCATGTCCAATAGCCACGCCTTTCAGGCTATCGGGCAGAAGCTCCGAGAGGTCAACGACACTCTTGGCAGACTGCAGTCTCTCGGTATTCAGCATGTCGCACAACTTCCCGAGCTCGTACTCGTGGGCGACCAATCCGCCGGCAAGTCGAGCGTCATGTCGGCCATCGCAGGTTTGAATCTGCCCCATAACACCGGTGTGTGCACGAGGTGCCCCATCCATATCCGATCATCCCGATCGGTCAATACCGAGTGGTCCTGCAGAATTACCCTGCAGCAAGACTACACCTTCGTGCCGGGAGACACACCCATTACCCAAGATGACGTGACCCCTGAGAACCCTTTCCCGCCCTGGGTCAAGCAAAACCGGGTTGTCAAGGACTTCGTGACAATTCGAGACAAAGTCGACTCGGTGGAACGAGTTCTACGCTGGGCTCAGGTCGCGACCTTGAATCATAACCGGAATCACGAAATGTACGTGCCCAACGATCCGGCCGATGAAGATGAGTCCGAGAGGCTGGCCAAAGCAGAGGAACATACTGAGGCGAAGTTCTCGCCCAACACTGTTGCTCTCGAGATCAAAGGCCCCGACCTTCCTGATCTGAGCTTCTACGACCTGCCTGGCGTGTTCGTAAACGCGCCTAACGACGAAGACCAGTACCTCGCTCACGTCGTGGAGAATCTCACGCGGGAGTACATCTCTCACCCAGGTGCAATTATTCTGTGGGCTGTGCCGATGAACAACGATGCCGTCACCTCTTCGGCCTTTAGCATAATCCGACGGATGGGTGCTGAAGAACGCTGCCTCGGCGTGATGACCAAGGCCGACCTCCTTCCCAAGGGAAATCATTCGCAGTGGCTTTCTATGCTTCGGGGAGTCGGTCATGCCACTGGACTGGGATATTTCATCACCTCCCGGCCAGACACTGGTGACTTGGATGAACAAGCTGCGTGGGAGGAGGCCTTCTTCAACCGACGTGCACGTCTTCCGTCTCATTCAGAACTCCCGGTTTGGCCCTCAGAGTTTGCTGATTATGACGAGAGATGCGGTGTCCTCCGTCTCAAGGATTTCCTGTCTCGCAAGCTGGCCGAAGACTTTGCAAAGAGGTTTGCCATCACCTGTCTCCTACCGTACCGACGTGCGTTGTATATATCTGACTAATAACTCGCGTTCCAGTCTGCCTGAGATTAAGCACATCCTCCACCAACGACTGCATACCGTTGTCAATCAGCTAAAGAAGCTCCCGGAACTTCCAGCAAACCCCGAGCTTGAAATTCGCAAGGGTCTTCTCGACTTTGCCAACCTTGTGAAAGCTCGTCTGAAGAGCCAGGAGTTCTCCAACCAGTGGGCTAGCAAGGCCGAAGATTTCAAGACCGCCATCCTCTCGATGAAGCCGAAGGTAGTCGTGAAACCGGAGACCTCTGTTATTGACCTGGATTCGGAGAGCGTTGTAAGCGGTGGTAGTCCCCAGCCCAAGCGTCGCACCACGGCCGACCACTACTTGGAGGCACAAGCCACACCATCGAAGAGACGGGTAGGCAACTTCATGAGTGGCGCCAATGGCACTGGTGGCGTGAATGGTGTGAAGGCTGAAGAACATTCGCCCAGCCCATATCAGTTCACGCCACGTGGGCCGCTCGCTTCAGTGGCGCCCGGTTCGGGCCCCAGTATCCGTCTCGACGGAACCCCTATTACCAAATCTCGGACTCTGCCCCAGATTCGCGAGATCCTCGTGTCGAAGAGGCGGCCCGGCATGCCGAACGCCATCCCCCATGAGGTGTACGAATTTCTTTGCATGGATGCGGTCAAGCCGTGGAACAAACCCTTGAGCACGTTCCTCAATGCCACAATGCAGCTGCTCCAGCGAGAGATGACGAGCTCCCTGGAGCACGCATTTGCCAACCTGAAGAAGCGCCTAGTGTTCCGCGAATCGAAAAAGCATCTTGGAGACTTTGTCAAGACCCATCGTGAAACGCTCACTTCCCAGCTCATGCACACGTACCGGACGGAGACGTACCGTCTCTACACCATCAACAACACCTTCTTCAACCATAACCTCGAGGAGGAGAAACGGATCCTAGCTCGCCATCGCCACCACTATCGGTGGGCGGCGCACAGCGGCCAGCCTAACGAGTCGATCAAGGCCCTAGAGAAGCTCAGCGAAGAGGAGCGCCTGCAGGAGCAATCGAGGATGCAGAAGGAGGCTATCAAGTTGGGTAAGGACCCATATGAGCAGGAAATCGACGTCGTAGCCTATGTCCGAGGGTACTACCTTACCGCCGCCTTCAGGTTCATCGACAACGTTAGTCTCCAGATGACGTCGGGTATTTTCCCGTCCATTTCTGAGTCGGTGAACTTTCACTTGGACAAGAAGCTCGGATTGCTAGATAACGCTGGTATGTTTCTGACTGTTTTCCACTTCGGCTCGTGTAAGGTATGCATTTTTTTATACTAACGTATCCAACACTACCTGCAGATCAGGTCTTATTCGACAGGCTCATGGAAGAAGAGGCCAAGACCGCTGACCTACGGAAACAATTCAAGGATGATAAGAAAAAGTTCGACGAAGCCATGGACTGCATTCTCGCCTTGGAAAAGTCGGTTAGCGGCCCCAGCCATAACAGCGACGTCGAAGACTTTCTCAATGACGACGTCGACGTCGACCTCGTACTCGATCATGAACAGTCCATTGTACCGGTCTCGGAGCTCGGTGAGGCATACCTTGAGCCTGCCCAAGCCCTTGGTGAAGGATATTGAGCCACGAGCTACGGCGACATACATCCGTCCTAGTATGATGGCAGTGCTATAATAGTCTAGTAGGCAATGTGGGGTTTGCTCTGCCACTGCCACTGCTGCTGCTGCTGCTGCTGCTGCTGCTGCTGTTGTTGTTGTTTTGTTGTTTTTGTTTTTCCACTACGCCTTAGTCGCGCCGATATAAGAGAGTCAAGGCAACTAAGGAGTTGTCGGTGTTTTGTTCTTAGTTTTGTTATTTGATTCCCGGATGTTATACCGCGACGGCGTCATGGGCCCTGGCTATTTGTTAACCTATATTATTCTGTTGCCTATTGCGGCAAGCAGATGGCTACGTCTGTGGGAGGGGCGTCCTTTTAGGTGCCGACTTGCTTCTGGCTCCCTGTATCTGGCAGGGTATTCTGTGGAAAGCAGAGGGCTAGGGGATGTATTTCGCTGAGGATCCATCTACTCATTAGCATCCCTTTAGCTATGTAAACACAATGCACGCGATGTATTCTGCGGCTACTGTGCATGTCTCAAGTTATCACTGCTGACACACTCTAAACGTGGAATACCTACGGATAGATACGCTCAACTCTACACAGTAGGCGCTTCGCCACCCAGGCAAATATCCGACGTCAACTTGGCCTACCTCGTCCTCGGCGTTGTTGTCAAATATAAGAACATGCGATCTGAGAACCTAGAGCGAACAAACAGGTAGTAGCGGTTTTCTGGATTACGGGTAGGTATGTAGGTATGGAGGGTTAGCCGGTCGTAACGAAGCTCATAGCCCAATTGTAATTGCGAATAATAATTGGCAACAATCCCGGGAGGTCATCGAAACGGGCGTAGTCAGCCTCTACTTGGTTTGGGAGTTTAATCGGACGGGTTGGTCTTCCAAACTGTAAACAATGACAACCCACCACCAGGAGGCAGCTCTTGGGGGGAAAGTCCGCAAGACTATTAGGGGTCGGTTTAGAGATGGCAGAACAAGGTCAGTTCTCATGCTCGTATGACGCTCCCACGGACAATACCGGAGTGGATCGTCAGTTCGTCACAGGGAGAGATTCCCCGTTGAATAAGTCGAAGGTTCATGATAATTAATTAGACAAGGAGAGTGTACGAGCGCACGGACCTTGAGATGCGGGGAGCGACGGGATTGATCCCTGATGTGGGCCACGTGCTCCTCGTGAAATGAACCTCGTGGAAGCTGGCGAGAAGGCTTCAGGGCATTTTATTGCCGAACAAACGTTGATATTGACGCGTCAACATCTGCCCTAACGTGCCCCTCAACCTAGTTCACACTTCAGATGCTTTGGAGTATCTTCAAGTCCCTCAGGCGGCGGTGACTGGCCACCATGGCTAGCCCCTTCCGACAAGGAGGGTCATCCTCGCGAGGAACCTCGAATGGGACTCTGGCTTCCTTTTCGAGATTTTGGCGTGCAAGTTTGAATAGCTCCTTAGTCGGCTTGCTAAATGCTAATGAGCAATGCCTAGCGGTCCTACGTGTCGGACTACATCGGCTTCACAGTCCTCCTGACGGGATATATAATTGTAACCATTTCCAGCAGCTTCACCCCTCTGCGAGCTTCACGGGCTTCTGGACTCGAACTGCGGGCTAACCGATATCCTAGATACAATTCTATGTTCAACCCTTTCATCGCATGTTTGCAGTTAGCGACCTACGCATATCTTTCCCCCATGCCGAGCAGGAAAGGGTGCCACTTGGTGAGCTCTGAAGGTTCATAGGGCCGAGGATGGCCGGTGGTGCCTTAGACTAACCAGTAGCTCTCGCCAGCCCACGATATCCTTTACGCCGTGTTCGTCCCTCTCGTTCTAGTCTTCGTATATAACCTAGCGACGTCTGCGTCCCCGCACAAGCACCACGTTGCCGTCCTAGGCCTGGCCATTGCACTAGTCCTCGCCGCATTCCTGACCGAGCTCGTGAAGAACCTCGTTGGTAGGCCTCGGCCGGACCTTCTAGCCCGCTGCAAGCCCGCTGAGGGCACCCCGAGAGACGTCCTCGTCACTATCGCTGCCTGCACCGAGACCCAATCCGCTCTCCTCCAAGACGGCTGGCGCTCATTCCCGTCAGGCCACTCGTCCTTCGCCTTCGCCGGTCTGGGATACCTGAGCCTGTTCCTGGCCGCCCAAGCGAGCATATTTGCTCACGCATCGGGACCCGGTGGCGGCGGTGAGAAGCTTGTCCGCGGGGACCTGGGAAGGGCCTTACTGTGCCTCATCCCGCTACTAGTCGCTACCTGGATCGCCATTAGCCGGTGCCAAGACTATCGGCACGACGTGTGGGATGTCGGCGTCGGTTCTCTGCTTGGCTGGACAACGGCGTATTGGAGCTACAGGCGGTATTGGCCGCGGCTGAGTAACCCCCGCTGCTACGACCCGTATCCTGACCCGCCGAGTGGCGATGAGCCCTCTGCTCGGTACGGTCGGGTGAGGGATGAAGAAGAGGGCTCTGGATCAGGGCAGACTGTAGGTTTCGAAAGACATTCGCCGCCTTAGTAATCCACGAAATACTAACGCTGGACGCGCGCTCTACGTAGTTTGATTAACGCATGCCTGGGTGGCATCCGACTGCCGATCGTATAAGCGGAAATTCAATAGGCACTTTGCATTAGAAGCCGGGTGCTTCGATTGGTTGTCATGGAAATAGCATGTGGGCTTGACTTCCATAACGAGCATGACGATTTGTTTCTATTAGTACAGAAGGACGATGTCCCATCTAGCCACGCCTTTCATCCCCTTATTTATCCTCACTGCTCTCATCTTTGGCCAGGTCATGCTCCTTCAATAACGCCGTAATCTCGTCCGCGCTCCATAGCCTGTGATAGATCTTGCCGTCGCTCGTCTGGCCGACCGTTGCAAACTCAACTGCAGTGTTTGTCAGTAACCATCCTTGGTAGAAATACTAAGGGACAAAATGGGCCTACTCTTCTCGCTACTCAGCTTCGTCGAGTCCATCGTCTTACTCAAGACCTTGACCGCCATACCACACGCCTCCTTGAGGGTGCAATCCTCCTTGTAGTCCTGTTTGAGGAGGCTCTGGGCGCTGGCATTGTTCGCGCCGGCACTGGTTGCCTTCCAGCCGCCGTAGTTGCCCGAGGGGTTGCTGAGGTAGAGCTGGAACTGCCGCTGGGGGTCCCAGCCGGCGTAGATGAAGGAGACACCAAACGGCCGCAGACCGCCATGTTGTGTGTAGCCTTGCTTGAGATCGCACAGCCGCCGTACGAGTTGCTCGCAGGGGATGTCTTCGTTGTAGGTCAGGAGGTACCGCTGTGCGGCTTGGCGGGCATAATTGATGAGTATGTTGGCGTCGGCAGTCATGCCAGCGACTGCGCAAATCATGTTGCTACAAGGTCGGAGTTTATTAGCGATGCGCGGAGAGATCATGGCTGCGTGTGGATTCATACTCATTGAGGATATACAGCTTCTCCGCCGAGGTGTCCTGCTCAAGTAACTTCGACGTGACCTTCCGCTCGGCGGCGAGGACAATCCCGTCCTTGGCAAGGATTCCTATAGCGGTGCCGGCGTGGGAAATCGCTTCGAGGGCATATTCGACCTGGTAGAGTCGACCTTCGGGGGAGAAGATGGTTGTCTATGGGAAGGTATGAGCTTGTGTTTGGGAGCTCTCGATGAAAGCTTCGTTGTTGCGGTGAAACTTACTCGGGAATCGTATCTCCGCGACATGATTGCTTGCTTCCGTTTGCTGTTGGGGATTTACGGTAGTGACGGATACCCGGCAGCTCTTGGAGTTTGGAAGATGGGGTTCGATTTGAGAGAGTCGTACTAACAAGCATGGGAAGGCTGATACTGATGGCATTCAGGGCAGCAGCTGGAGCTCCAGGCAGAGCCCACACGCGTAGCTGCATGGATGCCTGGCTTGCCGAAAGTCAAAGTCAGGCCAGCACTACTTTGCGCAAACACTTCCACGTGACTCAATTCCACAGGCTTAGGTAATACCACAAGGGCGGATTAATTCATGCTTGAAGTTGCATTACGTCTATTCGCCCCACTTGCTTAACAATTTCCTCCCGTCCTCTTTACTCCTCAACTCCGCTTTTCCATTTCCCAACCTCCCGCAATTCTGCCACCCGAGCATGCATCAACAACCCCTCGACCTAATACGCTGAACGTTGTGACAGCCACCAAAACCTCTCAATCCCCGGCGCAGTCTAAGAAACCGCGCCTGCGCATACCGGGCGTTGCCCTACAGCTCTTCTGACGACTTTTGTGAGCGGGTTTGAGCACGCGACACCTCGCGACGCATGTTCTGGAGCTTTACCCGTCAGACTCGCGCCTCGTGCTTAGATCCACCACTTGCTTCGTTTCTCGCCACGCGTCGAGCTCTGGCAAACACTCCAGGTGGTTTTTGGAGAGCTTCGCAAAAAGCAAGGTGGACGCGGGGTTACTTCTAGATCTACTGCGAGATAGCCTGGGTGGAGGATTTCCCACTTGTTGATCGCGTGCTTTTCGGCGCGGTCGACTTGTTTTAGCTCTGCATCCTACCTCGTAAACAACCTTTCCCAATGACTTCGTGAGGGCTTCACCCGCGCGCATGTCCTAGACTACCACCCGGAGTAGAGAAAAAAAAACAACCAGCCCCAGAGGAGGAGACCCCAGCATAGTATCAACCGACAACCCCGTACCACCAACCGCGTCATCATCTCATCGCCATGTCTGGTAAGTAGTGCCCGGTCGCCCTGTCGCATTCACCATCTCCCGCCCCCGTTTAACACCCTTCTACCCACCCCCGCGTGCGCTATGCGCGACTCTATCACATTCAACTTGGAGATAATGGCTAACCAAAGATCTCGACATAGGCGAACCGGAACCCCGCCGCTCGGTGCGCGCTACCAAGGGCCAACACAAGGCGCTGGAGCAACTCGACAAAGCTCTCGACGCGCCCAAGCGCCGCGGGAAAAAGGGGAAGAAGACAGGCCCCGAGCCCGAGGAGCCTGAGGAAGAAATCATCCGATGTGTTTGCGGAGCTACCGAACAAGATGAAGATTCCGGAGAACCGTGGATTGCCTGCGACCAATGCGGTGCCTGGCAGCACAACATCTGCATGGGCATGAGCCAATATTCCGAGGACCTCCCTAGCGAATACTTTTGCGAGATGTGTCGCCCAGAGAACCACAAGGAGCTCCTGGACGGCATAGCCCGTGGGGAGCAAGTATGGGAAGCTAGACGGAAGGCGTACGAGGAGGAGAGTAAGGAGGGAGGAGGGAAGAAAAGGAAGAAGGCTCCCAAGAAAGGCAAGGGCAAGCGTCTCAGTGACTCGAAGGACGAGCCGAAGCAATCTCCGGCCCCAGAGCCCAAGAAGGAGACGAAGGCTGCTGTCGGCAAGCGCAAGACTCGGGATGAGTCTCAAGATAAGGAAACCACGGTAAGCTCGGCGGGCCCCTTCAGAGTCGACCGCCACAATGCTAACCCTTCCTTGCAGCCGTCACAGAAACTACGGAAGGTCTCCGAGACACAGTCTGTGCCTATCCCCCTGTATGACGCGCCGGCCGACCTCCCAGCCAAGATTACAGAGCTGCCAGATACTCGCCAGAATCCAGCGAAGGCCCTTTTAAAGTCATTGACCCATTCCATTAGCGTGGCAGAGAAGAAAGGCGTTTTCACTCCCTCGGATGGGATTCCTACAGCAGCACGAGCCGAGCAGTTTGCGCTGCAGATCGAGCGCGCAGTGCAGGACACCCACCCAGGCGCCAACGCTTATAAAAGTCAGGTTCGAACCTTGACGTTCAACTTGAAGAACAACCTGGAATTGGCGATTGGGTTGCTCAACCGTACGCTGACGCCGCCCATGCTGGCTGTCATGAGTACCGAGGAGCTGGCATCCAAGGAGCAACAGCGGGAGAATGCCGAGATGAAGGCTAGAGCGGAGAAGCAGTCCATTCTCATCACCGAGGACGCGCCTCGTGTTCGTCGAACTCACAAAGGCGAAGAGATGGTTGGCGATGACAGCTTTGCTATTCCCAGTGATGAGACTCCTGGGCCATCAATCGGCCGCCGGCAAAGTGCTCGACGCGAGTCGAACTCGGAAGCCGTCCCACCACAGTCAGAGGAAGAAGAGAGGGACCAAGTTGAACTGCCCGAGCATTTCGATCAACCCCAGGCCGAAGCCCAGTCTCAGGCCCAGCCGCAACCCCCGCCAAAGGCTGGCCTTCATATCGAAACGAGGCATTCGCCCAAGATGGACTTTGATATTAACAAAGTCTTCTCTAGTGTTAAATCGCCAACTGGCAGTGCCAACCGGCGACCTTCAAATCTGGGAGGCCCAACCGGCGGCCCTGGGGTGGATCCAGAGGTTGATCGGATGCTGCAAGACGACGGCAACGAGTCCCCCCCATATTCTCCCTCGGAGGAGTCGGACCCCAACGTCGTCTGGAGAGGTGACCTCATCATGAATACGATTTCGAATTTCCACGCCATGGCACGATATGTGGGCGGTGCCAAGCTTGCCGAGACGATCGGCCTCCCGTGGAGCAGTCTTATTCCCAAACGACTCTCGGTGGCGGGCCGGATTGACGAGCAGAAGGCTATTGAGTACCTCTGTAGTCTCCGGTATAGTGTCCCTACCGACGTCGTGGTGTTGAGCCTGGAGCCGGCCTTGGAGGCATCCAAGCCCGATTTCCAGAGGCTTATCGACTACTTCGTCACGAAGAAGCGCTACGGCGTAATCGGCGACAAAGGGGTTGCGAATGTCAGGGACACGTATCTCGTCCCTGTTCTGCCTGGCACGAGGAACCAGCCCGAATTCATGCTCAACCTGGTTGATAACTTCATCCCGGAGACGCGACCGGAGCCGATGCTCCTTGCTGTTTTTGTCTACCGCAATGACCCGTCTACAGTTCAGCGACTTCACGGAACCAACAGTTCCGGCCAAACGATGCCTCAGTCGCCTATTACGAACACGCCTACGCCGGCGCAAGGCGGGCAGGCTAGAAGCCTGTCCATTCCGGCACCGGCGTTTTCTCCCACTTCTCCACAGGGCACCTTCCCGAGCTATCAGCCTCCGAGGCAGAGTCTCACTCCGATCCAGCCTCCTCAGGTACCGCACAATTCACACCATATGCCCCAGCAACACGGCCTCGTAGCCGGGCGCGCTCCTAACCAGGACGCCGCACAGCGTCAAGGGGAACTGGTTGCCCGCGAGGTCCTCGGCCCTTTCATCAGCAGCCCCACCGTCAGCTTCCTTCTCCCTCAGGCCCATAGCATGTCGCGGAGGGAGTGGGAGGTAATCCGCAAGATTTATGAGCGGGACACAAGAACCAGGGAAGATCTCACACACCTGAGCACCGTCCTAGAGAGGGAGAACAGGGGCGCGGCCGCCGCTCCAACTCCAGCCCCGGGCCCAACCCCGGGCCCAGCTCCGGCCCATGTTCCTGTTCAGACTCCAATTCCCCCACCAACCCGGCCACAGCGCAACACACCCATCCCACCTCCTCCAATCCCGCCTGGTGCTACGCCCGCTGGTCCGCCTCGTCAGACCCCCATACCTCCACCACCCATCCCGCCGCACGCGACTACGGCAGCGCCTCCGGCTTAGAGAACCAAGAAGCGATGGCTGTGATGACTACGCGCTGCGAGGGGCCCTAGCATACTTCGCTACTCCTATAGTCCGCACAACACCCGTGGTTCGATTAACTGGGCGGGTTTTTGGGACGCAACTAGCGCAGATTTGGCCCTGGACTTGGGTCCACTTGCCACCGTCTCATTTCGTCGTTAAAACTCCCATTACATATTTTCATTCTGAAGATGGCGTTAGGAGTATTATTTTTTTCCCGGAAATTTCGCTCTCATGTCGAGATACAGTCTCGTCTTGCGACTCCCGCTTGACAACGCTTCTGGTCATGCCCGTCCTGTGGTTCCAGGATTGGGCTCGTCAGCTGTGGACTAGGCTCATTCCCTTTTGGACCCTGGCGGTTTTGCGAGTTTGCCGATGGACCTTTCTCTTGATTTCTTTTTCTTTCCTCTTGTTGGGCTGTTGATATGAACTGGCGGTTGTCCAACCGACGACGACCACCATTGCTATGATTTGCTGGTAGGCGTATGAGGCTGGCAAGACCCGTCGTCTGTACTCCACGTATGTACTGTAGTACATAGGATTTTACCTTGGGCCTGTCACTGTCGACGTCCATATGTATGAATTGAAAAAAGGGCTTGCTCGGCCTGCTTCTGGTCTCAAATTCCATCCTCTCGAACTGTGTTTGCCCTTGAACAACTTCCTCGATGTTGTTGACCTGCGTACCCGTGCGGCAGTGATATCAGGTGCCAACCATGGCCCACCGCCTGTCTGCAGTGGTAATCTGCCACGCCCCACTAATGACGCAAGTCAAAAGCAGCTGTGATTAACCACCAGCCAGCGCTCCAGCACGAACCTTTGCAACTTCACAGATCACCGGATTCGACTGCTGGAACTCGCCTCAACTTCGTCCGCTTCTATAATAATATCGTACATTGATCACTGTAAGTCATTGATTTTCGCCCTGAGCTGGAGAGCCCGGCAACCCGATCAACAACAACAATCCCGTCCGGCAGCCCGCAAATGACAACCGACGTCATTGACGCTTGTCTGCTTCCTATCTGAGGTTGCGCGCTTCTTAACATACTGACCTAGACGTCTGCAGGTCAGAGAATCCACGCTTCTCTTCAGCCCCGGAGTCAACCCTCACCAGTCCCACTTTCTACCTTGTCAGTCTAGAACCCCAGGCGACGCAATGGCCTGCACCTCCGCCCACTCGTCCCTTGTCAACCGCAACGGCCCAGGAAGCGCTGCCGCCTCGATTGCAGAGAGTATCATCAAGCCCGCCGAGGCAACGGGAGGCAAGACGAAGTGTTTCGAGTGCGACGGCTACGAATGCTGCTGCATCCCGATCCCCTGCACAGTTATGTGAAAGGCTCCGGGCGTTTGTTGATCGTATCAATAGATATGGAGGGTTGCACGCGTGCCTGTAGCGACTATTGAGGGCCGTTTAAACGGCAGCGCTGGTGGCGGGTATTGCGGTTGGTTGGTGGCACCTTGAGGGGACATTGATGGCTGGCCAATGATTTGTGCGACGGGTGTTAGGTAGGGTAGGGAACGAAGGCTATGTGGTAGCCACGACGTATTAGCCCGTAGCAACAATAAAGACTCTCCGTCGTGGGTTTTGCCGTAAGTTTCACGCAAAATCCGAGTCCATTGATGCCCAACTTGCACTCTCACGCCCCGGCCGCATCGCCTCCTGGTCGCCAGCAGTCGCCGGCCCCTTAGCGGACCCGCCGCCGCCGTCGCCGCTGCTTCCAGGCACTTCGATGCTACCGAGGCCCTCGAGGACGCGCCTCGCCTTGTCGACGACGCTGCGGATGGCGGCCGTCTCGGCGCGCTTGTTGTCGAGCTGCGTTTGCATTAAGGCGATGAGCTGCTCGCGGGCCTGGTGTGGGCGGTATTCGTTGAGGATGTGGTGGAAATTGAGCAGGAGCGTCCGGAGGTCGTCGACTTTTTCAGCGCCCTGAACGTGACATTAGTTATGCGCTTCCAACTCCTCGCGGTGTGGGCCACACAGGGCGGCGGGGGCGGGGGTTCGGCTGACATGTTCTGGGGCGATAGCCATTACACCCATCCATTCGAGGAAGTTGAGCAGCATGGACTTGGTTAGGCGCTTCAGCGCAAATGCGCGGTCGATATGCTTGCCGTCTTGGTCCCACTCGGTAGCGGGGATCAGTCGTTCAATGCCGCCAGCCTCAAGGCTCTGGAGCTCATCATCAAGCTATAGCGGTTCGCACAAATTAGCACAGCGGTAATTGGAGGCTAGGGGAAGGCAGGGGTACGGAATACACACCGTCAAGACCTCTCCAAAGAGCCGCCACTTCCTATCCGTGGGTTCGGCTGGTGGCTGGAGGTTGGTGAGATCGCGGGGAACTTCGGGAACTCGGAGGACGGTTGTCGCGTCGAGTCCTTGCTGGTCTGCGTATCGTGTCTTCAGAGATTCGAACCGCTCAAGTTTCTCGGGTGAGAAATCCCGCCAAAACGGGGGAGGGTCTGGAAAAGTCGACGAGGCCTTGGAAGCCTCAGGGCCTGGATCAGCCATGGCGTTGCGAATTCAGGAACAAACCGGCGCCGTTCGCTTGTAGACAGGATCACTGGGGTACGATTATGGTAGCTGATAAATGACTTTCGGCCTCGGTCTGACGAGATTACAAGGTGACAGTCATTGCTTCGAAAAAGCGACGTTGAGTATGTCCGTACAAATAAATGGAGAGCTCCCGCCTTCCTATCGGATGTCCCTGGCGCGAGACAATCGCGGGGTGGCTGAAGCTCACCCCAAATTGTGGCTTGACACTCTTTCACCCACCTCAGCTCGACCGTGGCGCATCTCACCTCCTCAAATGACGACCTTCAGGCGGTCTACAATTCTACCAAGCAATTGAAAGGGTGGCGACGATAATAGCTTCTTGCTCATGCAATTTCAACGCCCTTGACTCCAGCTAGCTCACTTTTCTGTCAAAACCGATCCTAACCCGCGCCTGGCGACCCCTCCACGCCGACGATGGCAGACGTTCGAACACTCCTCCGGCAGCACCGCGCGGCGCGAAGGATAGACCACCCACAAGCCGCCTATTCGGATGCAGGGAAGCTTCTCTGTACAGTGTGCCACGAGCATATCAAGACCGAGTCCCTCTGGGATGGACACGTCTCTAGCGCGGGCCACCAGCAACGACTACAGAGCTTGCAATCTGCGGGCAAGGCCGCCAATGGACACGCTACCGCGGATGGAGCAGCGCAATCGCAGAAGAGGAAGCATGGCGATGACGACGATGAAGAGATGGCTGGTGGATTCGAGGAGGAAGCCGTCCGAAAGAAACGTAGCAAGCAGGACATGGCGACGCGGGAGGCCGGCGCGAAGGAGTCAACAGAGGCAGGCAAGGACAAAGAGTCACTCAAGGGCACACCCACGCCCGCTCCACTCCTCCGCAGGGCGTCTGGGGCTCCTGCTCAAGGTGTAGAGATGCAGATACCGTCTCGGCCGGCAACTCCCGTGGCAGGCAGAGAGGGCAGTAGCACTGGCTCAGGCGCATCAGTCTCGTCAACCCCCAAGGTCGCACCCACGGGGAGATCGCCTCTTATACCACAGGGGCCGATGATCGCGGTATCATCGGCATTGGCTACTACCGCCGACGCCACAGCAACACCGGGCTCGACAGCGGCTCAACAACAGCAACACCCAACCGCCAACCAGCAGTCCGTCGACGAGGACGAATGGGCAGCCTTCGAGGCAGACGTGGTCCGCGCCCCGACCGCGCTGGCAACCGTGGCGACCGGAGATGCAGTGATATCCGCGCCGGCGATGACGGCGGAGGAGGCGGCGGCTAGGTCGCAAGAGGAGGAGCGCGAGAGGCGCCGGGCGCTAGCGGATGTGGAGATCGAAGATGAGAGGGAGGAGGCGACTCGCGCACTGGAGACCGAGTTCGAAGAGATGGAAGAGCTCGAGGCGCGCGTACGGAGGCTCAAAGAACGCCGGGAGGCGCTCCGTCAGCAGGGCCGGCCTGCCGTTCAGGCCGATAGCTTGAAGGGCGCAGCAGCCCCTGCGGACGGCAAGGAGAACGCCAACGGGGGGGCTGTTGGGGATGAAGAGGAGAGCGAGGATGAGGATGAAGATGAAGAGGATGATTGGGCAGGTTTCAGGTTCCGGGGATGAAAACTTATTTTGGTACGGATTGCCACGGATGAAGCACTTAGAAAGCTGTGGGTTTTTGGTTTTGTTTGCGGTTGCATGCTGGACGCATCCATCTGAGGCAACATCCAAGTCCCACCCGGTATGCTGGGCATTTCCTTGTATTATATGATACTGCCTTACTGTACAATAACATTGATTTACACCTTCGGCCATGGCGCTGAACGGGACAACTATTGTCTGCCTGGACTCTTAAACCGATAGAGGCATTATCTGCCCCTGGTCGTACCATACAGTACGGCTTGCATACAATAGGTAGGTAGGCAGGATGATATTACATGCATACAACAAACATCACAACATACATCACGACTACGCACGATCAAATCTACAAACGCCGCCCGTCGTCGCGGCCGACATTCTCCCAGAACCGTCTCAACCTCCAAACCCTCCCAACCCCAACCCTTTCTTCCCACTGCTTAACGCCCTCGCTCCTCTCCTCAACCTCTCCCCTCCACACACTCTCCACCCACCTCCTCAGCCGGTCCTTGACTCTTTCCCTCTCGACGGCCCTCTTCCTCGCAACTAGCGCTGGAGCCACGGGCGCCCTACCCCCGCCTGCGACAGGCACACACTCGGGAGGAAGAACGCACCGCTGGACCAGCGACTCGGGCGAAGGTCGCGACGCAAGGCGCCGTGACAGCCGGATGCACACCAGTGAGCGTGCCAGACGCCGGGAAACGACGGTTGTGTGGGTCAAGAATATGGACCTTGAAGTCAGTTCGGCTAGCGATGGCCGTGTCGGTGAGTGTAGCAGAGGGCTGAGACAGGCGCGGGTGCGGCGCAGGCGCAGGGTGTGTAGTACCGGCGCAACAGAGAGACGGCGGAGGTGGTGGGAGATCTAGGGTGGTGGAGTGTCACGATGTACAAGTTAGTTGCGAGGGTTTTTGTTTCGGTTTTGCGTGTCGGGTATATCTGGAACATGAAGGGAAACAATCATACGCGTTCAACGGTCAAGGAGAGGCAACATTCTCGGGCAGCCAAGCCCAAACTGCAGGTAGTTTTGAGACTACCACCTTCTCACGAGTGGGCAACACAGGGTCTTCCACACATCGAGAGAGCAGACAAGACATAAGAGATGATGCCCGACTTGGGCATCCGTGGGCATCGCAGATCAAACCGAACAGCTAACAGGCAAGAACATGTCGCCGGTCATATTTTGACAGCTACTTCAGCATGCGCTGGCCTTGGCCAAGAGGTAGGGGTAACATTGATAGCCGAATCAAGAAATGGACGGTGTTACGTGCATTTGGACGTGGATCGGGGGGGGGGGCCGCAGACTCACTCTAGAGGTTGCCAGCAGATCGCATATGTCGAGGTAGCTCAGGATCTGATGCAGGACCTCGTTGGGCAGGTCTAACAGGTTGGTGACGGTATCTCGTCTACTTTCGATCACAGCTGCCGCCTGCCTAGGTAGGTCGTCACCCATCTCTGTAGCCATCGCTGTTTCCATTCCTAAGCAGCCAGCATACGATGGTACTGACATGGCGATGGCCCCATTATCTTCCCCGGACATGGGTGGTTCTGCTGCCACGACAGTCCAAGGGGCAGGCCCTAGGGTTACCCCAGGCCCACCATCAATTCCCCGCAGATACGGTTGGGCATCATTGTCCAGGGGCGTCGAAGTGATCAGCCGAGGACATGGCGTCTCGATGCAGGGGCAGGAAGGGTTAGACGCTGCGGAGGGCAGCACCTCCATATCTTGTCCCAAGGCCGACAGGCTAGGATGGCTCGTCCGGCAGACCAATTGGACAGCTACTACAGGCTCTGTGCCCAGTGCAGTGTCGTTGCTATCTCCTTCCTCAGAAGGTGCCGAGGGCGGCTGAACCAGGCGAGATGATGATTCCATGGGACGCCACCCCGCCCGGACGAAGGGTTTAAAGATAGGTACGTATTCCGCCTCGGTCCAGACCTAGGTTCGTGGCTCCTCCTCGTGGGTGTAAGCAGGCGCGTGAGCCTTGGGCGCCCAATCCCTTGCTTCCCGGGCCTGTTTTCTTCGCTGTCGCTAGGTGCGGGTGGCGCGGTATTTTGCCGACTGGCAACGGACGGGGCAGAGATGTGCAGATGCTCGGGTATGTTGGTCCTTGGGACTCCGGTGCGGCTCGCCAGAGGAAGGGGGCTAGCTGATCGGGCAAAGAAAAGGGGGGGTGGTCGCTGGAGGTGGCCGGTGGTGGGTCGACTGCCTTTATGGTGCTAGACTGCTGAGGGATCTCAATCGATATCTCGCCACGGGAGGGAGGTCAGGAGCATCGCCGAAGCATCGAACAGGCTGGTCGTTTGCTCGCTAGTGGCGGTAAGGGGAGGGAGGCTGAGTCGGTGACGAGGGATTCGAGCCGTATGGCGGAGAAGGGGGTTACGCAAGAAGCAGACAAGCTCAGAGCTCCAGGTGGCGATGATGGAGTGGGATTCCCCCGCTTATTCGACGTATATCAGATCCAAAAGGTCACGATATTAGTCGGGGACATACATGGCACAGGAAGGGTGGGTGGGTTCGCAGGCACCGGAGAACATTGGCATCTGCTCGAACAGGTGAGGGTCGAGGTGTGTTGTGGTGTGGGTGTGCCTGGGTTCGGGCTGCGTGTTTGTGTGACCGCGGTGGGCTGAAGCCTGGCGTTTGACAAGATAGAAGACGGTATGGTATGTTGGAGTGGGGTTGAAGGAGGTTGGGATGAGACGGGTGTGCGTCACACTACCGCAGACAGGGGTGGGGTGAGTTGTGTGCGGAGGTACTGCTGGCCTTGTCTGGTACCTTGGTCAGGATGCCATGGTTGGCGGGGTTCAGTGGGGGGTTTCCTACGTTATCACCTGGTCCACTCATGTAGCTAGGCAGAAAGAGGTACTTGGGCCACCTATACTTAGCAACCTGCTGCGTCAGCCTGCGAATGCGTGCTTGCATCGTCGCAATTCGGGGGGCCTCGCAAGATCTACCAACCCAGGTTCGTCTTTCTCTTCCAATTTTGTTAGGCTTGTGTCTTGTGCCTCCTTTTCCTTTTCCTTTTCTTTCGCTTGAAAGTACAGATCATCAGCCCTCATGCCGGAGCCAGCATTATCACGCTGCTCGTTGTTGGCCAAGTATGCAGCATAGTATGCAGCATAGACAGCAGCACGTTTGAAGCTCGAGAATTTCCGGGAGGCCATGGCAATCTTGCCGCCCGCGAGGCCATGGCTTATACACCACAAGTGTTATTGGTAGGGAGCAAGTGCTTGCTCGGAATAGTCGTGTTCTTTTTCAGGCTCGACTTCAAGCCTTGGGACAGGGGCTACAAGTCTTGGGCTACCACACCCTGGGTTTCGCCAGATGGACAAGCTACTCATAGGCCTTGAGTGCCTGGCTACTTGGAACTTCGGTGCTTGTGCGGCAGTTGTTTTCCAATACGTCAAGGTACCTAGACTTCGAGCCTCGCGTCTCCAAAGGCTCACCGAGTCACGCCCGTGCTTCGGCGAGTACCTCGCCACAGTGGCCTACGCACTCGCCCACCAACTGTTGCTCGCTGAGACGGCTGGACGGGCACGGAGTCGATAACTCGGAGCATTGGTGCCTGAAGCGCTCGGATCCGGCATAAGCAGTTCCTCCCTGAGTGACGTGTTTTGTGGGTGGGGGCGGCCGTTGTGACGGGCCGCCGAATGCTTCTGTGCCTCACCACGACGCAGCATCGTGGCTTAAGAACCGAGAGGACTACGGCGATAGCGGTAGTACTTTGCGTCCTTCCCCAGATGTTCTCGCGCAGGCTAAATCCACTGCACAGGGGTTGTTGGTTTTTTTTTTTTAACCATTGGGCTCCGACATCCTCATGGGTTCAATTTGTTCCCCAACAAACCCGGCCGTGAGAGACAGCATGTTATGAGACAAGAGTGTGTGGCCAACTCAGCTCCATAGTCCGTCACCAACTCGACTAATTGAGGCAATAGCACGGCGGATCGCCCTCCGTATTTTTTTTTTGCCAGCCTCGTCGTCATCACGATGCGTGTCGTGGGAATCGTGATCGCACAGCAGCAGGCAGAGAGGCGAGCGTCCGGACCCGATCAGCAAACCCGCAAAGCGGAGAGGGTAGCACAACTTCTCCTGCAGTGTGAAGCCTCACAAGTCACAGCTGAAGCCAATACCTGCAGGCCACACTTGTTTCAGTCAATCACCCTGTTTATTCTCGTTGAGCGCCGGTTCAACGTTGTACCGTACTCGTCCTTGTTAGCCGATGCGAGGGCTACAGGAATGCCTCTTCCTGTTATTGTTGTTGTTGTTATTGTTGGTGGCCTCTTCGAAGAGGGGTTCCCAGGTCGGGTGAGGTTTTGGGCCGGGCACTCCCGCGGCCCGCAAGGCTCCCACCATCACCCACCGCGCTGGCCAATCACTG
>Ga0164242_10001832_pt1 | contig 24939 bp, 29 predicted proteins | sample OricomgcompostMG_FD_108783 | JGI IMG/M metagenome (GOLD analysis project Ga0164242, IMG submission 108783) | Miracle-Growth compost microbial communities from Emeryville, California, USA - Original compost - Miracle growth compost (MG) ...
GTTCGCGACGTTCACCTGGATCGTGCGCGGGGTACCGGTCACCAGGCTGTGGATGACCTGCGGCGCGTACTCGACCGCTTCCTCGTCCGGTTCGACGTACTGCCCGGCCGCCACGAGCGGGACGAGGTCGGCGATCTCCTTGGCGTTGTCGGCGCTGATCTGCAGGTAGTCGCCGACCGGGATGCGCAGCCGCTCGATCTCGGTCTCGTCGTGCAGGTACCACGGCACGTACTCACTGGAGTGCTCGCTGGTCTCGGTCGGGTAGTAGCCGAGCCGGCGGTACATGTCGACGCGCACGCGGCGGCGCAGTTCGGGATCCGCGGCGATGCGCTCGTCCAACAGCGGGTACAGATCCTGCCCGTCGCGTTCCCACTTCAGCAGCCACGCCTGGTGATTCACACCCGCGCTGTGGAACGTCACCTCGTCGAGCGGCACGCCGACGAGCGCGGACAGGTCGTGCACGGTCCAGAACACCGAATGGCACAGGCCGAGCACGCGGACGTCCGGGTACTTCGTGGCGAGGTACTGGACGTTCATCGCCATCGGGTTCGTGTAGTTCAGCAGCCACGCCTGTGGGCACACGGCGCGGATGTCGTCGGCGAGCCCGTCCAGGAACGCGAACGTGCGCAGGCCACGGAAGATCCCACCGACGCCGAGCGTGTCGGCGATCGTCTGCCGCAGCCCGAACCGGGCGGGCACCTCGAAGTCGGTCACGGTCGCGGCGTGGCCGCCGACGTTGACCGCGTTGATGACGAAGTCGGCACCCTCGAGCGCCGCACGCCGGTCGGCGCTCGCGCGGATCGTCGCGGGCCGGCCGTGCCGCTCGAGCGCGATCCGGGCGATGCCCTCGGCGAGCTCGAGCCGCTCCGGATCGATGTCGTGCATGACGAGCGTCAGCTCGCCGAGATCGCCGAAACCGAGGATGTCGCGCAGCAGCTGCCGGGTGAAGACCGCGGAGCCCGCTCCGACGAAGCAGATCGTCGTCATGCACCGAGCATCGCAGCCGAACCGCCAATCGAGCAAGAGTGAACACGAGACGTGATTGGTTCTGGACAGATTGCGCCGGGACCGGGAAGGATGGCGCCATGCCGGAGGCGCCGTCCCCGCGTACGCGCGTGCTCGTCGCGGGCGACGCCAACCCCGATCTCGTCCTGCGCGGCGACGTCACCCCGCGCTTCGGCCAGGCGGAGCAACTGCTGGACGAGGCCGCGCTGGTCATCGGCGGTTCGGCGGGCATCACCGCGCACGGCTTCGCGCGGCTGGGCCGACCGACCTCGCTGGTGGCCGTCGTCGGCGCGGATGCGTTCGGGGAGCGGGCCCGGCAGGCGCTCGAAGCCGGCGGCGTCGACACGTCCGCGTTCCGGGTCGACCCGGCCGTACCGACCGGGCTGAGCGTGATCCTGTCGCGGCCGGAGGACCGCGCGATCCTCACCCTGCTCGGGACGATCCCGGCGCTGAGCGCCGACGACGTGCGCGCCGCCGTCACTGCGGTTGCGCCGGCGCACGTGCATGTGTCGTCCTACTACCTGATGAACGCCGACTTCCTGGCCGCGCTGCCCGCCGTGTTCCGCGAGCTGCGGGCCGCGGGCGTCTCGACGTCGCTCGACACGAACGACGACCCGGCTCGCGAATGGCGCCATCTTTCGGAGCTGCTGCCGCACGTCGACGTGCTGCTGCCCAACGAGTCCGAGGCGCGCGGCCTCGGCGGCGACCAGGACCCGCGCAGCGCGGCCACGGCACTGGCCGCGCGCGGCCCGCTCGTCGTGGTGAAGGCCGGCGGGGACGGCGCGTTCGCCGCCACGCCGGACGGCGCGCTCGTCGACTGCCCCGGCACCCCGGTTCCCGTCGTCGACACCACCGGCGCCGGCGACACGTTCAACGCCGCGTTCGTCGACGCCTGGCTGGCCGGGCGCGCGCTGGAGGAGTGTCTCGCGCGCGGCGTCCGGGCCGGTGCGCTCGCCGTCGGCGCGACCGGCGGCACGGCCGGTCAGCCGACGGCCGCGGACCTCGACGGCCGATGATCCTCTGCATCTGCCCCAGCCCCGCGCTGGACGTCACCTACCACCTGCCGCGGCTCGAGCCGGGCGGGACGAACCGGGTGCGGACGGTCTCGCACCGGCCCGGCGGCAAGGCGCTGAACGTGGCGCGGGTGCTGCACGCGCTCGGTACGGACGTCCGCGTGCTCGCCCCGGCCGGCGGCACGACGGGCGCGCAGCTCGCGGCCGATCTCGCGGCGCGCGGGATCGCGGCAGACCTCGTCCCCGACGCGGCGGAGACCCGCCGGACGATCGCGGTCGTCGACGACGCCGGCGAGGCGACGATGCTCAACGAGCCGGCCAGGCTGTCGGACTGGGCGGGGTTCCACAGCCGGGCTGCAGAACTGATCCCGCAGGCGGACGTGGTCGTGGTGAGTGGCAGCCTGCCCGACGGCGTCCCGGGCACCGCGGTCGCGCAGGTCGTCGACCTGGCGCGCGACGCCGGTCGCCCGATCGTCGTCGACACCAGCGGTCCCGCGCTGCGGGCGGCGCTCACCGCGGGTCCGACCATCGTGAAGCCCAACGCGGACGAGCTCGCCGCCGCCGCGCCGGGCCTCGAACCGCCCATGGCGGCGGCGCAGCTCGCGCAGCGCCACGGCACCACCGTGGTGGCGTCACTCGGAGCGGACGGCCTTATCGCCGCCGAGACGACCGGCCGGCTGTGGCAGGCACGGCCGGCAGCACGGCTGCAGGGCAACCCGACCGGCGCGGGCGACGCGGTCGTCGCCGCGCTCGCCCTCGGCCTGCTCGACCGGCACCCGATCGCGGACACGCTGGTTACGGCCGTCGCGCTGTCGGCCGCCGCGGTGCTGCAACCGCACGCCGGGGAGATCGACCCGGCGGACGTTACGAGGCAACAGGACGGCATCGTGGTGAACGAGATCGAAGGGGGCCGGTGGGCATGAGTCTCGTCAGTGCCGGAACGCTCGTCACCGAGGCGGCCGCACGCCGCAGCGCGGTGCTCGCGTTCAACGTCATCACCCTCGAGCACGCCGAGGCGATCGCCGCCGCGGCGGAGTCGACCGCCACGCCGCTCATCCTCGCGATCAGCGAGAACGCGGTGCGCTACCACGGCGGGCGCCTCGCCCCGATCACGCGCGCGACCGCCGCGCTCGGCGAGAGCATCGCCGTGCCGGTCGGGCTGCACCTCGACCACGTCACGGACGCCGCGCTGATCGAGCAGGCGGCCGACTGCGGCTACACGTCGGTCATGTTCGACGCCGGCGCACTCCCGCACGACGAGAACATCGCGCTGACCGCCGCCGCGACCGCCCGGGCGCACGCGGACGGGCTGTGGATGGAGGCCGAGCTCGGCTACGTCGGCGGCAAGGCGTCGCAGCCGAAGAGCGCGCACGCCGAGGGGGTGCGCACCGACCCGGGCGAGGCCGTCGACTACGTCGCCCGCACCGGTGTCGACGCGCTCGCCGTCGCGGTCGGCAGCTCGCACGCGATGACCACACGTACAGCTTCACTGGATGATGGACTGATCGCCTCGCTGCGCGACCAGGTTCCGGTGCCGCTCGTCCTGCACGGCTCGTCCGGCGTCCCCGATGACGCGCTGCGTTCGGCGATCGGCGCGGGTATCGCGAAGGTGAACGTCGGCACCGCGCTGAACATCGCGATGACCGGGGCGGTGCGCGCGGCGCTCGACGCGGATCGCACCCTGGTCGACCCGCGCAAGTACCTGACGCCGGCACGGGACGCGATGACCGGTGCCGTCGCGGCGCTGCTCGCGCTGCTGGCCTGACCCGTCCGTCAGGTCAGCTTCGCCAGCGGCGAGCTGTCGAACTCCGCCAGCAGGTGCGCCGGATCGCGGTACACCTCGACCGCTCCCGCGTCGCGCAGCGCCGCCTCGTGCGTGCCACCGCAGGTCAGGCCGACGAACGCGACGCCGGCGCGCCGGGCCGATTCGCCGTCCCACACCGCGTCCCCGACGAAGACGACGGCGGACGGTTCGAGGCCGCTCTTGTCCAGCGCCGCCTGCAGGATGTCCGGTGCCGGCTTGGACGATTCGGCGTCGGACGAACTGGTCGCGACCGTGATCGAGTCCTCGGCGTCGAGCGTCTCGCGCAGCACGCCCAGCTCGTCCTCGGACGCGGACGACGCGAGCACGACGGCCAGCCCGGACGACGCACAGTGCCGCATGAGCTCACGGGCCCCGGGCAGCGTCGTCAGCCGCCCCCACCACTGCCGGTACAGCGCGAGGTGGGCGTGGACGAGCTCGTCGTCGGCGTCGTGGTCGCGGTCCTCGCCGAGCAACTGGTCGAGCAGCATCTCCGAGCCCATGCCGATCGTGTTGTGCACCGACGACATCGGCACGACGTGGCCGCCGCCGCGCAGCGCCTCGGCCCAGCAGACGGCATGGAGGTAGGTCGTGTCGACGAGCGTGCCGTCGACGTCGAACAGCACGCCGCGGTCGTGACGAGAGCTATTCACTCGGGCAGGCTGCCCTCATGGACGAGCCGGATAACGACTGGGACGCCCAGGCGCGCAACGAGACGCCCGAGGAGCGGCTGGACCGCAACTGGAGCGACCTGCTCCAGGAGCTGCGCGTCGTGCAGACCGGGGTGCAGTTCCTGACCGGCTTCATGCTCACCCTGCCGTTCCAGCAGAAGTTCGCGACGCTGTCCGACCCCGAGCGCGACATCTATCTCGCCGCGTTGAGCTCAGCCGTGCTGTCGACCGCGCTCTTGCAGACACCGGTGGCCGTGCACCGGGCGCTGTTCCGCCGCCACCAGCGCTGGGAGACGGTCCAGATGGCGCACCGGTTGTCGATGCTCGGCATCGCGTTCCTCGCGGCGTCCGTCGTCGGCGTGGTCACGCTGATCTTCGACGTCCTGGTCGGGACGACGGGCGCTGTGGTGTCCGGTATCGCGGTGCTGGTGCTGCTGTCGACGCTGTGGACGCTGCTGCCGATCAGCCTGCGGCGCGGCCGGCCGGACGATCCTCAGCCGGCCAGTCCGCGCAGGTAGCTCGAGAACCCCTCCGGAGCGCGCCCGACCCGCCGCACGCTGGTGGACACCGGGATGCGAGCGGTGCGGACGACGCGAACATCGGGACGTGCGGCGGCGCGGGTGGCGAGCAGGACGTCCTCGCCCGTCGCGACCGGCGGCCACCCGCCGAGCGCGGTGTATGCCGACGCCCGGATGCCGAGGTTCGCGCCGTGCACGTGCGGATGTCCCTCCCGCCGCAGGTGCTGCGCGCGCCAGGCCGCGTCGAGTTCGCTCGTCCACGGCGCGCCGTCCTCGGCCCGTCCCGGCAGGACCGTGCCCAGCACGAGGTCGGCGCCCTGCTCGGCGAGCGCCACCATCGTGACGAACCAGTCCGCGGGCACTTGTGAGTCCGCATCGGTGCTCGCCAGCCAGAGCCGGTCGAGCCGACCGCCGTCGGAAAGCACGTGTGTCACGCCGTACGCCCGCGCCGCGCCGACCCGGCGGAACCCGCAGCTCACGACCTCGACGCCGGGGAAGGACGCGACGACCGCGCCGGTCGCGTCGGTGCAGTCGTCCAGGACGACCACCATGCGCACACCGAGCCGAGGGCGAGCCACGGCGAGTGCCCCACGCGCGACGCAGAGCGCATCGAGGCACGCGCCGATCCGGTCCTGCTCGTCGGCCGCCGGCACGACCACCACCACCTCGCCGATCACGGCACGATCCCGTCGTCCTGCGCGACCGAGCGGCCGGACACCGACCAGACGTCGAGCAGGAAGTCGCCCTCGACGTGCGTCGCGAGCGGGTGCAGGCCGGCCCCCAGCGCGCGGTGCACCTGCTCGGCGGTGTGCGGATGATCCGGTGCCGGTCGCCGCCAGTGGCACGCGACCAGCACGCCGTCGTCGGTGAGCGATTCACGCGCGCGCAGCGCGAGCAGGTCGAGGTCCCGGCAGTAGTAGCCGACCTCGCTGAGCACGACGAGGTCGAAGGAGCCGTCCGGCCAGTCGTCGGGGATCCTGCGCCGCTCGACAACCACGCGACCACCGATCGCGGACACCGCATCGCCCGCCGCGACCGCCGCGACCGCCGCGTCCGCACCGTCCCACGCGACGACCTCGTCGGCACGCGCGGCCAACCGGCGGGTGAGCAACCCGGTCGCGCAGCCCGGCTCGAACACGCGGCGGAACCGCGGCCGCGGCAGCGCGGCCAGCACGAGTTCGCGCTTGCGCTGCTCGTAGAAACGCGAGCCGAGGCCCCACGGATCGGCGTCGTGTGCGTACAGCTCGTCGAAGTAGGCCGCGCCGGCCGCCGGCGCGTCGACGACGAACGCCTCGCTGTCCCTGCGGAAGTGGGCGAGGACGTTCGGCGGCAGGATCGCCTCGTCGCCGGCCGCGGCCGACAGCGGGGTGTGCTGGCTGACGTGGCAGTCCAGGGCCGCGGCCTTGCGCTTCGCCGCCGACTCGTCGAGCCGGTGCCGGCGCAGGTCGGGCCAGGGCAGGACGTCCGGGCCGCCCCAGTGCCACGCCCAGATCGGGTACTGCCAATGCCGCGCACCGCCGACCCGCGCCGCGGCCTCCGCGCACGCCTGATGGTCGGGGTGACCGTCGTGCTGCCAGGGAGTGACGAGATGCGTGGGCTCGAGGCGGCCCAGCGCGGACGCGATGTCGTCGACGTGCCGGGCCAGCCGACCGTCCGGCAGGTCCAGGAAGACCACGTCGCCGCCGGGCGCCAGACAGGCGACCGCTGCGCGCACTTCGTCCTTGCGCCGGGCCGCTAGCTCAGCCGGGCTGTAGGTCGGCGAGTCGGGATGCGACGCTTCGCCGTTCGACGCGACCACCACGTCGACCGGCACGCCGCGGTCGGCGAGCGTGGCGATCAGCCCGCCCGCGCCGAGGGTCTCGTCGTCGGGATGCGCCGACACCACCACCACGCGCGCGCCGGTTCCGGGCAGCTCGAGGTCCGCGAGGCCGGCCAGCTCGGCGCAGCGCGACCAGACGTCCTCGTCCGTGCCCGCGGTGCGGTGGTCGAAGGCGATCACCACGGCTCGTCCACGGCGAACAGCTCGGTGCCCAGCGAGGCGAGGTCACGTTCGGCGTGGTGTTGCCGCACGTAGAGCTCGAGGTCGGCCACCCGGGCCGCGTGCTCGGGGTCGAACGCGAGCGGTGCGGGCCCGAGCGCGTGGGCGACGCGTGACAGCACCCGCTCGACCGAGTCCGCGACCACCGATCGCACGCGCAGCGCCAGCAGGGCACCGGCCGCGCCGTGGGCCCGCCCGGCGTCGACGTCGTGCGCCGCCCGCACCAGCGCGGACTCCCCCGCGTGCAAGGCCACGTCCACCGCGCCGGCGTGCGCGGCGGCCAGCTCGCCGTCGCGTCCGCGCGAGCGTGCGTGCAGCGTGCGGGCCAGGCCGACCGCGCCGCCGAGCCAGCATGCCGCGACGCCGAGGCCGCCCCACGCGAACCCGTCACGGCGCAGGTACCAGCCGACGTCGCCGACCTGCGTGGCCGGCACCGCGGAGAAGTGGACGGGCGCGCTCGTCACGGTGCGTAAGCCGCGGGCCACCCAGGCGTCGTCCGGCTCGACCTTGACGCCGGGGTCGTGCAGGTCGACCTCGAACAGCGCGCGTCCGCCGTCGACGTGCGCGGTCACGAGCGCGGCGTCGAGCCGGCCGGCGAGCGAACACCACGGCTTCGTGCCGTTCAGCCGTCCGTCGACGGCATCGAGGCGGGCGTCCGGCGCCTCGGCGGCGAACACGCCCCAGGTGCGGTCGTCCGCCGGAACGGACGGGTCGAACTCGTGCCGGATCGCGAGCGCGTCGGTGTGCGCCTCCAGCACGCGGGCGACCGTGAGGTTGCGCGCCGCAACCTCGGCCAGCACCGCCCAGCGGGTCGCCGTGGCGCCGCCGCCGGGCCACGGCAGCAGCTTCCCGAATCGTGCGCTCAACCCCAGCGCAACGGCGACGTCCTCACCGGCCGTCGTCGCAGCCGTGAGGAGATCGGAGGTCCAGTCGGGAAGCTCGGTGTCGAACAGCGTCACCGTCGGGTGCGCCGGGAGGCGCTCGACCGGGCGGACGACGAGCGTGCGGACGTGGAACGGGCGGCGCCGGCGCGGGCACCGGACTTCTCCGAGCGCGCCCCCGCGGTCGCGAGGCCGCCGGACGCGTCCTCGAGGTGCGCCCGGACGAACCAGTGGAACTGCTCGAGCTGGCCGGCCTGCGCGATCAGCATGTCCTGGGTGACCGGGTCGGGCTCCTCGGTCTGCTCGATCGCGTCCCGGTGGGCCTCGATGATGCCGGCGTAGACGACGTCCAGGGCGCCCATGTGCGCGATCGCGTCGTCGCGGCCGAGCGAGTAGTCGTCCCACTCGCGGCGCTGGACGAGCGCACCGGGCGTGCCGCTGGGCGAGCCGCCGAGCGTGGCGATGCGCTCGGCGGTGTCGTCGACCATCAGCCGGACGGCGTCCACCTGGGGGTCGAGCATCGTGTGCACCGCGATGAAGTGTGGTCCGACGACGTTCCAGTGGATGTGCTTGAGCGTGAGGGCCAGGTCGTTGAGTGCGTCGAGCCGGTCCTGCAGGATCGCGATGACCGTGGTGGCCTCGCGCTCGCTCATGCCGGGAACGGTGTAGGAGACGGACTTCTGCTTCGCAGCGGCTGCCATGTGTGTTCACCTTCTGGTTGAGGTCGCGGCGCCGCCCGCTGTCGGGTGGCGCTCCGGAGTGGCTCCGGGCTAGGTGGTACCCAGCTGGGCGCGGCTATCACGGCCCGCGGGGCGGGTACGGCTGTGTCATGACCGAGAACAACGAGCTGCGTGCGGTCGCACTGGTCTGCACGCTCAACGCCACGCCGACCGAGTCGAGCAGCGACCGCCTCGCGCGCGAGTTCCTCGCCGCGTTCGGCGAGCACGGCGTGACGGGTGAGGTCGTCCGCGTGGTCGACCACGACGTCAAACCGGGCGTGCTGGTGAACATGGGCGAGGGCGACGAGTGGCCCGAGATCCGCGCGAAGATCCTGGCCGCCGACATCCTGATCGTGTCGACGCCGACCTGGCTGGGCCAGCACAGCAGCGTGTGCCAACGGGTGCTGGAGCGGTTGGACGGCGAGCTGTCCGAGCAGGACGACTCCGGGCGGCTGTACACGAACGGCAAGGTCGCGGTCGCCGCGGTCGTCGGCAACGAGGACGGCGCTCACCACGTCAGCGCCGTGCTGTTCCAGGCGCTCAACGACGTCGGGTTCACCATCCCGGCGCAGGGCGTCAACTACTGGAACGACGAACGGGGCCGATACCGCAACTACACCGACCTGGACGAGACGCCCGAGACCGTCGCGTCGACGACGAAGACGCTCGCAGGCAACGCCGTGCATCTCGCCCGGTTGCTGAAGGCGAGCAACTACCCGCCGCCGCCGAGCTGACCAGCTCCTGCGAAACCCCCCGGTGCGGCACCGTTCGCCAGCAGAAAACGGCCGCTACCGGGGGGTTTCGCGTCGGGCTACGGGTGCAGCAGGATCTTCGTCCAGCCGTCCTCGCGGTTGTCGAAGTGCCGGTAGGCGTCCGGCGCCTCGTCCAGCGACAACTCGTGCGACACGATCATCCCGGGATGCACCTTGTCCGCCGCGATCAGGTCGCGCAGCTGGCGGTTGTACGCCTTGACGTTCGCCTGGCCCGTCCCCATCCGCAGGCCCTTCTGGAAGAACAGGCCCATGTCGAACGGGATCTTGCCGTCCTTGGCCAGCTCGTTCGGGCCCTCCGGGTCCTGCGGCACCCACACCCCGACCGTGCCGATCGCACCGGTCGCGCGCACCGACGCGATCAGGTTGTTGATCGTCATCTCCGGATGCTCGTTGCCGTCGCGGTCGTGCGCCTGCCAGCCCACGCACTCCAGGCCCTTGTCGGCGCCCTCGCCGCCGGTCAGCTCCAGCACCTGCTCGATCGGGTCGCCCGTGGTGTCGTCGACCGGGATCGCCCCGATCTTGTTCACCAGCGCGAGCCGGTCCGGCTGGCGGTCGACGACCATCACCTTGCTGGCGCCGCGGATGGTCGACGACAGGGCGGCCATCAGCCCGACCGGCCCGGCGCCGTACACGACGACGGAGTCCCCGGGCTGCACGTCCGCCATCGCCGCGGCGTGATAGCCGGTCGGGAAGATGTCGCTCAGCATGGTGTAGTCGTTCTGCTTCTCGCGGACGTCCGGCGGCAGCCGCAGGCAGTTGAAGTCGCCGAACGGAACGCGCAGCAGCTCGGCCTGACCGCCCGCGTACGGGCCCATGTCCGCATAACCGTAGGCACCGCCGGCGAAGCCCGGGTTGACGGTCAGGCAGAACCCCGTGAACCCGCGCTCGCAGTTCTTGCAGAAGCCGCAGCCGATGTTGAACGGCAGCGACACGAAGTCACCGACCTTCACCCGCTCCACGGCGTCGCCGACGGCGATGACCTCGCCCATGTTCTCGTGGCCGAGGATCTTGCCTTCCTCGACGTCGGTCCGTCCTTCGTACATGTGCAGGTCGGAGCCGCAGATGTTCGTCGTGGTGATCTTGACCAGGACGTCGGTCGGCTTCTCGATCTTCGCGTCGGGAACCTCGTCCACCGACACGTTCTTCGGGCCGTGATAGACCAGCGCTCGCATGCTTCGCCTCCGATTGGGATCTCGTCGTGGGGATCTCGTCGTCGCTTAAGGCGTGCCCTGCGGACGGCACGTGCGAAACGCCCGGGTGCTCAGAGTTCCCGCAGGGCCGGGACGAGCTCGCGCTCGGCCCAGTCGAGGAACGCCGGCTGGGTCTCGCCGCCGATCTGCACGACCGCGACATCGGTGAACCCGGCGTCGACGAACTCACGCACCGCGGCCACGTGCGCCTGGACGTCGGGCCCGCAGGGGATCGAGTCGGCGACGTCGTCCTTCGTGACGAACTGGGTCGCGCCGGCGAACGCGGCGGTGCCCGGCAGCTCGGCGTTGACCTTCCAGCCGCCGCCGAACCAGCGGAACAGCTCGTGCGCCCGGTCGATCGCGGCGTCGCGTGACTCGTCCCAGCAGATCGGCACCTGGCCGATGCGCGGCTTGCCGCTGCCGCCGGCCCGCTCGAAGCCGTCGACGAGGTCGGACTCGGGCTCGACCGCGATCATCGCGTCGGCATGCTCGGCGGCGAGCGCGATGGACTGCGGGCCGGACACCGCGATGCCGATACGCGGACCGGCCTCGTGGACGTCCCACAGCTTCGCGCTGTCCACCCGGAAGTGGTCGCCGACGAAGTTCACGTACTCGCCGGTGAACAGCTCGCGGATGATCTCGACGGCCTCTTCGAGCATCTCGTGGCGGACGTTCGCTCCCGGCCAGCCGCGCCCGACGACGTGCTCGTTGAGGTTCTCGCCGGCGCCGAGACCGAGCAGGAACCTGCCGTCGCTGATGACGTGCACGGTCGCGGCCTGCTGCGCGACGACGGCCGGGTGGTAGCGCATCGTCGGGCAGGTCACGTACGTCATCAGCTCGACGCGCTCGGTCGCGTGCGCGACGGCGCCGAGCGTGGCCCACGCGTTGGGTGCGTGGCCCATGCTGTCCAGCCACGGGAAGTAGTGGTCGCTCATGACCTCGAAGTCGAAGCCGGCCTGCTCGGCACGCCGGGCGTCGCGGATCAGCTCGCGCGGACCGGTCTGCTCGGTCATCAGGGTGTAGCCGATTCGGGTCATGGTCAGCTCGCGCCGTCCTCGTTGCCCAGCGCGTCCCGTTCGGGTTCGCCGGTGCGGTCGACGTGCTCCTTGGTCGACTCGCGCTCGTCCTCCGGGCGACCCGACTCGCTCTGGTTCTCGGCGTCGCGACGGTCGTCGTCGGACGGTGTGGACTCGCTCATCGGAACCCCTCCGATCTGATGCCGTGCCCGGGCGGTTCCCGGGCCGGCCGCTGGCATGGAAGCCGGCATGGCACTCGGGTACCCCGGCCCGGATACGGCGAAACGGGAGCACCGGGCGCGAGGATGGGTGCGTGGCGGCGAAACGCGATCGGGCCGGCGAGGTGGCGGACGAGCTGTACGGACGCCCGGTCGACGAGTTCACCGCGGCACGCAACGAGGCGGCAGCCGCGGCGCGGGCCGACGGCGACGCGGACGCCGCCGAGGCGATCTCGGCGCTGCGCAAGCCGAACGCGGTCGCGGCGGCGGCCAACGCGCTCGTGCGCGCGCACCGGGACGAGGTGGACGAGCTCGTCGAGCTGGGCGCGACGATGCGCGACGCGACCGCCGACCTCGACGCCGAGCTACTACGCAAGCTGTCGGGCCAGCAGCGCAAGGTGATCGCCGCGCTCGTGGCCACCGCACGGCGCGACAGTGGCGGGACGTTCTCGGACGCGACCGCGCGCGGCCTCGAGGAGACGCTGCACGCCGCGATGGCCGATCCGGAGGCCGCCGAGCAGCTGAGCGCCGGGCGGCTGACGGCCGGGCTGACCTCCAGCGGCTTCCCGGGCCTCGGCGCGGCCGCGGCATCGGGTGCGCGGCGGCAGCCGAAGCGACCGGCCCGCGCCCGCGCCGGCGCGAAGCAGACCGACGAGGACGCGCTGGCCGCGGCACGCGACGCCGAGGCCGAGGCACGCGACGCTCTCGTGGCGGCGCGCGACGACGCGGCCGCCGCGGACGACCAGGCGGCGCAGGCCGAGCAGGAGGCCGAGGATGCCGCCGCCGAGGTGTCCCGCCTGGAGGACGAGCTCGCGCGGGCCCGCGAGGCGCGCGTCGACGCCGACCGGGCCGCCCGCGACGCGCGCCGGGCGCGGGACAAGGCCGCCACCGCGGCCGACCGGGCCGAGCGTGAACTGCGCGCCGCGACCGAAGCCCGCGAACGGTCGGAGCGCTGAGCGCCGCGGCAACGCGGCGGGTAGGACCAGAGGACGTCTTCGTCGAGAGGTGGCAGTCGTGGCACGCGCGGTGTGGTCGGGAGTGTTGTCGTTCGGTCTGGTGTCGGTCCCCGTCGCGCTGTACTCGGCGACCGAGTCGCACACCCCGGACTTCCACCAGTACGTCAAGGGCACCAGCCAGCGCATCCGCTACCAGCGCGTCTCGGAGAAGACCGGCAAGGAGGTCGACTACAGCGACATCGTCAAGGGCACGAAGGTGGGCCGCAAGCTCGTCACCCTCGACCAGGACGAGTTGGACTCCGTGGCGCCCGGCAAGTCGCGCTCGCTGGAGGTCGCGACGTTCGTCGACCGCGACGACGTCGACCCGATCTACTTCGACAAGACCTACTGGCTCGGGCCGGGCAGCGAGGACGCGACGAAGACGTACGCGCTGCTGCGGGACGCGATGGCCGCCGAGGACAAGGTCGCGATCGGCATGTTCGTCATGCGCGGCAAGCAGTACCTCGCCTGCGTGCGCCCGGACAAGCAGGTGCTCGCGCTCGAGACGATGTTCTTCGCCGACGAGGTGCGCAACCCGAAGGACGAGATCGCGAACCTTCCCGGGAAGATCCGGCTGCCCGCCAACGAGCTGAAGATGGCGCGGCAACTCGTCTCATCGATGGCCGGGCGGTTCCGCCCGGCCGACTACCGCGACACCTACACCGACGCGGTGGACGAGCTGATCTCGGCCAAGGCGAAGAACCAGGAACTGCCCGAGGCCGAGGACGCACCGGAGGCGACCAACGTCGTCGACCTGATGGAGGCGCTGCGCCAGTCCATCGCATCGGCGAAGTCAGGTCGCGGTTCGTCGGCGAAGAAGACCCCCGCCAAGAAGACCCCCGCGAAGAAGACCGCCGCCAAGAAGACCCCTGCCAAGAAGACCGCCGCCAAGAAGACCCCCGCGAAGAAGGCGACGGCGAAGAAGAGCGCGCGCAAGAGCAGTCGCTCGGCCGCCTGAGCGCCGCGGCGCTCCGACGGGCACCCTTCGCTACCCGGGGTGGAGCCGGCTCAGCGACCGGCGGCGGCCGGCCCCACCCGCAGGTCACGGCTCATCGCGCGCAGTTGTTGCGGCGAGTACTCGCACCGGTTCGGGCAGTAGCAGTCGACGACCTCGGTCGTCGTGGCGATCAGGATCCTGCGTTCGACCACGGCCGCCTGCGCGGTCGGATCGCCACACACCACACACATCACGGTCACGCAGAAGGTACGCACCGCCGGGCCCCACGTTTCGCTGAGACACCTGCATTGTTCGCTGGTGGATCGACTGTAACTCCGCGACGCACGAACCGGCCCAGGTTCACAGAGTCGTGATCAGCACGCGGGCAGCGGGTACCGCGAGAGCGTGCAGCCCATCGATCCGCTCGTCCACTCCGAGATCGCACCGTTGCGTCATGTCCTGGTGCACCGGCCGGGACGCGAGCTGGATCGGGTCACGCCGAGCAACGAGCACGAGCTGCTCTTCGACGACGTGCCGTGGACCGCGCGCGCCCAGGAGGAGCACGACGAATTCACCGATCTGCTGACCGGGCGCGGCGTGGTCGTCCACCACTTCGGCGCCCTGCTCGCGCAGACCCTCGACCTCCCCGCCGCGCGGGCAGCTGTGCTCGACCGCACCTGCGACCCCCGTGCACTCGGCCCGCACATCGCGGACGAGCTGCGGGCGATGCTCGACGACGTCGGGAGCACGCTACTCGCCGAGCTGCTGATCGGCGGGGTGCGTACGGACGAGCTGCCGCACCGCATCGACGCGGCGCTGCTGCGCACCGAGGACCTGCTGGCGCCGCTGCCGAACACGCTGTTCCAGCGCGACAGCTCGTTCTGGATCGGCGACACCGTCACCGCCGGCCCGATGGCGGCACCGGTGCGCAGCCGCGAGGCGCTGCACATCCGAGCCGTCTACGCGTTCCACCCGCTGTTCGCCGGAACCGCCGTGTCCCTCGAGGACGAGCCGGACGCCGCGGGTGTCGAGGGTGGGGACGTCCTGGCCGTCGCGCCCGGCGTCGTGCTCGCCGGGTTCGGGGACCGCACCACTCCCGCCGCCGTCGAGCTGCTCGCCCGGCGGCTGTTCGCCAGCGGTGCAGCGCACACCGTCATCGCCGTGCCCGTGCCGCGCACCCGCGCGACCATGCACCTGGACACGCTGCTGACGATGGTCGACCACGCGACGTTCGTCGCCGCCCCGACCCTCGATCTCACGACGCTGCCGGCACACCGGATCACGGCCGGCGACGGCGAGGGCGTGCGGATCGCGCACGGCACCGCGGGCGAGGAACTCGCACACGCCCTCGACGTCGCCTCGATCCGCGTGCTCAGCCTGGACGACGACCCGGTCGTCGCCGAACGCGAGCAGTGGAGCGACGGCAACAACTTCCTGACGATCGCACCCGGCGTCGTCGTCGGCTACGACCGCAACACCGCGACGAACGCGCTGCTCGACAAGCACGGCATCGAGGTGCTGGCCGTCCCGGGCGCCGAACTCGGCCGGGGGCGCGGCGGGCCGCGGTGCATGACCTGCCCGGTCGTCCGTGACGCGGTCCGGCCGGACGCGAGCGGATAGGACCGGCCATGGACCAGAACGACGCTCCCCTGCTCGACGCACTGCGCGACTACCACGAACGCGACCGCTACGGCTTCACACCGCCCGGGCACCGGCTGGACCGCGGTGTCGACCCCCGCGTGCTGGACGTGATCGGGGCGGACGCGTTCCGCGCCGACCTGCTCGCCAGCTCCGGTCTGGACGACCGGAAGTCCTCGAACGGCTACCTCGCCCGTGCCGAGCAGCTGATGGCCGAGGCCGTCGGTGCCGAGCACGTGTTCTTCTCGACGTGCGGCAGCTCGCTGTCGGTGAAGGCCGCGATGCTCGCGGTCGCGGGCCACGACGGCTCGCTGCTCGTCAGCCGCGACGCGCACAAGTCGATCGTGGCGGGCCTCGTCTTCGCCGGTGTCGAACCGTGCTGGATCCCGCCGCGCTACGACGAGGCGCTGCACATCGCGCATCCGCCGTCACAGGATGACGTCGAGGCCGCGTGGGACCGGCATCCGCAGGCCGCGGGCGCTCTGATCGTGAGCCCGACCCCCTACGGGACGTGCGCCGACATCGGCGCGATCGCGGACATCTGCCACCGGCGCGGCAAGCCGCTGATCGTCGACGAGGCATGGGGCGCCCACCTGCCGTTCCATCCGGACCTGCCGACGTGGGCGATGAACGCCGGCGCGGACGCCTGTGTGGTGAGCGTCCACAAGATGGGCATCGGCTTCGAGCAGGGTTCGGTCCTGCACGCCCAGGGCGACCTGATCGAGTGGAACCACCTGTCGGCGTGCGCCGATCTGCTGATGACCACCAGTCCGAGCGTCCTGGTCTACGCCGCGATCGACGGCTGGCGGCGGCAGATGGTCCAGGACGGCGAGCGGCTGCTCGGGGACGCGCTGGCCGTCGCGCGACGGGTCCGCGACCGCGTCAACGACATCCCCGGGCTGCACGTGCTGCACGACGAACTGCTGCACGAGCAGGCGAGCCACGACCTGGACCTGCTGCACGTCCTCATCGACGTCAGCGGTTTGCACATCTCCGGCTACCAGGCGGCCGACTACCTGCGTGACGCGCACCGGATCGACGCCGGGCTGAGCGACCACCGTCGCATCGAGGCGACCCTGTCGCAGGCCGACGGCGACGACACCGCCGAGCGCCTGCTGGCGGCACTGACCGCACTCGGCGACGCGGCCCGCGACATGGATCGTCCGCCGATCGTCGAAGTGCCGCACGGACCGGACTTCGAGATCGAACCGGCGATGCTGCCCCGCGAGGCGTTCTTCGCGCGCTTCGAGGACGTCCCGCTCGAGCGGGCCGAGGGACGGATCTGCGCCGAGCAGATCACGCCCTACCCGCCCGGCATCCCGGCGCTGGTCCCGGGCGAGCGGATCACCGCGCCGATCCTGAGGTATCTGACCACCGGCATCGAGGCGGGCATGGTGCTGCCCGATCCCGCCGATGCGCAGCTGCACACCGTCCGCGTCGTCGCCTGACCGGCGCCGGACGCATCATCCGCGGCGGCGGCGCCGCCGGTACACGACGCCGATGTGCTGGAAGCTCTTGCTCCGCTGGCTCTCCACCTGCGCGGTGTAGGCCGCCTCGTCCGCCGGCGTCAGCTGCACGTCGTCGGTGAACGGCGTCAGCAACGACCGAGGCCAGAGCCGTTGCGAGCGCACCACGTTGAACTCGGCCGCGAGCACCACGATGATCGCCTCCAGATAGATCCAGGCGATCAGGCCGAGGACGAGCGCGAAGACGCTGTTCGACACCGACGCGTGCTTGACGACGTGCGCCACGTAGGTCGCGCCGAAATACTGCAGCACCTGCCACACGACGGCCGCCCCGATGGCGCCGGGCACGACGTCCGCCGGGCGCATGTCCCGGGCCGTCGCGACCGCGAAGCCCAGGCTGAACACGACGACGTTCACGACGAATGCCACGCCGATCAACGCGATCTTCAACCCGGTGCCCACGTCGGCGCCGAAGTCCTTCGCGCTCGCGCCCAGCGCGGACAGCACCGTCGTGCCGATGATCGCGATCCCCACGACCAGGAGCAGCAGCAGTCCGCGCAGCCGGGACGCGAGCGGGTTCGGCCGCTCGTTGCGCGGCACCCGCCAGATCGTGTTCATCGCGTTCTGACCGGCCTGCGCGACACCGAGACCGCCGTACAGCGTGCCGATGATCCCGACCGTCAGCGCGATCGGGCTGCCCGTGATCGCGTGATGGCGCGCCAGCTGGTCGCCGACGATCGGGAACTGCCCGAGCGCGGAGTCGTAGACGCGCTGCTGCAACCCGGGGTTGCCCGCCAGCGCGAAGTTCAGGATCGTCGACAGCAGCAGCAGGAGCGGGAACAGCGACAGGAAGCCGTAGTAGGTCAGCAGCGCGGCCAGGTACGCACCCTGGTCGTCGGCGTACTTGTACAACACCGCGAGCGGGATCGCGGCACGTGGATGCGCACGCTGGAAGCGGTCGAGCCTCGTCGCGAATCGTCCGGCCAACGCCGCCCCCTCGAGCCCGGCCCGGCGTCAGCGCGCCGAGCCGCCCTGCTCGCGGACCTTCAGCTCGGCCTCGGCCAGGTGCGGCGCGGCGACGCCGAGCGCGTCGCGCACCGACCGCTCGACCGCGCGGAACACGTCGAGGTAGGTCCGCTCGTAGGCCTCCAGGATCTGGAACGTCCACATGCCGGGCAGGACGTCCCGGCCGACGAGCACCTCGTCGATGACCTCCGCCTCGCGGGTGTGGCCGGCCGCGCGCAGCTGCTCGACGGCGTCCTTCAGGTCGTTGTCCGACCGGCCGGTGAGGCGGTGGAACGCGTACAGGTTGCCGCGCGCGTGCTCGGCGGTCTCCAGGGCGGCCGACAGCGCGCCGAGCGCGGCGACGGTGTCGTCGTCGACCCCGCCCGGACGGTCGTGCTCCGCGGCACGCTCGGGATGCTTGGCGCTGCCGAACCGCGACACCAGATCGTCCACCGGGACGACGTCCCCCATCGGCTTCATGCCCGGGATCTTCCCGCCCATCGAGGGGCGCAAAACCGCGGCTCGCGGACTTGCCGACGCGGCGCCGCCCGGTTTGCGCAGATCGCCGGAGGGGTACAAGTGCCCCGCTGGGCAAACAACGCCGAGCTGTTCGTCAGGAGTCGTGCCGTGCAGGCCTCACCGAATCGTCCAGGTCGATGACCGCGGCCACCGCCCGCGGCAACGACATCACCACGCTCGTCCGGTTCGTGCTGGCGCGCGCCGACGAGGACGACGCCTTGCTGCGGCGTGCCGTGCGGCAGGGCGCGCTCGCCGAGTCCGAGGTCGCCGAACGCTCCCGCCAGTACGAGTCGCGCCGGCGCATCGCCGCGTGTGCCCAACAGCTGATCGCGTTCCGGGACCTGCCCAACGAGCACGCGGTGCGTGCGGAGGCGCGCCAGATCCTGAAGGCGCTGGCCTACGTCCATCGCGACCACCGCCAGTTCCAGTCCGACTGGCTGCGCTGAGACCGATGCCGTGAGGAGCACTGGATGACCGAGGCACGCGAACCCGCGGGCAGCGAGCCCGACGACGACCGCGACGACGATCCGCTGCTGCCGGCGGCCGATCCGGAACTGCAGCGCGGTGACGGCGACGTGGGCGAGCCGCCGCCGGACCGGGACGACCCCGACCCGGACGACGGGCCGGACGCGCTCGTCTGACCCCCGGATCAGTCGGTGCCGTCGCCGCGGCGCGTCAGCACCAGTGCGACGACGCCGCCGACCACGCCGACGCCCGCGGCGATCACTTCGTAGCGGTGCGCCGCGACGAAGTCGAGCACGCGCAGCCGGGTCGCGCTGACCTCGGCGCTGACCCGCGCCTTCACGTCCAGCCGGGCGGCCAGGATGTCGATCGTGTCGCTGAGGTGGCTGCGGGTCTGTTCGATCTCGGCGCGGATCTCCTCCGCGGTCGGCTGGCCCTTGCCGCTCACCGCCGGACCGCCTGCTGGATCGTGTGCACGTCGGTCTTCACGCCGTCGACCGCCTCGGTCGGCACCGGGGGCCCGCCCGCGGAGAGCCCCTTCTTGCCCGCCAGCGCGAACATCCCCGCCAGCAGGATCAGCGCGCCGCCGACGATGACCGCAGCCAGCCAGCCGGGCACGACGATCGCGAGGCCCAGGATGGCTGCGGCGACGAACGCGCCGCCGCCGAAGAACGCGATCGCACCCGCGCCGCCGAGCAGCCCGGCGCCCAGCCCGAGCTTCTTCGCCTTGCTGGTGGTTTCGAGCTGCGCGAGCTTCAGCTCGTCCCGCACGAGTGTCGCGATGTCGCGTGACACACGCGCGGCGAGTTCGCCGGTGGACGCGGTCTGGACGTCCCGGTCGGTCACGGTAGACATGCGTTGACCTCCGCGTGAGTGGATCGGATTCACCGATGGACGTCCCCGCCGGTGCCGTCCGGCAAACAGGTCCACGACCGGGCCGCCACTCGTCCGGTCGGTGTGTTTAGCCCGCCCGGCTGCCGGTGAGGCTCTCGGCAATGAGTGACACCCGCACGCTCGAGCTGCGCTGCCCCGTCTGTGGATCGGACGCGCAGCTGGACGTCCGCCGTAGCAGCGCCGACCCGTCCCGCTCGGAGATGGTCGAGTTCCGCTGCCCCAACGCCTGCGGCGTCGATCACGAGACGCTGCGCCAGCTGATCGGGACGTCCGACAACTGACTGGAGGAGTCCGCCATGACCGCGAGCCGGGAACTGCACGAGTTGCGCACCGTCTTCGACCAGGACGGGCCGTTCGCGACGGTCTACCTCGACGCGAGCCGCGACACCGAGTCCGGCACGCACGAGGTCGAGCTGCGCTGGCGTGAGCTACGGCGGCGACTCGAGGACGCCGGCGCGGACAAGCCCGCGCTCAGCGCGATCGACGCCGCGATCGCCGACGACCGCGCGCCGGGCCGGCACGGCCTGGTGGTGGTGGCCGCGGGCGATCACGTGGTGTTCGAGGCGGACACCCCCGAGCCGCCGGCCCGTCCGGAGGCGTCCTGGTCGGCCGTTCCGCACCTGATGCCGTTCGTGGCGCAGCAGGCGACCCGGCCGCAGTACGTCGTCGTGGTCGCCGACCGCACCGGCGCCGACATCAGCGTGACGACTCCGTACGGCCAGCAGAACGAGACCGTCGAGGGCTCGGCGCACTACCCGCTGCACAAGACCGGCCGCGACGACTGGTCGGAGCTGCACTTCCAGAAGTGGGTCGAGAACGCGTGGGACACCAACGCGAGCGACGTGGCCGACGCCGTGCGCCGCCACGTCGCCACCGCGCGTCCGTCCCTCGTGGTGATCGCGGGTGACCCACGCGCGCGCGGGCTGCTGGCCGGTCAGCTCGGCAGCACCGTCGACGGCGCCGAGGTCGTCGAGGTGAGCGAGGGCGGCCGCGCCGCCGGCTCCTCGGACGAGGCGCTGGCCGAGGCGGTGCGCGACGCGCTGTTGCGCCACGTCTGGCGCCGGCGCCGCGAACTGCTCGAACGGCTGCAGCAGGACGTCGGCCGGGACAAGTGGGCGGCCACCGGCGTGCGTGCCGTCGTCGACGCGCTGCGGCAGGCGCGCGTCGACACGCTGGTGATCTCGGATGACCCGACCTCGACGCTGCGCGGCTGGTCGGGCCACGCTCCGACCGACATCGCGTTGGAGCGCGACGAGCTCACCGCGGCCGGCGTGGACGATCCGCGCGAGGACCGGCTCGACGCGGTGCTCGTCCGCGCAGCCATCGGCATCGGCGCCCAGGTGTACGTCACGCCCGGCGCCCACGACTACCTGCCGGAAGGCATCGCCGCGATCCTGCGGTACTGACGATGGCGGCCGAGCACACCGCGGTCGTGGTCGGCCAGATCGGCCGCGACCTGGTGCTGCGGTGTGCGGCCGTGCCCGACGCCGACGGCACGGCGCCGATGACCGGATGGGACGAACTGCTCGGCGGCAAGAGCGCGAACCAGGCGGTCGGGCTGCGTCAGCTCGGCGTGCGGGTGGCGCTCGTCGGCGTGGTCGGTGCGGACGACATCGGCGCCGCGATCCTGCGCCAGGCGCGTGCGGACGGTCTCGACGTCGATGCGGTGGTACGCCGCGGACGGACCTCGCTGTTCGTCGACATCGTCGAGGACGGCGGCACGCGGCGCGTCCTCGAAGGCGCGCCGGCCGAGTCCTTGCTGCGCCCGCAGGACGTGCGGTCCGCCGCCGACACGATCGCGGCGGCGCAGGTCGTCGTGTTGCAGGCCCAGCAACCCGTCGACGCGTTGCTCGAGGCGGCGGGGATCGCCCGCACCCAGGGCGCGCGGGTCGTCCTCGACGGGGCGGTGACCGGTCCGGACGCACGCGAGCTGTTGTCGCTCGTCGACGCGGTTCGTGCCGATGCCGGTGAGGCCGCGGCGCTGGCCGGACACCCGCTACCCGATCGGGCCGCCGTCGAGGCGGCCGCGGTCGCGTTGCGTGCGGCCGGCCCGGGCGTGGTCGCGTTCGCGGTTGCCGGCGAGGGCAACGTCGTCGCGTCGGCGAACGGCACGGCGTTCCTGCCCGAGCTGGACGCGGACGTCGTCGACGTCACCGGCGGCGGGGACTCGTTCGTCGCCGGCTTCGTCACCGCGCTGCTGCACGGCGCGGACCCGGTCGCCGCGGCACGCGCGGGCAGTCACGCCGCCGCCGGCACCGTGACCCACGCCGGCGGACGTCCGGCGTTCACCGAGCGCTGATCAGCGGCACAGGTCAGCGGGCGAGCACATAGCCAACGACCGCGAGCCCGATCGCGGCGAAGCCCGCGTAGTCGTTGACCGAGCCGGTGTGGATGCGCCGCAGCGTGGCCGTCCACGCCGGCGCGCCCGCGCGCACCACCCATGCGGCGAGCAGCAGGCCCGCCGCGAGCTCGCCGAGCGCCGGGAAGATCGTCGCCGGATCGCCGTAGGAGAACTCGACGGGTAGCGCGGCCAGGTCGTGCGTCCCGGTCAGCACGCCGGCGGCATAGCGGCCCGGCGCCAGAAGGCCGGCCGCCGCGGGGCCGGCGAGGTGCCGCACGAAGGGGTCGGCGAGCACCCCGAACGCGATGCAGCCGGCCACCAGCGTGAACAGGCTGATGAGCATGCCGGTGTGCGGCCGCTCGAGGTCCTCGTAGTCCTCGTCGCGGTGCCGGTAGAACGCGAGGTACGCGGCGCGGGCGAGTGCGGCGACGGTCAGCACCTGTGCCACCACCGCCGCGCCGTACAGCACCGGCTGTTCTTCGAGCGAGGAGTGGATCAGCCCGAGCGAGGCGTAGCCGTTGAGCGGCGGAACGCCGGCGATCGATGCCGACCCGACGGTGAAGCAGACGGTGAGGACGGGCCGTCGCCTGGCCAGGCCACCGAGCTCACTGAGGTTGGTCAGTCCGGTGGCGTGCACGACCGCACCGGCGCAGAGGAACAGCAACGCCTTGAACAGGCCGTGGTTCACCAGGTGATAGACCGCACCGGCAACACCGTCGGCGGTGCGGGTCGCCATCCCGACGACGACGATGCCGACCTGCGAGACCGTGTCCCAGGCCAGCAGCCGCTTGAGATCGTCCTGCAGCAGCGCGAACAGCGCGCCGACCACGGCGGACACCATGCCCAGGACGGTGAGCAGGTCGCGCAGGCTCGGCAGTTGCGGCACGACCTGCAGGCTGAGCCGGGTCACGCCCAGGATGCCGATGTCGACCATCAGCGCGGAGAACAGCGCCGACACCGCCCCCGGAACCGGCGTGTGCGCGTCGGGTAGCCACGCGTGGAACGGGATGAGTCCCGCCTTGGTGCACAGCCCGGCTGTCATCAGTGCGATCGCGATCAGTTCGATGCGCGGCGGCGAAGCCGGCAGGACGTGCTGCAGCTGGCCGAGGTTCAGTGCGCCGCTGCGCGTGTAGAGCATCGCGGCGCCGACGAACAGCAGGAAGCCCGCCATGCTCGTCAGCACCAGGTTCTTGAACGCAGCCTCCAGGGCGATCGGACGCTCCAGGAAGAATCCGGTGAGCCCGTAGCTGGACAGGGCCGCGACCTCGAACCACACGAACAGGTCGACGGTGTCGGCGGTGAGCGCCGCCGCGATGACCGCGGCGAGCAGGAGCTGGAACAGGCAGGCCAGGCCGCCGATCTCGCGATGCCCGAGTCCGCCGAACTCGGACAGCAGCGACAGCAGGAGCAGCAGGCCGAGCCCGGCGGTCAGCAGCGCCAGGCACAACCCGAACGGGTCGGCGGCGAATGCGACGCCAAGTGCCGCACCGTGCACGGGCCGCGCGTTGCTGAAGAAGTGCGCGATGACCGACCCGGACCCGCCCAGTACGGACGGCACCGCGTAGCCGAGCACCACGAGCGAACCAGCGAGCGCGACCATGCCGACGATCAGCGGCAGCCGGCGGTGTGCGCGGGCGAGCACCGGCGCGAGCATGGCGCCGCCGAGCGGGAACACCACCGGCAGCGGCAGCAGGTCGGCGTTCATCCGCGCAGCTCGCGCACGTCGTCGGCGTCGATGCTGCGGTAGTGCTGCGCGATACGCACGACGACCGCGAGGAACACCGCGGACACCGCGACGCCGATGACGATCGCGGTGAGGCAGAAGTTCTGCAGCACCGGGTCGGCGACGTTGCCGTGGGCGAGCCCGGACTCGGTCGTCCCCGGCTTGCGCCCGGAGTAGACCGGCGCGGTCGAGCCGTGCCGGTAGGCGAGCGAGACGAGCAGCAGGTAGGTCGAGGACTCCATCAGCGACAGGCCCATGACGATCTTCAGCAGGTTCCGCCGGCCCAGCACGACCAGCAGGCCGAGGGTGAACAGCGCGAACGCGGCGAGGTAGTTGGCGACGATCATCCGCGGCTGCTATCCCGGTCGTCGGCGCCGCTGGCGTCCGCGCTGTTGTTGTCGTCCCCGTCCTGTGCCCAGTCGTGCTCCATGCCGAGCAGCGCGAAGATCGCGATCGTCAGGCCGGTGGCCACCTCGACCAGCTCCGCGCCGGAGAACAGCTGCAGCGTGCCGCCGGCCCGGATCGTCTGCTGCTGTGCGAGCGGCAGCCAGTTGGCGAACATCGAGCCGCGCAGGCCGATGCCGACCAGCCCCACACCGACGATCGCGGCGGCACCGAGCATCTCGACGGGCTCGAGGACGCTCGGGCGGACGGCCGCACGCACCCGGTTGAACCCGAGCGCGGCGTAGAGCAGCAGCGCCACACCGGCCAGCGCCGCGCCGGCGGGGAAGCCACCGCCCGGCGTGTAGCCCAGCGCGGCGAGGTAGACCGCGGCCACGGCCAGGATCGGCGCGGCGGCGCGACCCGCGACGCGCACGACCACCGACATGCCGGCGACGCGTTCGGGCGCGGGCGTGCCGAGCTCGTCTGCGTCGGGATCGGCGTCGGGCGCGGGTTCGTCCTCCTCGTCCTTCTCCGCCTCGCGCGCCTCGCGCTCCTCGCCGACGGCGTGGCCCCCGTTCGCGTCGGATCCGTTCGCGTCGGATCCGTCGGCGTCGGATCCACCGGCATCGGCGGCGCTCGGTTGCGCCTGTTGCTGTTCGCGCCGGCCCGCCGCCGACTCGCCGACGTACTCGCTGCGCGCCTCGCGGGTGCGGGTCAGCACGACGACGCCGA
>Ga0164242_10001833_pt1 | contig 24937 bp, 17 predicted proteins | sample OricomgcompostMG_FD_108783 | JGI IMG/M metagenome (GOLD analysis project Ga0164242, IMG submission 108783) | Miracle-Growth compost microbial communities from Emeryville, California, USA - Original compost - Miracle growth compost (MG) ...
CAGAAAGAGAGCTGCCGGGTACGGTATAAGGTGGTGACCCTGTAGGGAAGGGGTGGGCCGAGGCGTAGGTGCGTTTTACTAAGTCCTCGAGGGTACTACCCTGGGAGCCGTTAGTATTGATACTAAATGCCAATCACCCTCTTGCATGATTCCAGTATTTTCGAAACCTGGGGGCGTGGATGATTAGAACTGGCTAGGGGCAGATTCGTGCTAAATCGGCTCCACCAGCAAGTCTCGGGCTTCGGCAACCGTAGTGGAGGGATGGAGTAATGACCGAGTGTATGTAGGCACAGCACATATATCAATAGCTAGCGAGCATCCGCTTTCCGTCATTCCTCAGCGAAATGTTGTCCGAGTCTTGACGGTACTAAAAATCAATCATTTACAATCAAGCCCTTCTCGGCACCCTAAGCCTCTATCATCGCAAGCTTATCCCGAAGTCAACAGCACCTTTCACTTAATCTTTAGCACTCCAATATGGCGCTCCAGGGACAACTCCGTCACCCAAAACGGTTCATTACCACTCACAACGATCAGGGGCAAGCCGTTGTGGACTCTACCCTCCCGGCCGAGGCACCTTTTAATGAACTCCCCGACAAGGTCGCCGCCTTCGCGCAGTGTTACATCACGAGAGGGTTTCCAACTCAACTGTCTGACGGGGCCGACATTGGGGTCTACCAAGAGTACCTAGCCAACTCGCCGGGCTTGACAGTGTCGGATGGCACCGTATTGCGGTACGTTGATATGCCGCCCGGCCAGCTCTCGCCTATGCACCGCACCATCAGCCTAGACTTCGGTGTTGTGCTCGAGGGCGAGGTCGAACTTGTTCTGGACTCCGGTGAAACGAGACTGATGCGGCGAGGCGATATCTGCATCCAGAGAGCAACGATGCATGCCTGGAGGAATGCGAGCGAGACGGAGTGGGCTAGGATGCTGTATATCCTGCAACCGGCGCAGCCGCTGAAGTGTGGAGGGAAGGAGCTGAAAGAGGATTATGGCACTATGCAGGGTGTGAAGCCATCATCATAGACTATCTAGATATCATAGAAAAGATCATATTATGGTCGAGTCGGAACAAGTAATCATCTAAGGTAGCATTTTTGGTTCTCACTCTTAGACCCTGGAACAAATCAATATTACACATGATGCGATGTTGAGACAGAAAAATATGATGAAAGGCATAAGCTAGCGTGGCCTTTGCAGCTTATAGTTCTCCTCCAATCTGATATCGAAATATTCCGTCATTCAGTTTCCCAAATGTACCATGCCACACCTTCGCCGTGGTCTAAGTCCATTTTGTTAGCATATAGCTCCCAGACCTTCCGTTTTGGCCCCCAAAGCTAACATGGTGCAACTGGTCTGGCATCACTCACCGCGATTGTCAACACACCAGTGAACATTACGCCGATGAACGTTTGTTCAGCCCTGCTATTGTATACCCGTGTTTCCAAGGGGTCTCTGTCCCTATTTATCGGTCGGTAAGGAGGTACGCGACGGTGCGTTGTGTCCCAGTCCACCGGGGGGTTCGGTATCTCGTGGTGATCATTGGGGGTGTTGGGCGAAATAGGACTGTCTATTTGAGAGTGGTGCAGTTCATAGTCCGCGAGAACACCGTCTGCGGTCAGAGAAGACAGGTTTCGTGTTGTCGTCGTCGTCGTCGTCGTTGCCATTGTTATCGACCTGGTGGTGGGATATGCCGCTAGAAGGGGGCGGTCGTGTCGCCAACTACTACCAAAATGACAAATGGCGGTGCCAATAAGGACGATCAAGAGGCAAATCTTCTAAGTTCCTCGGGGACACTGTATGGCGAACCCCCCCTTTTCCTTTCCCCGCATCAAAGGGAAGGGGGGGTTCCTCGGGCCAGTGCCGCGGTTCGGTTGGGGTTGGGTGACGCACGAGTCGGGATGTGGAGGAGCAAATGGGCAAATGTGGATCGCGGGCACATCCGTTCGGAATGTAACGCTGGTCCCATCTCAGCCGACATTTTGTCGGTTGGTTCATATGCATTATCTACAGACTATCTCTACAGAAGGGGGCAACAGTTCGGCGAGCTGGGGTTTTGGGCGTCTTCCTTGGATCAACAACGAACAATCGCCAAGTATGGCGAAACCGTTCAGCAAGGTCAGGTCGGCCGCCATAGATGGCAGAGCTCACAACCCTTTCTACAAAAAGGTGCAGCTTAAAAAACTCCACGATAAGCTGGTAGATAGTGCTACTGAGATCCAGAAGGCGATTGCGGACGACACCGGCCACCGACCTGCTGAGGTGAAGGCCGAGTACTGGCTCGCTATGCGGTGCGTCACGGAAACCTACAAGTCCATCGACCCCGAGCAGCATCTGAAAGACGAATATGCCATTGCGAGATCCAAGGATGCACGGGATGCCCGCGAGCCCGTTGGCATCGTCGTTATCGAGCCAACCCTGCACACCTTCACATTCAGTCTCCTTTGCGCGCTTGGCCCTGCGCTCGCAGCTGGCAATTGCATCATTGTGCAAGTAGAACAGACCATGTTGAAGACCCCCCGCCTGGTTCTGGAGATTATCGAGTGCGCCCTCGATAACGATATTGTCTACGTCACCTCAAAGCCAGTCACCTCTGCAGACATCGGCCACCGTCACGTCCGTGTTCTTCAGAACGGTAGCTCCTCCGAGGAACCACCCTTGGACAACCACCTCGTGTCGCGGTCCGAGGGCCGCGTAGTCGCAGTCGTCGAACGTGACGCGGATCTCCAGGCCGCGGCGGACGCTCTCGTCAGAGCGCGGTTCGGCCTGCGAGGCAAGTCGCCGTATGCGCCGGACGTCGTGCTCGTCAACGAGTGGGTGAAGAAGGACTTTTTGAGCGCCGTCGTGCAGTGCTCAATCCAGTTCATGACTGAGGCTGGGAATGACGCGGCGGCTCCCAGGGGCAAGAGTGGAAAGATGTTTCTTGACGAGGTGACTAAGGAGGGCCTCTCCCGAATTGTCTCGTCCGGGGAATATGGAATGGTAGTCGATATTGAGGACAGGTAAGCATGCAATGTTACTACATCTAATACCTCGGGGTTCCGCGGCCACTAAGTCTAACTTCGTTTTAGGGAATCCTGCCTCATGCAACGTAAGCTGCGCGAAAGCTGCCTAGCCATCAACGCGGTGACGAGCATGGACGACGCGATAGATCTCTCAAAGAGGTGCGTAAATACATGTTTCAGCCAGTGCATCTTTGCCTAACTAACTAATACGGCCGCGCAGGTTCGGTCGGCTCGCTGCTTCGTTTGCTTTTACTGCGACACCCAGTGCTGCCAAATATATTAGCCAATTCCTCGATTCAGACATAACCTTCGTCAACCAGGTTCCTGCGACTCTACTCTGTACGTCCGAGCTTACGTGCCTAGCAGTATCTCTAGTATGGCATTACATGCCGCTAACACACAGGAAATAGTCGGACCGGTTTCACCTCAAGGAAAGCTCCTGGATCCCGAGTCCTTTACCCCCTACGACGCCGACTTGTTCACCCTGCCGAAGCCGCAGTACATTTCCCCCCTCAAACGGCCCCGATACCTCAACAGCATTCTTCCAGTATCCACCGCCCGGGAGCTACAGCAGCTCGATGATGAAGCCACCGAGAGACTACCCGAGCCAAAGCGGCTGAAGAAGGGAGGGGACGTCGGGTTCTTCAGTCAGGGAGTCATAACTGGCGGGGTCATTTTCCTGGCCACAGTTGTTACTTGTACGGGGGCGCTGTGTTATTACGCGGTGAAGGTTGCGAGACCGCGGGTGCGGGGGTTGTAATACTACTAGACTAATCGTACTGGGATCGTATTTACAATACTTGCTAGCGGCGCTTTTGTCACCGGTATATTGTTTAGATATGGGTAAGTAGTAGTTTCTGCAGTTGGAGGCAGTTTTAGAAAAGAGCATATTTAGAACGTAATATAAGTGACATATGTGACCGGGAGTATTGGGTCCCTTATTTGATACTGCCGTTCGAGTTATATGAGGAATTTGGTGTCACATTTTGTTAGGCGCAGTCCTTGACCTCCTGGGTTTGTCATCGCGAGCATTGATCTGGTCATGAAACGAGGGTCACGGGCGAATTATGTATCGCCAGGTTCCGATGTGGTAAGTTACAATGTATCATCCTCTCCGACTCCCCGGCTCTAAGACAGATATACTCCGTAATACACTCCTAGATACGGAGTAGGTACATAGTGACGATCAATTGAGACAACGCTAGCTTCAACCCCGTTAGTATCCGTATACTCTTCGAGTTTTCAACAAGTGCGGAATGGAATAGGACCTTTCCGAGATTGATACAATTCCCAAACATCACTGACTGGCCATCGCAACCGGGGCAGCGGAAATCCCCAAACATACGTACCTAGGTACGTTCCTTAGTAGTCAACTCACCAGCCGAGGTCCAGGCCCATACGTGACCAACCCCAAAACAACCGCCGTGTCCGCATGGCCAACTATCTGCAATTGCAAGTCGGACGCCTCGCGCTCTCCTTTCTCCAGGCTACGAGGCCGGCACACTGGCGTCGGTGCCATCTGCCAGCTCGCTTCATCCTACCAAATCTAGATCTTCTCATCAGCCCGTCTAGCAACCTAGTCGGCAGCGATCAACCTCCCTGCCAAAGCCTGGGGAGTTTGGAGCAAGCCAGAAGATCACGTTTTGGTGGACTGTCGCTTACTCCGAGTGGCTGCGGCGAAGCTTCCTCGTTGCTGCAAGTTTCGTCACACTTTGCATAAACCCTTTGGCCAATAGCCAGGCCAGATTGCTCCTCGGACAGCAGCCGCAAGTGCAGACACCCGCCAGGCTGTGTCACTTCTTAAGGCTCCCGCCCAGTGGCGCTCCGGCCGGCCGCCTGGTGCTATTTTCGATTAACTCCCACTACTCGATAACTTGGACGAGGGACAATGGGTAAGTGCTCGAGGGCACGGGAGGTTGCATCTCCGCAAGGCAACTTCCCGAATTCTTTGTCAGTGAAGTCGATCTTGTCATTGCTGTGACAGGCCGGAGGACCTATCGTGCCGTCCAATCCACCAATGGAAAGATAAGATTGTAAAATTTGGGTTATCTGTCTTCGATAGCCGATATCACGCCCTGCCCCGCGGAGACTCGACGTAACTAACAGAGCGGTGTCATGTTTGTTTGCCTGTAATTGCTGAAACGCGGCCACATGCCACGGGAAAAGGTACCAAACATTATTACCTAGGTATATCAAAGCAAACCGTTGACCTGCAATGAAATGCAGGTCTTGCTTGGGACAGCTCACCTTCCATTGATACTTGGCTCGGAACAGCCTCACACACCAATATATGGGTGGGTTAATATGTTGGGCAGCATATTCGGTAACTCGGCCCAATCAACCTTGTGCTGCCGCGCATTACTGTCGCACAGCAAAGATTGACTTATACCCATACCCGCCGAATGGTCTCTTTTCTCCAGAAGCAGCCCCTGCGCTCCACTCCGTCGTGGAAGACATCAGGGAGGCTCCCGAGACAGCCTACCCTCTCGTCCCGAACGGCGAGGCGGTCCCGAGGCTACAGAACGACGCAGAATCTTTCATCACCTGGTTTCTTCAACCTTGCCTCGTGTTGAGGCATTATAACGCCACAAATACCCAAAGCCTTAATTATTGTACGTCTCCGACACCCCCGTGCGGGTGAACTTCAGCCATCTGAGGTCCGAGGCTCCATTCCACGCGCTCTACACTCTCCCGTCCGCCCAAACCGCAGCCAAGACGGCGCCTTCCATGTTGCCAACGCGACAGTTGACCAACAGCGGAAAAAGACTGCGAACCTTGATTCTTCCAGCCGCACTGGATCAGATTTCCCTACGGTTACTCCGTAACTGCTGCCAACGCGCCCGCCCACTCACCACTCTAGCTAGGGAAGGACGAGCCTACCTTACCCTGACAGTCTCTACCAACAGCGGATGCAGGAATACATACCTCTCATACACCGAAGTGGCACTGGCGCCACCCACGTAACATTCCTGCAATAGTCGAGATCGACCACTAACACCAACAGCCTCTCGTGGAGACCCTTCGCTAAACGCCCCCGAGTTCCCGAGCCTCAGATATTGCATCATACTTAGTTACCTTCCTTCCGCCCTCATTCGCTACAATGGACGATGCAACTGAACTCCCCCATCGTGCTACCAGCACCTCCGAACAGGACTTCATGAATCTCACGGTTGAGCAGAGAAACGCCCTCCAGGCTACCGAGAGGGTTGGCGCGTCCCTCAGCTTGATCGGAGTAATATTGATTTTCGTCACCTATGCGGCATTCAAGCGCCTACGGACCGTTCCGAATACCTTCATCCTATTTGCTTCGATTGCCAACGTCGGTGCTAGCATTGCTTGCCTAATCGGGTTTGCCGGCCTTAACGCTGGAGATGGGTCTGCGCTGTGTCAGGTTCAGGCCTTTCTGCTTGAGATGTAAGTCTATCCTGCACGCTCCGCCCGGCCTTGTGGGCCAGTATCGGGACCCAGGCTGTGGTAGTCGAAGGAGGGGTTGCTAACCTGAACTCCTTTGGCCGGAATCTAGGTTTATGCAGTCTGATCCCTGGTGGTCCCTTGCCATGGCCATTAATGTTTACATGGTCTTCTTCCTCGCTGCGAATCCGAACAGTTTCCGCCAGTATCTCTGGCTTTATAGCTTAGTCTGTTTTGGGGCTCCCGCCCTCCCAGCGCTCATCTGCCTCATCCTCCGAAGGGACTCCCGGGGAATTTACGGAAATGCTACGGTGCGTGACCCCATCACGCCCTTCCAGTTAGTAACCACCTGAAGCTAACGATGGGATGTTCGAAGCTGTGGTGCTGGATCGATGACAACTGGAGCTCCCTGCGAATATTCACCTACTACATGCCTATCTGGGTGTGCATTCTGCTCTCCGGCGTCATCTACTTTGCCGTTGGCTACCAGGTATTCCATCAACGTAACCAGTTGCGTAACTTGACACTTAGCAACCCCGGTAAGGAGGAGTCTAGTTGCGAGATCAGGGACTCGGCAGAGAAGGTAAGTCTCACAGACCTTTATTTTGCCCCTCCACGAAATACTCAAAACCGATATTGTACGATGCCCTCGAACCCTCCCCGGCCCCTCCCTAAAACACCGATCAGTTAGCTGATCTTCGTGATCCACCGCACTAGGCTTTCGCTGGCCAACAAAGCTGCTACGCCAAAGTTGTAACCGAAGTCGAAATTACTGCCGAGTCATCCGACGACATCCGGCCACCGCGGTCAATCTCGTCCCCGTACACTGCGACTGTCACCGTCCCTTGCACTCCAGTGCCGGCATACCCCATCCACGCATGGGCATGTTCCTCTTCCGACCAAGCCCCAACCTGCGCCTCCTCCTCGTCAACCACCCCATTTGCCACCATATCCAGCATCACCTCCAGCCATGGCCCCACGCCGCCGACCCCGAGGAGTGTCTGGGCTTGTCCTCTAAGGATACAGCGCACAGCTTCTCGGTTCGCTTCGCGCATCCGAAATCTCGACCCGGTCAAACTCGCGTACCTTCGCACCTCGTTCGTGTTTGCCATCTCGGTGCTTGTGACCTGGACCCCGAGCAGTATCAACCGCGTCTACACACTCGCGTACCCGCAACGTTTCAGCTTCGGCCTCAATATGGCCTCCGCCGTGGTGTTGCCTCTGCAGGGCGTGTGGAATGCCGTGATCTACTGCGCGACTAGTTGGCCCACGCTGAGAGGCGAGGCTGTGGACCTTGCAGCGAGGATTGCCCCTGGGTGGGTGAGGAAGAGGGCGGGTGCGGAGAGACTGCGTGGAGATGAGTGGGGTGGGAGGAGGAGGGACTTCGGAGGTACAAGGGATCGCGTTGGATGTACGGGACAGGATGTGGAAATGAAAGGGACGGTGAGGGTCTTTAGAGGAGGATCGTTTTAGGGGGGTTCTTGTGTGTTTGCTTATTCATGAGCTTTGGTGTCTCGGTTGATTCGGGCGTCTCCTTGTGTTCTTTGCTGGCCTGGTGCTCGGTGGTATAAATATCTTGTGGCGGCACGAGTCGGCGCTGTCATCGCAGCCGTGGATCTGATTTGACCCTATAATTTCGGTTCCGCATCATATATAATACCACATTAGTCGTAATCTGAGAATAGTTTGATCCCACTACGGTGGCTCGTAGAGTATGCAAGCTATTATAAAGAGTTGTAGGTTTATTCCGGAGTGCCCAGACTGGAGAGTAGGGTTGGTTAATGGACGGATATCACCGCGTCCTGGCAAGGCTTTTCCCGATGTGGTGACATTCGCGGAGAAGACCGACACAACCACAGGGTTCCGGGTTTAGCTATAATTGAGGTTGAGTGGGTGGTGGTTTGGGCTATCCGTGGGATACAGGATATGCGAACGGATAGAGGCAGTTTTGTGCCGGGAGGAAATTTGCGTCCGTTTGAAGGTCGTTGCTCCCCCAATGCAGATATCGAGCAAACGCTCATTCATGCTTCATTCCTCAATAACAAAAATGGAAATCTATTCGGCACATCTAATTTTCTCGGCAGAACCCCTGTTTCCGGCAAACCATTGGCATAGTAATCAACAGCAACGCAACCGCAGCCATGACATCTCCGTCCCGCCAACGACTCCTTCCCCAACGAACATACGGGGTTGAAGCAGCCTCGAGGGCATCAAAAATATTAAGAGATTTCGCTTCTAGAAAATACAAGCTTACCCGTTTTTGGCGGCAGTCGACATTGAAACCTTTGTCTCCTCAACATTCTTCCCACTAATATGTATCGTAGCAGCGCCATTGCCAGCACTAACTTCCACCACGAGCTTCTCTTTCGGCCACAGTGTGACATAGTTATCGGACCAGAACACAGGGTTGATATCCTCACCCTCCGCATCCTCGAGGTTCAACCGCACGAAGAAGGCCGGCACGTCGGCCTTGTTCTCGAGGGTCACCTTCCACTTCCCCTCGGCTCCAGGGGAGGCGCTGGCTGCCACGCTTGCTGTCTCGAGCTTGTCGAGGGCGGTAAAGTCGGCCCAGTCGGACACGGGTGTGTGGTACCAGCTTGAGTCATCCCATGTGAGCGTGTCGATGGTTTCCGCTAGCCAGTATACGTTTCGACTCAGGACGGTTTCCTTGTCGTCGGTGAGGACCAGTCGTAGGAAGACAACGTCGCTGATGTCTTTCAGCGCTGCCGATAAGTCGGCAATATTCTTGCTGGTATTCGGCTCTGTCTCAACAGCCACTACATCACTAGACACCGTCTTGCCGTCCAAATCAATCACGTCCACCGCAACCGAGCGGGCTCCGCTCCGATCGATAGAGTGATTGATTAAGTATGCGGACTTATTCACGTAGTCGTACGCCACGTGTTCGATTCGGCCGGCTACCTTAGACCCAAAGTACGCCCCGGCGGGGTGCAGGTAGAAATCAAACAAGCTCCAGTGCAGATTCGGCCAGGCCCCGTTAAGCATCCAGTAGATTGCACCCGTGGCGGGTCGCTCCGCGCTCCAGAAGGCAGAGTATCCCTCAAACTCGGCACGTGTAGCCTCGTAATCCATGATCTGTGCCTTGATCAGGTAGTCCTCCAAGGACGCCGGGGCCCCGTAACGGTTCCACAGACCGTTGTTGTAGATCGTGCGAGTACCGAAATCCGAAGTGTTGGGCGACATATGGAATATGCTTTTGTTTGGAGCCTTCCATAGGTCATCCCTGTCCTCTGCAGACAGGAATTTCTTCAGGCTGTTCATCTCCGGCGTCCCAACTCCGGGACCGAGTTCAGACCCGAAACCGAAGGCGGCCCCTAGTCTCTCCTCTGCCGGTTCCGTGTCAAACCAGTAGTTGGGTGGCACCCAATCGTATGGACCCTCCATCTTAAACGACGGGGGCGTTAAAACTTCGGGGTATCCGTCTTTCTTCGCGGCGTACGGGATGACGGGTGTCTGCCAGTCTGCCGCCTTAAGGGCGTTGACATATATGTCGGCGGCTTTGTCGTTTGGCCAGAAATCACTGCCAACCAAGAATGTGAGAATGCTCGGGTGGGTTTGGAGCATGTTCGCCTCATGGATGATGCTTGCATTGGCTGTCTGGTAGTCGTTATCGTCCCAGATTGGGACCGGGGGCTCGATGTTGTCGTTGTAGCTCCATGCCTCCCACTTATCGCAGCATTCCCACCCCGCCATCACCATGAGGCCTAGGCGGTCGGCAATGTCGTACATTTCGGGGTGTTCCATTTTACCCTCCAGCCGAATTGTATTGAAACCCATCTCCAGCATGTACTGCGCCTGAGCAGTGAACTTGGCGCTGTCCCACCGGAGGAAGATGTCTGCGGTGTAGCCAGCGCCCATGACCTGGAACGGATGACCATTGACACTGAAGATGCTGTCGTTGTACGAGTTCAGCTCGTGGGTCACCTGCCGAACGCCGAAATTCCGCGTCTCGCTGTCGGAGACGGTGTCATTTACGGTTAGGGATATCCCGCCCTCGTACAGAGTCTGCTTTCCCCATTGCTTCGGCCACCAAAGATCAGGGTGTTCGATGTTTATTTCCATGCTTACCTCTTCGGAAGCAAGTGGGAGAAGTCTCAGCGTCCGTTTTGCTTTCCCTGGTAGGTTACTATCATTTCCGCCAGTGACAGTGGCCTCGGCGTCGAGTTCGACGGTCTTATTTTCTAGATTGTGGATCGTGGTCTTCAGAGCGACGACAGAGCCCCCCATGCCGACAGGCTTGAAAAAGCTAGTTGTAATTCGTAGGGGTTCCAATGACACCGGGCCAGTCCGTTTGATGGAAACATTGCGCCAGACTCCAGTACCGTTGTCTGCCGGCATTGGGTTCCAATCGACGAAGCCGATGGCGAGGTCATGCATGTAGTCGGTAGGGTACACCTTGATTACAAGTGCGTTGGTGTCATTAGCGACGCTGGTTACGTCGTAGGTTCGACCACCATAAGCACCAGCCTGGAGGGTCTTGTCGGCGATTTGCTTGCCATTGAGGAATATGTCGGCCCTCGAAGTGATGCCATTTGTCTGGAGGAAGAAATGCTCTCCTTCCCCAGCGGGATCAAGGGGAAACTCGCTCCGGTAGAGCCAAGGAACCCGAAATTGATCCGAATCGAGGTTTTGTAGGTTGTCTGACTGGAATAAATCTGCTTCGTTGTACTTGCCGCTCTGGATTAATCCTCCCATTAGTGTGCAGCGAGAGACGCCAACGTGGATCCATTTTGTCGTGTCGAGGCCGGGCCGGGACAAGTCGGCCGCTTCGGTAGTAACCTTAGCGGTCGATTGGATATCCCACGCTGGAATTACGGAGGAAGCGGGGAGCGCACTCGCTGCCGCAGCTACGCCACCAAGGAGTCGCCCCGACAACGCAACGAGATTCCTGAGCCGAGCCATTGTGGTTTTGTTGAGGAGCGAACAAGCGCACCGAGCAGCCGGTCCAGAAAGAAATAATTATTAGACGGCAAGACAAGGTTTTTAACAGCATAAGCTCCAAGATTGCATCGAGACGGCGATCGGCCTTCCCCGCAATCTTAATGAAGCCACTCCCCGCTGCCCAGCCATGCCAACGCGCTGTAAGTTCGAGGTAAGTTACACAACGTGCGTACGCCCGCCGCACCCAAGATGGGCCTCGTATTCTTAGCGATAGCCCAAGGCGCATCCGCTGGCTTCATTGACAACACCATCTTGCCCATTTTACCTTCGACTTGACCTCGTCGGCTTCTTATTTTTGCTGATTTCCCCTAAGATACAGTTGATGCCTCTTCTGCTATAGGCAAAAATATATGTACTACTCTGCAAACAAGAAACTGTGGCCGCCCGACAGACCACTGATGGAACTACGTTGTATGTGGAGGGAATACTACGTTGTATTAGGCCACGTGAACTCTCTCGTGACCACCACGAAGACTTCAGGAGCACGTGGGGAAAGGCGTTAGAAACTTGGAGGGCCTCTCACGCCCTCTTAAACATTTTCTTCTCCCTCTTTGGCCCCTTCGGGCGGCAGTCCAGGTTCCATTCGATACCGCCGGCGTAATATCTGGCGCGTCTCGAGGGGTCGAAAAGCTCGGGACGGGTAAAATGGCCATCCAGAGTCGGTTTGCGGGGCGGCAATTGGGCGTGCCTTCTCTTAGGGGCTGTCATTTCCCGGCTGTAACCCCAGATTAATGGTGCTTACGGCGGTCTTCCGAATTCCCCTTCACGATCATTACATGCTCTACTACCCAATTCGCTCACGATCTTGAACCAGAAATGGACCCTAACCTTCCGCCGAGCCTACGCAGGCCTCCAGCTCGGCGCTTTTACTAGTGCCCTCATATAGGACCGAGATCGATCGGACCGGATCGGGGGACGGGCTGCCTTGCAAGCTTGCCTCAGGTATTCCCCGACAACGAGTCACGCGGGCTGGAGATACTCCACCTTCGCTTCCGACTTACACTGAGCTCCGATTAGTAGCCCGGATGCCAAGATGGGGCTCATTCCCGCCCAGGTTACTGAACTGGTGAACAACTAGGTTTGGATGCCTTGAGGCAAAACTTCCCGCCTGGAGTACTGGATAGCGCCGATGCCGACCGCTCGGTACGGTAATGCAAGGTTTCGGCCTAGATATGCTACGAAACCGCCCGAGCTTTGCGGTCTTGCAACTCTTGATACAGTACAGTTCAGCAAGCCACTTTGATCTGCCGTCCCGTGGAATGACGGCATATCGCTGGCCGGACTCTTAATAGTTTTCTAGCAATTTTCTAGACTACTAAGCCGTGATGTGGATAGTCGTTTCGTTCACGACGTTTGGCCACAGAGGTCGAGGATTCGAATATCGCAGGCGGGTCTGCCCCAGACCACAATCATATCTCCACCTGACAGCGTTTCCGTTCAGAACATTATCACAACTTGGCCTCGACCGCCTCGGGCCAGCCACGGAAGCCCCAAACTGTGTGCTGGCCGACTTAATCGCAAGGTGCGGAAATAGCGCCGAGAATGGTGGAGGGTAGGCGCACATGATGATCGCGACTGATTGCACAGGGCACTGGAGGGATAATTTGACCTTCACGCCCTCCTCCGGCTATGGGCCATTCCCTGCTACAAGACCCGTACGTAGAGGCCACGATGTGGCGCAGCCGAGAATGCGAGATGAACTTCACCCTGCCCAGGCCTTCTTATTCCAGCCAAGTCTCTTCGTTGTACCCAAGATGAGCATGATGTCGGGTCGTTCGCTGTCCGATGCTTGTGCTACCTATTGGCCGCCCTGTCTTTTCCGGAGTCGGCTGAACAGCCTGTATCTCACCAATACAGGCTCGGGATATGGTCTTCGAAGTTTCCGAAATCGTGGGTTGTTACCCCTGGATGTCAGGCACAGGAGCGACAGAAGCGTGCAAATCCTCGTAGATCCAGATCTCGGCAGTCCGGGGTTGGACTCCGATTTGGTCCCCCGGCTGCAAGTGAACCGTGCCACTTCAGTGCTGTCAATTTAGCGCGGAAGATTGGTTCCGGGGGGCCGGCACAGCGAGCCACTGCAAATACCAAGGCGCAGATCAGTGCCTAGACTTTAGAGGCTTGCAGTCGCCTGGGCGTCTGCCCAGGCTTGGCTTTGGGGATGCCCAGCTTCGAGAAATCCCGGCCGGGCGGGGCCGTTGTCTGTGTTAGTGACTGCCTGCCGCCTGCAGTTCCCCGCAGTTCTCCCCAAAGTGACCCCCTTTGGTGGGGCGACCCCGCAGGAACATTCTCGTCAACTATTGCCTACCTACACGAGATTATGATTAAGAGTATTTAGGCATGATGGGCTATCTCGGCCGGGACCATATGACAGCCTCGTGCGACACACCATGTGTTACATTGTCCCTCCGAGGCAATGAATCGGAGTGTCACCGAAGCCTTACTTCTGCCTTTTCTACTAGGGTAGGGGTTCAGCTGCCATCGTTCAAGCTGCCCTCCTAATTATTGGATTGCGCTGCATTGGTTGACAGCGTAAAAACTAATAGATCTAGTAGTAACACAGCGCAAGATCTGGCGATCACTTACCCATTGCAATATAACGCCTTCCCCGCAAGGAAGGACCCCTGACTACGCGAACATTATCCTCAGCCAGCCCTTAATATGCATGTCTGGCAGTATATTAGAATCCCTTGGCGCCGCCCACCTCGTCCATCCGCGCGGGCATACTTTTCTCTCAACCGCCCTTCTCGTCAAGCGGCCGAGTGGGCCATTCCCACTATTCGGCCGTCTTCGCCTTGGCGAAAAGGCAGAATCAGTGGACGATATCCACTTGCGATGCCTTCTTGCGGGGGCAGCGGCGCGAAACACTATCGGCGTTCCAGCTTTGCTGAGCGATCCCGACCGCCAGCGGGTCGCTAGACGATGACGGACTGGATAGTGCAATATGGCTCCTTCTTGGCTTGAACTGGCGAGAAAGGGGGCGCTGCTCGTCTCTGGGCTACTTAAGATCGAAATCCTGCCGTTTTCAGGGGTCAGAAGCAGGATCTTCAACCACTAGTCGAACAAGCAAGTTCCAATTCAGTCATTTTCCATCTTGGGAGCCAGGAATTATCAGTCACAATGCAAGCCAAGTTCGCCGCCCTAGCTGCCCTTGTCGCAGTGGCCCAGGGCCAACTCGTGGGCTCTGAGACAGCCGAGACACACCCCAAGCTCACTTGGCAGAAGTGCACGGAGTCGGGCTGCACCGACGTCAATGCCGAGGTGACCATCGACTCGAACTGGCGCTGGCTCCATGCCAAGGGTGGCTACACCAACTGCTACGACGGTAATGAGTGGAACACCACTGCATGCTCCGACGCCGAGGCTTGCGCCGCGAACTGCGAGATCGAGGGTGCCGAATACGACAAGACATACGGTGCCACCACCAGCGGCAATGCTCTGACCCTCAAGTTCTTGACCAAGCACGAGTACGGCACCAACATCGGCTCTCGCTTCTACCTCATGAATGGTGCCGACAAGTACCAGATGTTCACCCTTCAGAACAACGAGTTCACCTTCGACGTTGATCTGTCCACCCTCGACTGCGGCCTTAACGGTGCTCTCTACTTTGTCTCCATGGACGAGGATGGTGGTCTCGCCAAGTACTCATCCAACAAGGCTGGTGCTAAGTACGGTACTGGATACTGCGACGCCCAATGCGCTCGTGACCTGAAGTTTGTTGGCGGCAAGGTCAGTATTCAGATCCCCTTTTGAGGGTTTCCTTTGCACTCGATTTGATTTGACTGTCGATATTGACACTCTTGCCCTTAGGCCAACAGCGATGGGTGGAAGGCCTCGTCCAACGACCCAAACGCCGGTGTCGGTCCTTATGGTGCCTGCTGCGCCGAGATGGACGTCTGGGGTACGTACAGGGTTACCTTGATCCTTGGCTGGTAGCCGGTTTCCGCACCAATGAAACTAACAAGAAATCACCAACAGAGTCCAATGCTCACTCCTTCGCCGTTACGCCTCATCCTTGCAAGAACAACGCATACCACGTTTGCGAGAACGACGGCTGCGGTGGTACTTACTCCGAGAACCGCTTCAACGGCGACTGTGACCCCAACGGTTGCGATTACAACCCATATAGGCAGGGTAACAAGGACTTCTACGGCGCCGGCAAGACGCTCGACACCACCAAGGTGTTCACGTAAGTCCTACTTAACAGCGACCTCAGCACTCCCGCAAGCTCGTGGTTCCCCTGGTGCTAACCTTGAAAAAATAGCGTTGTCACCCAGTGGACCAAGGGCAAGATCGTCCAGTTCTTCGTCCAGGACGGCAAGAAGATCGAGTACCCCGACTCTACCTGGCCCGGTGTTGAGGGCCACGAGCTCACCCAGGAGTGGTGCGAGGCTGCCATCAAGGCATTTGACGATACACCCCGCTTCAACGAAGTCGGCGGCTTCGCTCAGATGGACGATGCCGTCGAGAAGGGAATGGTCCTCGTCATGTCTCTCTGGGATGATGTAAGTTTCAACTATTGCCACGTACTTCTACCGCTCGTATTGACAATGGTTGCTAGCACTACTCCAACATGCTGTGGCTCGACTCCTCCTACCCCCCGGAGAAGGCCGGCACTCCCGGTGGCGACCGTGGCGACTGCGCGCAGGACTCTGGTGTCCCCAAGGACGTCGAGTCCAACCAGGCCGATGTAAGATTTGATATTCTCTCCCACCAACCCCTTCATTTTATGACCATGGTTACTAACGTCGCAACCCCCTTCAGGCTCAAGTCATCTACAGCAACATTCGCTTCGGCCCCATCGGCAGCACCGTCAAAGTCTAAATCTGCTAAGCCTATTCAGAGCCGTGTTCGGCGAAGAGTAACCAGACCTGTCAGCACTTTCGTGGCTACGACTATGTTTCCGCTAACAAAGTTGGCACGGCAGTGTTGGTAATGCAACCAGGACAGGAGGCCGTTTTTTACCAAATTTCATGTATCCACCATTTTCTGCGCCCCTAGCTCGGGCCAATTCAGTACATATTCTATCATGCAAACTCGAATAGAGACGTGTAGTTTTTGCTCCCTATTTGAGGCGAAGTTGTGTGGGAAGTTTCTATTTAAAAAATAGCTGACACTCACACTAGGCCGACCGTGTTAGGGACCACGGCGGTGTGCCCTGCGTTATCTTATGCACTTAGCTGGGGTCGATTCGAGTGTAAGGGCGCCTGCGAGACTTTACAGTTTAGCACCAGCTAGGTACGTACCCCTGAGTTACCAGCCAGGCTTGATGGGCTCTGATAAGGTTGATTTCGCTACGAAAGCGCCTAGTTTGGTAGCGGAAGTGCTCAGGACGTAAGGCGAAGCAGTGTTTTGAAGGATCGCTTCTCGAAAAAGGAATTGTCGGATAGTGACATGAACTTAAAACTTTAAGTGACGTTCGAATGGAGAGCCTTGACGTATTTACATAGTAATTACTATTCGAATTGTATATACTGGAAAGTAGTCTTATCGACGAAGAAACAATTACTCCTGGAAACCCCGGCGTATACCGATTCCCCTCATGCATAGCCCCCTAGCTAAATCTCCTCCTAGCCTAGCCGTTATCCGTGGGAAGGCTTGGACGCCGGTAAAGGCGAGAGAAGTAACAGGGGGCCCAAAACTAGGGTCATCAGTTATTATAAGGAGCGTCAGAGATACTAGTAGTTAGGGCATTTATAGATGTGTTGTTTAGTTATGGACCCATTGTCGTCTGTCTATCTCTATACGCTGGTGCCAACGTCCTTGTCTCGAGCTTGGACTGATAGTGGGTGGCCTCGGATCTTTGACGCCGTCACGAAGTCACTGCTAGAAGATGGCTTCGACCCCGATATCAGCGCATGAAAGTCTTTAACATTGACTCCATCCCACCACTTGTAAACATCTCATGAAAAAAATTCGGCGCAAATGACCTTGCATCGGTTCGTTTAATAGTGTAAAAACTACACTTGTCCCGCCGGCCTCCTGTTCTTCGCTAGCACCAAATATTCCGTAGCACGAGCCCCAATATCCTGAACAAAAACACGAACCCAATACGGCAGCGCGTGAAGCCAGGGACTAATATTTGATAAGGCTGGCATAAAAACCACGTCACTAGTAAGTCGGATTGTTAGCAAGTAAAATCTTTCTCGCTTTTCAGGTCTGCCGGGAGGAGCAAAACAGGACTACCAAGGAATAATTTACCTTTCCCCATTGGAGAGTACTTGGAGCATTCGCGCTGCTACAGGTGCTGGCTCTAACATCGGCATTATGAAACCGCTGATGCCTTGATCATCGCCGGCATGCATCCTGGTCTTTACCATGGCGGGTAAGATTGCGCTGGCTTTGACTCTCGGGTTTCCATACCTGTGCTTCAACTCCGTTTGTAGACCCTCCACAATGCAGGTGACAGCAGCCTTACTGGCAGAGTAGTCTACTACACTTGCGGCGGTGGAGTAAGCTGTTACAGAAGATGTGACAAGTATGTGGCCGTAGTTGGCAGCTATCATCGAAGGGAGAAACGCCTTAATGCAGAATATAACACCATGAACGTTGACATCGAATGTTCTGTGAAGATCCTCTTCAGAGGCGTCGAGCATCGTCTTGCCGCATAATACTCCAGCGTTCGCAACAAGGATGGTAGGCTGGCCCAGCTGGGCGACCACGCTATGATAGGTCATGGTAACGTTCCCGAACGAAGAGACATCGGATTTGAAGAATTGCGTGTTTTTACCTATCGTGGAGCGATTGAGCGAGCCTCATTAGTATTTATGCACATTCGACCATGACACCAAATAGAATGGTCAATTCGATGCATAATATCTTGTTCCGGAATCAGCCGACACTTACCAGTCTCGAATGTCGGCGGCACCACATCCATGATCGCTACAGTCGCTCCAAGTTTCTCCAGCATCTTCACTAGTTCCCCACCGATGCCCCCTGATCCTCCAGTAACTACAACGACTTCTTTCGACCAGGTACACGACAGCTTTGGCGAGGGGTTCAATAATTTGCGGTTCATCGTTCGGTTTAACTGAATAATCCAGGAAAGGGCTACACAACCCAGTGCCATCTTGAAGTGGCCATCCAATGGTCGCATCGATTCGACCGTCAAGCAATCTTTTGTAAAAGCGGTTGGCCAGACGCATGCCTGCAAAAGACGAACTCCGATATTTGGCAAGAATAAGAGCAGGGATGCAACAGGGTGGAGAATGGTTGCCCGGAGGACAGTGAAAATGTTGTCGATAATCAGCTCCATAACGTTGGTGTTTTGTGGTGATGCAATATACGTACGTATGAGATCCTAAAATGTTGAAGTTGCCATTGCATTTATGTATCTCGTTGTTAAGGTATGGGCGTCCTGCAGACTTTCTGTCCCCGGCCTAGTACCTATGTAATTCTCAAATCAGAGGAGGGCGGTGAGAGATCTACAGTCACAGGCCCGATGGTTTCCTTCAGATCGGCGAAGGCTTGAAGATCGACAGGATTTTATAGCCCGAAGGATAAGAACCCAGACTCCACAAATCATCACAAGAAATGATCAGAGATCCAGCCACAGCTTTAATTTCATGTCTATCGGTCAATCAACCTTGGTTATGCTAGGGCCCAGCCCGGTTTCATATGAACATCGTGACTATCGAATGTGGAGGGACTCGGATGCTTAATCGCCATATTCGTACAGTAGTAGCTACCTAAATTCGATGAGCGGACTGATGAACATGGCAATGCCTCAACGTATAAGTTACTCCATCATGATGGAGTTGTAAGTGCGAAGATTACAGCCCTATGCTTTGAAGTTGTACACTCTCCTTGATTTTGCGATGAGAGTTCCAGCTGACCAGAGATGTGACTGGCCAACTCCCTACTGCATATGTACACTAATCGCAGCAGCAGTACTACGTACGTTGGCCGTGCATTCGCGCCTTTCAACCCTGCAGATCCATCTCCATATCCGTCGATCCTCGTCTCGTAAGTGGTCCAACACAGCTGTCTCTGCCGTCCCATTCTCGTGAGGCCGTGATACCTCGACTGTAATAGTACCGAATACCGCCTTTGTTACGGAATACACCTTGTGCTCTGGACGCGAACGATCGTTAGCCCCAAGACGCGGTCAATACAAATATGTTTCTCCGTACCCCAAGTGCTTGGTTCGCCTGTCAGCAGTTTGCAGCAATATTCTCTGGCAGCAATAAACTCTTAACCACCCAACTAGTCGCTCGCACTGAACTGACAATCGCCAATTCTCTTGCACTCCTGGTTTTAAACTATCACTTTCTTCATCATTGCTATTACAGCAACTTTGGTTCGCTGTCGGTTTGGTCGCAAAGAAGGTACGGCACGACATCACTGATTAGACTAGCTTCAGAGCCAAGCTAATAGGGGTATCGTTCAGACGTACCACTACGGCGCTTCCGACAGAACTTCTATCGTCACAATTACGAGTATTAGAGCCGCTGCACAAACGCCGGAACTTTGACCGGAATCTTTCGGCACTGACATGGCATCGTCCAAAGATAAGAACCCACGGGGTGTGTGATAACTACGCTCACGGGTTTCTAATTTTTATACTCTAATTTCGTCGGCTAATGTTGCATGCATTTCTGTTAAAGGGCGCATCACCGACGAGGCATTCACATTTTCCGACTTTCGCGACCGTAGGGTTGTACGCTTCTGGCTGCTTGAGCTTGCTAGTACAGTGTCCTTTGCCTTCTGGCTCATTATAGCCACCTCTGTGTCCAGGATACCCACTGCTATTGCTTTTCGACAAGCGGGAGAAATTCGCGTTCTCTGGGGCTTCGATTCGTCTATCAACGGCACCACTGCAGCCAGTACTCCGGCAAATGGTACCGAGTTTTCAAGCTCCACGAGTCCTTCGAAGCAACTATCTCTCGACGCTTGGTTTTCGCTAAGCCTTCCGGTAGCCGTCGACGCCTTGGCAGTCGTGTTTACTTTCAACCGGGCACTCATTCGGGGGTTTCATTACGCCGTTTCCCAGCGTATGATGTTTCTAGCATCCGCCTTATCGTATGCCGTTCTATTGTGGAACAAAGACAAGGCGACCATTGTGTCACGGCATCCCGTTGAGTCTTTAGTTGTGGGATTTGCCCTATATATGCTCTTGGACTACGCTCTAAATGCTTTTGAGAGGACTACACCTTCTACTAACCGACAGTCACGCTGGGGAACACTGCAGCAATACAGCCAGGAGGTTAACCTCACTGAGACGTCCTGGAGACGTGCTTTATTTCTCACAATAATGGTGGGAGGTGTTGGAGTTGTCTTGACGATGATGGTAGCCCCTCCATGGTCAGGTCTAGTTCCGATCGCGCATATTCTGTTTGAGGTGCGTCCAGGCTGGTCAACCATATCCTACTACTGGAGCTTCGGCTAACTCCTATTTTGTGTAGTCTGCTTTCCTATCAGCAATGGGGTCGAAGAGGACATCGCGGTACCTACTGCTGTGCTCTCCGCCATTTTTTGCTACCATCTGTGTGCATTGGGGGATTACACCATTAATTACTGCTCCTCGCCTTGAGATTCCTCCCTGGCTCTTCCTGGCCTTCGTTCTACTTAGTCGTCTTTTGCTCGATGCCCATCTACGGACCAGCCTCCGTCCTCGTCTTGAGTTGGGATGGGCTCGGAAGGAGGCTCTCATCTCCACACGTCAGCTGATGAAAGTTTGCATGGGCATGTTTCTCCTAGAAAACTTGGGAGTCAAGATCATTACATATATCAAACCCATCATGGTGTTGATGTTCTTTGGCGTCAGTAGCACTGGGTTCCTGGCGATTGCAGCGTATAATGTCGCCGTCAAGAATTCCACCCGTTGACCACGGAAGACGCCAACGTACGACTCCACTACCATCAGGATTTCTGTGACATGGCTTGGGGGGCGCTTTGAACGGGAGGTGGAGGGTTGCTAGGACGGAACTTATCTAGCCCATGATAATAATAATTATAATCAACACAATTGAAGGCCATTTCCCTACTCAGTTTAACAATCCCTCGCTGGATTAGTGCTCTCAAGACTTCTTGAAGCCTTGTCCATTTGTTACCAGCAATGGTGGACTGAAATATCCTGGCCAAACCACTTAAAGCATGTTGTAGCCTCTACGCTTACAAGTTGGCGACCGTGAACGTTCCGTACTGGGCATCTTTCCGCACCTGTCTCCGAGCATGGCCTTATGGAACTGGTTGTAGGCGCTGATAAAGCGTTCTGCACCACTGAGAAGCATTCGCAGACCCTGGTCGCTCAGCGTGGTCTGGTCTCCGGGATACGAAGCGTAGTGAGACTCCAAGTCTTGACACCGTCCGCCGACGACATTTCCCCACCTGTTGCATTGTACGCCCAGTCTTTCTTCGAGCAAACTTTAGATCCGGCTTGACAAGCACCACGGCGATATCCTCCCAGGCTATAGAACTCTCAGTCACCGTTCAGTTCATTACGTGTAGGTATTGTGAGAACCCAAGGACGTACTATGGGGTGGAGCAGGAGCACAATTGCCAGCTGCACACTCTACCGAGACGTAACATATCGTCCCATGCTACCCTCTGCTTGCCAAGACGCTATTAGTACTACGACTCCGGAGATTACCTTCGCAACGTACCCGTCGAAACATTAAACAGTAGCGCATCATTGTCATAGACATCTTGGTCCCATAAATCCGTGTCTGGGTTTATTCTATCTGGGAAATACGTCAGTCGTTAAGGGGTGGTTAAAGCCAAGTTCCAGTAGTACAGTGCGTCTTGATTCGGGACCCAGGAGGTGCAATTATCGGCGTGCTATTCTTGACACCTGGGACGCCTGTTATAACACCTAATTAGCGTCCAGTGGATGTGATTCCCTAGCAGGGCCATGATAGCCATACATACCTATAAGGGCGTATTGAAAGATGCACCAGTTGCGTCCAAGGTTGGGACAGTATGGACTGCGATGAAACCTTAATTACAGGCCTTCCAGGAAGCCCTTGGCAGAATACCCATGTTGAAGGGACTACACCTACAACCCGACACAGAGGTATTCCGTACCCATGGCTTATCCTGAGGGCTTGCTAGCAGAAGGAAGACCGGAATAGCTAGCCCTTTTTTGAACAGACATGCGGTGATGGTATACTTCTCAAACAGATTACTAAGTGAAACGGCGACGTCGAGAAAATGAAGACGAGGGTTTCAAGATGGAGAGGAGAAAAACGAGCACCATGATATTTCACGAAGACAATGAAGAGGACCTAAGTAGGACTACAGGCGGTCCAACACAAGGTATCAACTGTCCTGAAACACCGTAGTGAGGAAGGACGTTCTAAGCCTAGAGGAAGAGTGGTCCAGGTACATTGGTGTGCCGTTAGGACTTAACCACAGAGGCAACAACTAATGGCGAGTCTTCAAATGCCCCTGGGGAGAAGGTACGCGGCAACGTAAAGTGTGAACACCCTTTTAATTATCAGATAGCTAAGCGGGAAGATAACTAGGCAAAGATAGAAGATACAGAGTAAGTCATCCTAGTGATTTCATTTGAAGTAAAGTAGACCTAATACGCCTGGCCTACACCGCTCTCATAGTGATCAACACTTTCCTACACCTCGTGATGCTCAGATCCGCCGTTCGTAATACCACCATCAGCACTACTCTGTGTCGGTAATTCTAACCCCGCGGCCGTTCTCAACTTGGTCATCTCTTCTGGTGGAGGAGGTATCCACTTGGAGCTCCGGCGGGGGCTGACGTGCTGGAGATACATGGTGTCGATGGCCTCGAGCGTCCGGCCTTGGCCCTCGACGACGAAGAAGTAGACGACCACCGCGGCGAGCAGGTTACAAGAGGCGAAGACGTAGCCGTAGCGGAAGTCAATGGCCTTGATTATAAAGGGCGTGAAGAAGGCGATCAGGAAGTTGAAGGTCCAGTTGCTGGCTGTCGACAGCGACATGCCCTTTGCTCGGTACCGTGACGGGAACACCTCAGCCATGATGGTCCACACCATGGGGCCCCACGTTGTCGCAAAGCCGACGATAAACAGGCATGCGAACACGATGAGCACGATTCCTGGCCCGGGTGTGTTCTGCGGGGTCTTTTGGTCGAGTTTGAAGTGGCCTACCGACGCGAAGACCATGAAGCACATGAACATCCAGAGGGCACCGACGATAAGACACTTGCGCCTGCCGTAATGTTCCACGAAGTAGAGGCCGACGAATGTCGCCAGGAAGTTGATGGTATTGAGGATGATCTGGGTGACAAACGAGTCGATCTGCACCGCCTGAAAAATGGTTGTTCCGTAGTAAAAGAAAAAGTTTGCACCCGTCAGCTGCTGAAGCGCCTGAAGCACAACACCAAGGATAATGCGATACCGCATCCGCGGTGCACTAAACATGCCTGTGAATTCGGTAAAGGGGTTGGTCGATAGTTGACCCTCGGCCCTGAGCTTCTCCTCGATCTCTCGGGCCTGAGAGTGGACGCTGAAGTGGTTGGGTGAGGCGCCCCAAACTTTGCCAAGTGTCTCCCTCGCCCTCTCGCCCTGTCCGCGCCGGTAGTCGTATCGAGGAGTCTCCGGGAAGAATAAGATACCAATTCCGAGAATCAAGGTCCACAACCAGCCAAGCCCAAGGACAATTCTCCAGGACCCCGAGTTCCCCCCCTGGTGGGTGACGGTGGCGTAGTTGAAGCAGGCCGCGAGGAAGATGCCGAGGGTGATAAACAACTGGTAGGCGCAAACCATGGCACCGCGAATCCACGGCGGTGCGGTTTCAGCCTGGTACATGGGGACCAGCAAGCTCAGGGCGCCGACGCCGAGACCTGTGACAAAACGGCCAATGACGATTTGATACCATGCCCTCACCGCCGCGATCTGGATGAGGAATCCGACAGACGCGATGACGCACCAGAACGAGAGGGACAGTTTGCGGCCTATGCGATCAGCGATCGGAGCAGCCACCAGGGCGCCGATGAGGGTGCCGATAGACAGGAGGGCCACGATGAGACCAGCCCTCACCGTACTGAAGTGATGTGTTTGCCCCGTTCCATCTCCCCCTGGCTGGCCGAACCTGTCCAGGAAGTCGGGCATTTCTAGAAAGCCCGAGATCTGTCCCGTATCATAACCGAAGCTATCAAAGATAGTCATTGTCACATTAGCCAGATTCAACGACAGGATGGAGGCAGGTAAGCCAACAATTAAGGAAGAAACAAACCAACTTACATCATACCGCCCATTGACACCAGAACTCCCATGTTAAAGGATCTCCATGTCACCCGCGGAAGGGGTGAGTAGTCGAGCCCTTCCTCCCCCCGAAGATCATGTTCGACCTTTTCGGAATCGGGATTATGCTTGTCAAAGTTAACCTCCCTAAGCAAACCCTTCATGGCGAAAAGGCATCAATTGTAATATAAAATGATGTGAGATTCTTTTTCCTTTTCTGGTGATTCCATGCTTGTGGATCACAGCATTGGGAAGAGGGTAGCGGGTAGTTACCTACATAAAGATATTCCCTTTTTTTTTGCGTCTCGATTCCACTGACGTCAATCGTGTGGCAACGCTGCCCTATTCGCAGACGGCGGGAACCATCGTCATTACCTCC
>Ga0164242_10001834_pt1 | contig 24925 bp, 22 predicted proteins | sample OricomgcompostMG_FD_108783 | JGI IMG/M metagenome (GOLD analysis project Ga0164242, IMG submission 108783) | Miracle-Growth compost microbial communities from Emeryville, California, USA - Original compost - Miracle growth compost (MG) ...
GATTAAAGAGATTCAATTGACGGACCAGTCACTTTTTTTATACATTCAGAATATGGGATTTGAGCTTCGCGCGCAGATCCTGAAAGGCCTCAAGGAAAAAGAGGCGGTATCGAAGTTTAAAAGCCAGAGTCAGTCACCTACGGGTGAGAGCCTCGATCAGACCGTATAGTTTTTCGGGAGAAACATGATGTTTGAATCAAATCCATTGGAACAAATCCATTCCGAGGTTTCGCAAAAGCTGAAACCCGAAGAGAATCAAACGATCGATTTGATCCCCGTATCTTCGCTCGAAGAAGTCGCGATCCGGTTCCGAAACGACGACGAAGAATCCCGGTACGAGTATTTTCTGCTCGAAGTGAAGACTTCCCTGAACGTCGCAGAAGCACCGGTGACGCCCCCTCCTTTCAATAAAACTTTGCTTCAGGACGAAGCGGCTCCTGCGGGTGCGACGGCGACGAAAACCGAAAAGGAAGACATCGCGTTCTTGGCCGAAAACGCCGATTTGTTGCTGATCGCAGGCGAGATCGAACTGGCTCGGAACATTTATCGTGCGATCCTGAAAAGCGGCGACGCCAGCGACGTCGCTTACGCGGGGCTGGCCGCTTGTGCCGATCGCGAAGGTCTCGTCGAACAGGCCATTCAGTTTGCGTGGGATTCGGTCGCATTCGCCCCGAACAAAAAAGGCTATCAATTGTTGGCGCAGCTGTTGGTCCAACAGGGTCGCGATCAAGAAGCTTCGCAAGCGCTCAATCGCGCGCTGAAATCGCTCGATCTCGGCGTTCCGGAGAAAGCCGAATATTACAAAATGATCGGCAATTGCCTTTCGCGTCTCGGCCAGACCGTCGACGCCGAACAGGCTTATAAAAAAGCGCTCGAATTCAGCCCGGCCAGCGACGAAGTTCAGTCTAATCTGGGTTCGCTCTATCTCGAACAAGGGCAGATCTCCGAAGCAAAACGCTGCTACCAGGATGCGATCGCTTCGAATTCCGCCAACGACAAGGCTTGGGTGGGGTTCGGATTGTGCTGCGTCGCCGAGGGTGACAAGGAGTCCGCTCACGAGGCATTCGCGCGTTCTCTTGAAAAAAATCTTCGTAATTCGACGGCGGTGTTTCACCTGGTGAAATGCGCCTATGAAATCAAAAAATATTCCACGGCCGAGAAGATGCTCTCGCATTACGTCGAGATCGCTCCGGTCAGCGCAAGTCTGCTTTACAGCCTTGCCGGATTACAGTTTCACGTCGGCAAAAAACGCGAAGCGACCCAGACCGCAAAAAGGATTTTGCAGCTGAAGTCCGATCACCAAGGCGCGCGCGATTTGCTGAAACGGATTGATTCCGAACCGGGCGTTTCGGCTTAAACCCGAGCCGTCCGTTTCTTAACCGAAGCCGTACTTTGTCATGGAGGACAACCAATGGTAGCCGATATCCAATTGCTTCAAGGTAAAATCATCGACGATCCCGAAACGCGGATGAAGAACGTTTCGACACTGATCGAAGAACTCGCGCTTGAAATCCTTTCGGAAGACGAACTCGCCGTGGCCGCGACCGTCAGCGATCGGAACCCGGTTCAACGGGGAACTGCATGAGCGCATTGACGCATCCGACTCCCCGCCGGGAACTTTCGATTCTGATCGTTCAAATGGGGGGAATCGAAGAGGTCTTTCGCTCGCTGATGGCACTGAAGGCGGTCAAGCACCTCTACCCCGAAGTTCAATTGCATTTTATCGTCCGCAAAGAGGCGTCGGCTCCGCTGAGGCGGGTCGATTGGCTGGCGAGTGTGATCGAAACGCCTGCTTGCCCGAAGGGCGAAGATTCGGTCGCGAAGGTGGCGCTTTGGATCGATCAGATCATCCATCCTCATTACGACCTTTTGGTGAACTGGACGTTCTCGGAGCGCTTCGCGCGCATGGCTGCGATCGCGACTTCGCTGATTCCGGCGCTCGTGAAGCTCGGCGATTACGCACGCGAAGACCTGACGATCGCATCGTTCGATGCCTGGAGCATGTACCGCCGCTCGTGGCTGAAGAACGGAATCTCGCAAGACATCCATCATACCGACATCATCACGACCCAGCTTTTGACTGCGCTTCAGATTCATGCCGGCGATCCGAACCCGGACAGCGGCTATTCGGCCGTGACTTCGAGATATTTTTTCAAGAACGCGCCCGCTGAAATCCCGAGCGACTGGGCGAATCGCGCGAAAAACCTGAAATGGTCGGCGATTCATGCGGCTTCGATCGGCGAACGCGGACAAGAATGGATCGAAACCGTCTTGCGTCGGCACCCCGATGCAGGCCTTGTGATTCTGGGCGAACACGAATGTGATTGGGAGATCGAAGTGAATCCCCGCGTGATCAACCTTTCGGGAGCGCTCCACTTCGATTCGCTGATCCTGGTGCTTTCGCAATGTTCGTGGCTGTTGTCGGGCCCGAACGCGATCGTCGATCTGGCGTCGTTGATCAACCTTCGGGTTTTGTATTCGGTTCCGCCGGGTGAGTCTCTCGACTCGCTTCAATGGACGGAATCGGGGCCGTACGGAAACGGCCACATGGTCGTGGTTTCCGAGTTTAAGCCGGAAATCGCATACGCCGTCTGGTCTTACGTGCAGAGTGAATGGTTTCATAAAGGGTCTTTAAGCCTTAGCGCTCATTTCGAAAATCTGTCGCTGGCTTCGGCTCTGACCGACTCGCGGATTTATCGCTCGCGCATTCGTCCGGCTCAAGAGGGCGGCGGCGTTTGTTTCGAGAACGCGATCGAGTCGTCGAATCGAGCCCCTTGCTTTGAAGCCTGGATGTACCGAGTGCGCGGGCAGCTCGCTCGCGCCTGGTTCTGCGGGTGGCTCCCCGGTGTCGAGGCCGAGGTGGCGAAGATGGGAGCGAATCCGTCGCTGATCAAACGCATTCGCGAAATCACCGAATCGCTGTCGGTGTTGGATCGATTGAGCCTCGAAGGGGCCACGGTCGCGAAAGCGCTTCATTCGGCGGCAGCCGCCCTGAAAAATCAGCACCTCATGACTGTCGAAGACCGTGCGGTCATCGAGGAGCACGGAAAGAAGCTACTCGAAATCGAAACCCTGATGGATCGGGTCGTCCAAGTCGAACCCGAATTGCGGGGCCTGAGCGAATGGTATCGCCAGTTGATGCACAACTTAAACGGCGAGACGATCTCGCAGATGGCGAAAGAAAGCATTCACGCGTTCGAACTCGTCAACGAAGGGGTCGAGCTGATGAGCCTTTACGCTCGCAAGACTCTGGAGCTCGCCAAACCGAAGGCCGTTCAGCCCGAGGCCGGATCGCACCTTACCGCGATTGGCCCCGAAGGATCGCCATCTCGTTATTGAAATACTTCTCGTTATCCGAGACTTTTCCGAAGTGAATGCCTGCGCGGCGGTATTTGAATCGCCCGTGCGAGGTCAATAGATCGGCCAATGCCGAGTAAGCCGCAGCGTTGTCGGGATGAGCACGCTTCGATTCGACCAGTGCGTGCAGCAGACCCGGATGCTTGTCGTTGTAGTCGCTCGACGACGCAGATTCCGCTTCGGCTTTCACCGCGTTGAAAACCCGATCGTTCACCCGTTGTTTCAGGTTTTGATCGGCTCCGCGAGAAGCCGCGTCGAATACCGAAGCCAGTCCGGCGTTGCGGTCGTTCGTGCTGACGACGACGGTACCTTGCGCGATCGGTTCGGATCCGAGGAGCACTTGATAGTGCGCCGACACTTGACCGTCGAGCATCGACAGCGGGTCGAAGCCCGTCAAGGTTGCGGGAACGTCCGAAGTGCGTCCGGCTTCGACGAAACCGACCGAGGTCGTTTGCGTGCGGTTCAGCGAATCGGTCGTGACGATTTTGATTTCGTCGTACGATCGCGCGGTCGACACGTTTTGCACCGGAATTCGGATCGTCAGGTTGCCGTGAGCGATGTCGGCTTGGTCAACGACGTTTTGAACGACGATTTGACGAGTGACGTATTGGGCAAGCGGAATTCGCTGACCGTTGACGTTCAGCACGACATTGGCCGTCTGGCCCGACGTGATGTTCCCCGCGATGTTCGCGGTCACGGCACCGGCGTGGCGGGTGCTTGAAATGCGCGGAACTCGGATCGAACTCAGCGGATTTCCGGCGGCATCGCGAAGCGGGCGTCCTTGAGCATCGCAAAGGTAGACATTGCTCACGTCGCCTTCGAGCGTGATCGGTAAGTTGGCATCCACCCCGCCGTAGTTGCTGAGGATGAAGCTTCCCAGAATCTGTTCGCCCGGTTCGACGATGCCGTCATTGCGCATTCCTGCGATCGTGAACTGGTCGACACCGATTTGTGGGGACGTCGCATAGGTCTGATACGTGCCGCCGAATCCGCCGTGCGGATCGAGCAATGCCGACGTGTACCCGCTTTGATAAGCCGAAGCTTCGCGCTGACGGAACATCGTATTGTATGCGTCCATTTCGCCCGTCAGATAAGCCAGGCGTTTTCCGACTTGCATACCGACGTAGTAACCGGCATTGGTTCCGTCGTCGATCGTATCGTTGTAGGCGTTGTTGTATTCGTAAGGGCCGAATTGGTTGTAGTTCGCGATGAAGGCTTGCTTGTAAATCTCCTTCAGATTGTATTCGGTGTAAACCGGTTGCACTTGTGCCGGAGAGCGAACGGCCGGTTTTTGCGGAGCCGGTTTCTGTGGAACTGGTTTTTTCGGAACAGGTTTGACCGATACCGGTTTTTGAGGAGGTTGTTTTGCAGGCACGGTGCGCTGAGGTGCTGGCTTCTGAGGAGGCGTCGGCTTTTGGGGCGCAGGTTTTTGGGGCGCAGGTTTTTGCGGAGCGGGCTGAGCCGTCCCGGTTTGAATCCGAACGGTTCCCAGCCGATCATAATCGGAATGACGTGACCACGGGCTTGAAACGTAAGTATTGAACGCGGTCTGTCCGTTCGTGTAGGCGCCCGCATTGACTGCGTAACGGCCATCTTGACGATAGAAATCGCCGGGACGGAACACACCCGGGTTTCCGAAGATTCCGGTATCGTAGCCGTCTTGGTAGAAGGTCACAGCGCCGTAGTCGATGCCGGGGCCATTCAAGATATCGATCTCGTTTTGGGCTTGTCCTACGGTTTGCGAGTAAGGGTCACTGTACGGAGAACGATAAGCCGATTGATTCATGAGGCGTGAAAGATCAGCGTTCGTGAGTTGCGACGAAGGCACGGTGCCGCTTTGTCCCGCAGGCGCATTCTGAGTGGCGAGATGCCAACGATTGACGGCTTCATTCGTTCCGTCTTGAAGGCCTTGAGTTTGCCCGGCGTTCGTGGCTTGTGCATCGGCGGCGGCCAGATCTTGCATGAGCGCCGGAACTTGTCCGGTGCGAACGACGTTTCCGCCGAGCGAAATTTGAGTCGGATCGTTTCGGTAATCATCGATGCCCGAGCGCAATCCCCATGCGTAACCCGCGCGGAAACCGTCGTTTCGACCTTCTTGGATGGCATACCGTTGGGCGAGTTGTTGAGCGGCTTCACCGCCCGCGATGCAGGCGTCGCGAAGGGCTTCGTAGCCCGGTTTTGAATATTGTTGTCCGCAGCCGGTATTAGACACCGGAGTTCCCACTCGGGCGATCCCGTTGTTGGGGCCGCCGTAATGGCGACCACGGGTTCCACCCCAAGCGCCGCGATGAGCGGGGGCTTGGGCCCAACTGATCGGTGTTCCGATCGAGAATGAAAGAAGTGCTAAAAAAGAAATGGATTTGCAAGTCAATGAGCAAGTATTCGGCATAATGGCGGAGCGTAGCAGATTTGTCTGGGTTGGTAAATAATGTTTATTTAAAAAATGTCGGATTTTTTCCTGAAAAAAACCTCAAGACAGCTCGGTCATGCGAACAATTCGGCGCAATTTTTTACCGGCTAAAGGCGGGAATTCATCCGACCATTCGATTTCGAGTGGCTGGGCATGAAGCAATCGGGCGAGCGATAAAAGCTCGTTTTCTACGTGTTTTCCGATCTCGGCTCGGGCCTGAGGGGGTGCCGATTTTCGACACTGAAGTGAAATTTGAAGTTTGCCCGGAACACTTTGGCGAACGAGGTATTCCTCAAGCCAATCCGAAGCGCTGATGATTGCCCGACGAATGAAGTCCGGAAAAACGGCCACCGTTTGATTCTTCGAATCGACGAAATCGATCATGTCGTCGGCCCGACCTTCGATCGCCTCCAGCGCCAAAAAAGATGATCCGCAAGGACAGGGGGTCGGACGGACCGTCAGGATATCATTCAGCCGATAACGAAGGATAGGCTGCGAAGTACGACTGAAATCGGTGATGATCGGCATGAACTTCGTCCGTGATTCGTCGAGCCATTCGGGTTCGATATGCACGCAGTCTTCGTTCAGATGAATCGTGCCCTCGGCACAGGTGGCTCCGAGAAAACCTTCGGTGCATTGATACACCTGATGCACCTTCTGGTCGAAGGCTGATTCGATTTTTTTCTGATCGAGCGGATCGAGCGTCTCGGCGATCGAAAAAATTCGGATCGGACGGATCGTGATTTTCGCCGAGGCCTGCGCTTCGGCCAAGCGAATCAGCATCGATGGCGGAGCAAACAAGAGGGTCGGACGGAAGCCTTGCAGACGCTTCAGATGCGATTCGATGGGCGCCAAAAGATCGAAGAATTCGAATTTCAAGCGCGAGCTTCGCGATGCCGTATAGAGATTCGAATTGGCACGCATGAAAAAAGCCACGCGATTTTTCGACAAAATCGAGTTAGGAAGAATTTTTCCTAAAATCGTCCCCGCATGCCGGGCCCGTTCCGAATCCGAGACGAGGAAAAGCCCTCGGTTCCCGCTTGTTCCTGACGAGAGCCCGACGGTGACGCCGTTCAAGGTCGGCGTAAAGTCGCGGCTGCGCTCGGATTCGAGCGCGAGCGCTAACGCTCGGTCGCGGTCAATGCCGACGGTATTTAAGGCCGAGAAGTTCTCCATCATGATTCTTTTGTCGAGGATGGGTAAGCGTCGCCAGTCGCGCGCGGAAGAATCGGCGAGTTGACCCCGATAGAATGGCGAATTTCGGCGGGCCCATTCCACAAAACGACGGATTTTTCGTTCTTGCCAAGCTTCGAGCGAGGCGCGATCGCGCCATCGACGCAGAAATCGCGTCTGAAGGTAAAAATACAAAATTCGAAGCTTAAACATGAGGGGGTTCCTCACGATGGACGAGCGAAGCCAGCGTGGTCTCGCAATGGCAAGGGACGATCTGAATTTCGGGTCGCTTTTGATGAACCTCGTGAAGGCGACTCAGCGTTCGCGCGTATTCGGCGCGATCATGAAAAATCATCTGCGCCAATCGCATCGGAGTGACGTTTTCTTCGAATGAACTTTTCAACCACGCGGCATCGGCGACCAGAAAGTAGGGAGCGCCCGGGCCTCGAATGAACAAACCCAATTGTCCTGCGGTATGCCCCGGCAGCGGAACCAACAGAAGGCTTTCATCGCCGAAAAGGTCGGTGCCGAACCAGCCTTCGCCCAGTTCGGGAATGGCCACGGTGCCTTGAGTAAGAATGGAATTCAGCGGATGCGCTCGTGCCTCAAGATCGGTGGGCAAGAGTGCATTCAAGAATCCGCTTTTGACTTGGCCGAAACGGCTGAGGGCGCGAAACGAGCGGAGTTCTTCGGAAGAATACAGGTACCGCGCGCGGGTAAAATCGGCGACGCCACCGACGTGATCGGCATGGAAGTGCGAAAGGATCACGTGCCGAACGTCGTCGGGGCGAATCCCCATTTTTTCAATTTGCGCCAGCGCAGTTGTTTCGGGCTCGATGTGCACGGGCGTGACGAGTGCATAAAGCTTTTCGGGAAAACGTCGGGTGACGTCGTAAAAACGGGGGGAATACCCCGTATCGAACAAAATCACACCGGCCTTCGAATGTTCGACCACCGCGACGGACGCGGGAAAGCGCACGTTCCGAAAGTGACCCGACTTCGGGTTCACTCCCTTTTCGGGGTGGCGACAAAAACCTGCTTCGAGAAAACGCACGCTCGTGATCATCGGTAAGCCTCGATCGTGCGGCGAAGCCCTTCTTCAACCGAAATGCGGGGGGTGTACCCCAGGTCTCGCTGTGCATTTTCGACACTGAGGGTTCGAGTAAAAGCAAGAGTGCAGACACTATAGCGGGTCAGCATCGGTTCTCCGCGAAGGGGGAATACGCGATAAATCCCTTCGAGCGCGCTCGCGATGTTCCATGCGGCATTGAGTGAAATTTTTTTCTCGCGGACGGAGAACCCGAGCTTCTGAAGCAGAGACTTCAGCGTCGCCGTCTGCTCGACCGGATCGCCGTTCGTGATGTTGTATTTTTTCCCCGAGGCCGATTCGGGTGCTTCGATCGCGGCGAAAATCGCCTGAACCGCATTGTCGACGTAAGTCAGGTCAATTCGCACGCGTTCATTGCCGATGACCGGAATGAATCCTTTTTGAGCGACCCGAACGAGGCGAGGAAGAATCGTCTGATCGCGAGGCCCGAAAATCCCTTGAGGGCGCAAGGTCACGGCCGAGAGTCCTTCGGCGACCGCGCGATCGATCTCGTGCTCGGCTCGCAATTTCGTTTCGGCATAGAGGTTGATCATGGACTTCGGCAGCGGGTCGGATTCGCGGATCATTTCTTTCGAGCGTTTTTCGACATAAAGGCTCGGGGTCGAGATGTGCACGAATCGCGGGGAGTTTTTTTCGAGTGCTACTCGGGCGACGTTTCGAGTTCCGATGACGTTTGCTTGTTCGAACTCTGATCGCGTTCCCCAGGGTGACGAAAGTGCTGCGCAGTGGATGACGACGGCTTCTTTCGGGATCGCGCGCGCGAGGGTTTCAAGATCAGAAAGATCACCTCGAATGAAGTCAGCACCTAAGCCGCTCAAGCGTTCGCCCGCCCCTAAGTTCCGGCCATAAGCCACGACCGAGTGGCCCGCGTCGAGCAACATCTCGACGGTTCGACCACCCAAAAATCCGGTCGCGCCGGTGACGAAGAAGAGAGAGTGTTTCACGGCGACTCCGCCTTTCCGTTCCATTCGATGTCGCGGGTCGAAACCTCAAGCGGGCTTAAGTTCCGTCGTTTGGCTTGAAGGATCAGTTTAGCGAAAGAAACGAATTGATCGAAAAACGGGAGCGGGTCTTTCCACGAGAACACGACTTCGCGCGCGCCGAAAAAAACAACGAACCAACGGCCCACGCGCCGAAGCCCCTCAAGCGAAAAAGGCCGTAACGAAGAAAGTCCGTACACGAGCATGGCCAGCCGAAGCTGACCCGAAGCACCGGGCTTTGCCCGCACGGGGCGGAGAGTTTCGGTGTGCGCGTTCGAATTTGCCAAAAGATCAAGAAGCGCATTTTCTGGCGCGATCAAATGAAGGCCGCTCGTCGCGCGAGGGTTGCACTCCAACGGCAGAACTTTGCCGGGGCTGACTTCGATGAAGTCGAAGGCGATCTGTCCGTGAAATTCGTTTTTCTGCACGAACGAACGCACCCAAGACTCGATTGCCGGATGCTCGATCGATCGAAAACAAATCCCGGCACCTCGGCCTGCGGTGAATTCATGATCGTAGGTGACATGAGCGGCGAGTTTTCCGTGGACGGCAAGCGAATAGGTGCAGAACTCGGGGCCATCGAGGCATTCTTGAGCGACCCAAGCCTTGCTCCAATCGAGTGATGAAAGGCTGCTTTCCGCTTCGATTTTGTTCAAAATCAAAGTTTTCGCTGCGAACCGCGAGAAGTCCGGTTTGAGAACGATTCGATCGCCAGGAAGCGAACGAATGGCTTCGAGTGCCTCGGCTGCGGAACGAACCCGAAACGATTTCGGCGCCTCGAAGTTCATCGGAATACTCAGTTGATTGAATTCGAATTTGCTGTGAAGCGAATCGAGCTTGCGGGCATCGTCGACCCAGACTTCGACCGAGGCCGGAAGCGAATCGCGGATTCGTGAAACATGAAACGCTTCTTCGCAAGTGGGAATGATCGCATTCACGCTTTCGTGCTCAATAATAGAAAAAAGATCGCTTCGAAATGCATCCGGCGATTCGTTCGGGGCCGCGATCCGATAAAATTTCGAGAAGGCGCGCGAGTGTTTCGAAAGGGGATAGTCCATGCTCTCGGCCCCGATGACGCGATGGCCGCGTCGGTGAAGCGCGCGGGCGAGATCAAGGGTGACGGGGGCTCTCGCGCCGGTGAGCAGGATCGTTTTCATCTCAATACTCGAAGATGGCCGCACCGAGCGACATGCCGGCCGAAGTTCCGAGCAGCATGATTTTGTTTCCGCGTCGGATGCGCCCCTGTTCGATCGCGTAATGGAGTGCGAGCGGAATCGAGGCGGCAATCATGTTTCCGTGGTTTTTCAAAATGTCCATGTACTTCGAGCCGTCGATGCCGAGCTTGCGGCGGACGAGTTCCATCCCCGATCCGCTGGCTTGGTGAGGGACGATCAAATCGATTTCTTCGAGTGCGGTTCCTGCACCTTTCAGCGTGTCGGCAAAAAAGGACGGAATCGTTTCGAGCACGAGTTTGAAGACCTTGCGTCCTTCCATCGCGAATTTGAATTTTTCGGGATGCTCGGAGTAAAGCTTCGGATGAATTTTGCTTCCGCCGCCTTCAATGCGGCAGTAATCGGCGCCTTCGCTGAAGGTTTGCATGTGCGCGTGCAGGATGCCCGAGGTTTCTCCTGCCGGAGTTTTCTCGACGATCACGGCGGCGGCGCCGTCGCCGAATAGGGCGTAGGCCTCGTGTTGTTTCGGGTTCAGGCCGACGGAGGCGATTTCGGTCGAAACGATGGCGATCCGGCGAAAGCGATCGGTAGCGAGCAACGATGAGGCGAGATCATACGCGGTGACGAAACTTAAACAGGTGGCATTGACGTCAAAGCAGGGAATCGGATGCCCCGGGCGCTTCAGTGCGCGCTGAATGAGGGCTCCGGTACAGGGGAGCTCTTGCTCGCCAGTCCCGCTGGCCGAGATGATCGCGTCTAAGTCTTCGTAGCGGATGCCCGATCGCTCCAAAGCATCCATCAAAGCGAACGCGCCCATTTGAGACGAGGTCTCGTCGGTCACGTAACGACGTTCGGCAATTCCGGTCATTTGTTCGGAAGTGCCCGGGCTCAGCCCCAGCACTTGATCGACCTCATGGCCGCTGACGATTCGTTTGGGCAGGTATTTTCCAGTCGATAGGATCCGGATCGGTCTCGGGTTCATGCAAGTGTTCCTTTTTAAACGGCCTATTTTGGACATTTTTGTTCTATCAGAATTGACGCTTATTGTCAATTTTAAGAAAATCCGATATCCCTAAGAAAATGCGGCTCGAAAACTTAAATTTCAAAGCGCCCGAGCAGGACTCGGCTTTGCTGAATTTGATGCAAAACACGGTCATTCCCGGGGCTTTGGCCTATGTCTACGAACGGCCGTCGGGATACGAGGCCTTTGCCCGAACGCAGGGGCATTCGTTCGAGGTCTATGGCATTGAAGACGACGCTTCGGAACTTTTGGCCGCAACCCAGATCACCTATGACCGGGTTTATTGGAACGGCGGAGTGGCCGAAGTCGCCTACAGCGGCGATACCCGAGTATCACCTCCAGCGCGCGGAAAGCGTTTGGCCGATCGTTTGATGGAGGCGGCTTGCTTAAAGTCGGCGGCAGGTTCGTTGCCGGTTTTGGGAGCCGTAATGGGCTCCAATACGGTGGTGCTCGAAAAAAAGCTCGAACATTGGCGAAAAATCGGCGTCGATTTTCAAATCGTGGGCGAACTTCAAGCCTTGATCTTTCGTGCTCGCGCTTCTGCGAAAGCGGGACGGGTGAGGGTTGCCGCGCCCGCCGATCTGCCTGCGATGCTTTCGCTTTGGCAAAAAGAACAATCGAAGAAAAATCTGGGACGTCATTATACTTCGGCGGATGATTTTCAAAAAGCGTATGAAACCACGCCCGGAATCGCGCTTTCCGAGACTTGGGTGATCGAGAACACCCAAGGCGAGGTGACTGGTTTTTTATCGCTCTGGGATCAGTCTGCGATTCGAAAGATCCGCGTTCGTCATCTTTCACCGGGCTTGCGCGCGTTGGCCTGGCTGATTCGCCCCTGGTTGAAGGTTCCGCGTGCGGGCGAAGAACTCAAGATCGCGTACGCGTTTCAGGCCGTGGTTGATACGGACTCTACCGATAGCGCTTCGAGGCTGGAAGCCTTGGTTTCAGCCGCCCAAAATCGCGCAGCGGAATTAGGATTTGCCTTGTTTTCGGTCGGTGTGGACGCGCGCGATCCCGCATTCCCGGTGCTGAAAAAACGGGCGTTGACCGCGAATTCGGTCAAGATCATTGCGACATCAGGGCATCGGCCAGACGGTCGTCTGTTTCATCTTGAAGTGGGGCTCGGGTAAGCCCCGGCAAGAGTACGGACTCAGATTGAGGGATAAAATCATGAATACTGGCGGTGATGTGAAAGCGCTGTCGGAGTTCGGCCACAGGGATTTCCCATAGCTCTTCGTATTTTTGCCCGAAGAGCAACTCGGATTTTTTTCCCATCGTGTAGCCCTCGACGATGATTTCCATCAGCTCGTCCATGCGCTCAGGGCATTTGATGGTGCACTTGATGAGTCCTACGGCGAGCAAAATCGCATTCAGCGGGCTTCGAATCTGCGCGACGTAGAAGGCTGAAATCCCCATCTCGCCGAGCTCGCTCGAAGGGTGTCCGGTCAGCACATGGTGGATGTCGTGAATCAGGCGAATCCGTCGGCGAAGGTAATCGATCTCGGGAGTGATCTCGACCTTGCTCTCGGGAAGTTTTTCGAGCGGAGTCACTTCGGGATTTTTCATGAAATGATAAAACTCGCGGCCCAAGGTTCCGGGCGCAAGCGTCTTCAGCTCATTCCATGGCACGGTGTAAAACTCGTGGTACCGCTCACGGATGAGCGCCTCGGTCGCCGGGTCGTTTCGCAGGATGCGCAGAGTTTGCTGATAGCTTTTGTGTTCGAGAAAATAGCGAAGGCCCCGGTAGACCGGTTTCAGATTGTTTCGCCGGAAGATCAGGACGACCAGTCCGAACAACAGAGTGGCGAGTGCAAGAAAAAGGCGTAGCAGCTTACGCATAATTCAATGAACTTTATATAAAAAATGATCGCGCGTCAAGAGGGCGGAATTACCCTTAAAAACTGTACTTTGCCTCGAAGAAGCCGACGCTTCGGTCTTTCAAGGCGCCGAGTGGGCGGCTTTCCTCGCCGCCGTAAAGATCCGCGCCCGCCACGAGGCGAACGTCGTCGAGCGGGCGGTAGCTCACCTGCGGGCGGATCAGATAATCGCTTCCGTTCGCGAAGTAACCCACCAGAAACAAATCCGCCGTCCAGGACGACGAATCGCTGGCATAGCCGAAGCGAAAGGTGCCTCCGAAATTGGTCTGTTGCTGAAAGTTGAGGATCAGAGCGTTCGCCGATCCGACCGCGCGTTGGATCGCCGTCTGCGTGGGGTTGAAGTCGCTGTAGAAATTCGGGCTTTGGTAATAAAGGTGCTCCCGCAAGGTTCCCTGAACCTGAACGTGAAAGTCGTCACCGATCGTGCGATCGACACCGACGACCGTATCCCAATGCCAGGGCTCGACGAGCCCGAAGAGCGGATCGGTATCGGTTCCGTTCTCGGGCATGAGGAGCGCCGTTTCGAGTCGGATCACGTAATCGCCCGCAGTGAACGAAGCATCGCCGCCGATCGCGGTCTGTTTGGGATTGATCGGCGCGACTCGGCTCAGTGCCGGGTCGAATTCGTATTCGGCGAAATGCGTATAGCCTTGAAAGTACGAGAACGAGAAATCGTACTCCGGCTTCAGGTAAGAAATTTTAAAACCGAACTCCATCGAGTTCGGGCTGAAGGCTTCGGGCGAGGGCGCGTATTTCTCGAACGAAATCCCCGACGGGATTGCCTGATCAGGGATTAACAGTTTGGTCTGCGGATAATAAGCCTGAAATACGACCTGAATATTGAAAGGCGAGACTCCGCCGTCGGGAGTGTAATTGAGCGAAACGCCGGGCGCCCCGAGCCGCTTCACTTCGTCGTCGGGGTTGAACACGGTGTAATCTTTCGCGGTGAAGTAATCGGTGGGGTTGATTCCGTCGGACTTCCCCCAGGGGATGATCTGCTGGCCCGCCCGAAGGGTCACGCTGTCGTCGATGTACGAAAGATAACCTTCGCGAAGCAGAGCGCGGCTCGAAGATTCGTCATTCTGTTCGGTGCTGCGATAAAAAAAATCGCCTTGACCGACAAGGTGAACGCCGACTCCTTGCGGAGTGCTTCGGTCTTTCAGTGAATCGTATTCCAGCCAAGCCGACAACGAGGTTTGAGCGATCTGTCCGCTATATTCGCCCTGAACGTACCCATAATGATCGGCATAGATCCTCCCGGTGATCGGGAATCCAAAGACGGAGGTTGACAGAGGAAGCGACAAAAGAGCGAGAATAAAAACAAATTGAATGGAAAAAAAATTGAATCCATTTTCCCGACTCCAGCGAGCCATGGATGGCGATAGCTGTAAAGCAGGAAGCTTGTGGAGGGAAAATGGATTCAATTTTTTTCTCATCTGAATTTTGTATTTAGTTCACTTTCTGAAGGTTCTGCTGTGTGAAAACCGCATCGGAGATTCCCCCGTCCACCTTCACCTTCGAAAATTGCAGCCTCGTAAACTCCTTCGTCCCCAGGTTTTCAAGATAAACTGTATGCGCAAGCCATTTATGATTTTTGGCGTCGACGATCTTGATGTCGCTGGCTTCGAGGCGTTTGAAAAACTTCCCGTCGAGATTCGAATACTCGCCCTGAACGCCCATAAAGTTATCAAGCCGGATCCAAACGATCGATTTGCTGTAGCCCGTGCGCTCTTTCACGTCGTCGTTCGCGGGAGTGCACTCGATGACGGCGCAATTCACGGCCGCTGCTTGCTTCGACGGGCAGCGCTCTTGTTTGAGCATCCGGTAAGTGTAGTCCTCGACGTGAGGGGTGGCGATGTCCGAATAGCTGAAGACCGAGCCCATGAAGCTTCCGCTTTGTTGCTGGCTTTCGACCCGGCGGATTTTTTTGAAGTTCGGTAAATAAAGCAACACGTCGTTTTTGCCCGAAGCGTTCTCGGTGATCAGAATGCCTTCGTTTCGCACTTCGGCGGGGGCGTGAAAGCGGGTGAGGGTGCTGTTGTGAACGCCGTCTTTCTGCACCTTCCGCCAGAGGGTGAACTCTTTCATTTTTTCGGACGATGAACCGACCGTTCCGGTCGTGAGCTTGGCGCGCGTCTCGAACTCGCTCACCCGGCGTGCTTCTTCGTTACGGGTCATGATGTCTTTTGCCGTCAGCTTCGGAGCGGCCGCTTGCGCGAGTGAATAGGCCGGAATCAGGCACAGTATTCCTAAAACAGTTTTGGTACTCACTTTATTCATAATCCAACGCCTCCGTAATGTTCAGATTGGCCGCCCGACGCGCGGGCAGCAAGCCTGCGAGTACGGCGACGGTGACTCCCGCGATCAGGGTACTGAAGATCGCTTCTTTGGGAAAGTGAAACTCGATGATCCAACCGAGGTTGGTCGTCAGCCCGTAGAGCACGAAGAAGTGGCCGACGTAAGCGCCGAGCAAGACGGCGACGGTCGCGCCGAAAATTCCTTGCAAGACGGCTTCGGTCATCACCATGCGCGAGATTTGCGAACGGGTGGTTCCGACCGCGCGAAGCATTCCGATTTCGCGCGTGCGTTCCATCACGCTGATTAAAAGGGTATTGAGCAGTCCCAGCAATCCCACCAAAAGCGCGATGAGCTGGATCGCTTTCGTGTAAGCAAACGTGCGTTCGATCGCCTGTTGCATCTGGCCTTTGAATTCGGCATTCGAGATCGTGACGAGGTTCCACTGGCGTCCGAGTCGCGCATCGATCGCCGAGCGGACTTGTTCTAGGGTATACCCCGGCGCCTTGTTCACGAAAAACGCAGTGACCATCGGATCGTGAAAGTACTTTTTGTAGACCGCGCGATTCAGGTAAAAAACCCCTTCTGCTGAGCCGTAATCGATGACTTCGCCCACGATCTTGAACGGAATCTGCCCGCTCGGCGTATCCAGTTCTACGGTGTCGCCGACAGCCTGGTGCTGCCGTTCGAGGAAGTTCGGAGTGACGAGCATGCGTGGCTCAAGCGAATCCAGAATTTTTTTCGACGTCTCTGCCTGGTCGCCGTGGATGACGCCGAACATGCGGTAATCGTAAAAATCGGCGAAGTGATCGTAGGCTTTGAGGACCATTTTTTTGCCATGGTAAAAGATCGGCACCACTCGCGTGGCCATGCCTCGATCCGGACCGATCGGACGAACGCCCGGAATTTTTTCGAGTTCATTTTGAAGCTCTTCTTTCATCGGCTGTACGTCGGCCGTGATCATCCGTCCGCTTGAGGCGACCATCAGATCCGAGACGAACACGCGGTCAAGCCATCCCATCAAGGTGTCATGAAAGCTGGAGCGCACGGTCGCGATCAAGGTCACGAGGAACAATCCCACCATCAGCGCCATGACGTTCGAAGTTGTGCGCTTGCGGCTGCGAATCAGGTTTTCTTGCGAAAGCTTCAGCACCGGCTCGCGAAAACGGCGAGTCAGGGCGCGACAAGCGTAGATCAAAATAAACACCAAAAACGGCCCGAAAAATGCCGAGCCCACGACCGACGAAGCCTTCGTCACGAAATCAAGGCCGATCCAAAGGCGGCCCCAGCCCCGCACGAGCGAAACCGTCATGAACGCAAGCAGGATAAAACCGAGGAGGATCATCGTGCGCGAGCGACTCTCGTCTTCCTTCGAAAGCGTTTCGGCGTGTTGTTTCATCGATTCGAGCGGATGAACCTTCGCGGCCTTGAGGGCCGGAACGAGTGCCGCCGCCATCGACGCGAGCGTTCCCATCACGACGACGAACACGATTTCGTGGGTCGTGAACTCCAGATGCGTGACACTGATGCGGGTTTGAAACTGGGCCGCGATCGAAGTGGTGACTTGGGTCACGAGTTTTTCCGCCAGGCCTCGGCCAAGCAAGCAGCCTAAGAGCGAACCGCAAAGGCCGATGCCGAAGATTTCGCTCACAAACAAAAGCACCATCGAGCCACGGGTCGCGCCCAGGGCACGCAAGGTCCCGATTTCGCGTTTGCGTTCGGCGACCGCAACCGAGATCGAATTCATCACCAGAAACAAACCCACGAGCAAGGCCAGCGTGCTGAAGAAGGTGAGGACGATCTGGTACGAGGCCAACATTTTTTCGGTCTGGGCCGACTGCGTATCGGGGCTTTCGACGTTGAAGCCCGAACCCAAAGCCAGTTTGATCCGTTGCTGAAGTTCGTCCGTCTTGACTCCGTCGCGCGGAACGACGTCGATCCGATCGAGTTTGTTTTCTTTGCCGAACATCATGCGGGCACCGTCGATGTCCATGATGGCGAGCGATCCGCCGTAGGCTTTCGCAGCTCCTTCAGGTTTCAGAAGCCCGCGCACGGTGAAGGTCTTAAGCCCGAGCGCGGTCGAAAGCTTGATCTTTGAGTCGATTTTAAGCCCTTTTTGTTTCGCTAACGTTTGAGTCAGGACGATGCTGTCGGGTTGATTCAAAAAAGTCAGCGGATCGTCGATCACTTTCTGATCGGTCGCTTGATAGGTTCGGACCGCCGCCTCTTGAAGCAGATCGACGCCCAAAACGTAAAGCCCCTGATTCGATTCGGTCGCTCCTTCGAAAAAGGCACGCGCTTCGACCATCGGTACGGCCGATTTCACGCCGTCGACTGTCCGAACGATTTCGAGTTTCGATTCGTTGAAGCCGGCCGGCCCCGCGCTGACGGTGAGTTTCGCCTTGCCCGAAATGGCTTCGATGTTCTCTCGCATCGAATTGCGGGTGGATTGATTGATGATGGCGATGGCGACGTAAAGCGCGATTCCGAAGGCGACACCGAGCGTGGTGAGGAGCACCCGCCCGGGTTTCAATTTCAGGTGTCGAAGGCCGACATACTGAAATAGATTACGCATGCGATGCGGCCCCCGTGTCGGATTCGATGAGTCCGTCGCGGACTCGGATCTGTCGGTCGCCGAACGAGGCCGCGTTCGGGTCGTGCGTGACCATGACGACGGTTTTGCCGGTTTTTTTAACGAGATCAGAAAGCAGGGTCAGCACCGCCTCGCCGGTTTTCGAATCGAGATTCCCCGTCGGTTCGTCGGCCAGAATCAGTAACGGATCGCTCATCAGCGCGCGCGCGATCGCCACGCGTTGCATTTCGCCGCCCGACAGTTGGTCGGGTTTGTGCTGAATCCGTTTTTCCATCCCCATGGTCGAAAGCAGCTCTTTTGCGCGTCCTTCGATCTCGGACATCGGTTTTCCGTCCAGCAGAAGCGGCAACGCCACGTTTTCGAGCGCGCTCAAGGTCGGCAGCAGGTTGAAAAATTGAAAGATAAAACCGAGCTTGCGTCGGCGAAACAGCGAAAGCTCACGGTCGTTCAGCCGCTCGATCGCTTCTCCGTTCAAGATGACCTTTCCCGAAGTCGGGCGATCGAGACCCCCCATCAGATGCAAGAGGGTCGACTTCCCTGAGCCCGAAGGCCCCATGATCGAAACAAACTGCCCGGGAGCAATCGAAAGATCGACGCCCTTCAAGGCTTCGACGGTTTGATCGCCGCGCGAGTATGATTTTTTTAAGGCTTCAGCCCGCAGCAAGGCGGACGAGGATACGACGGATGGCATAGCGTGACCATCCCATAATCGCTGGGTTTTTTCATGCTATTTTGGGAAGCGGCAGATGAAGGTCGTGCCTTGTCCTAATAGACTTTCCACCTTCACGGTTCCGTCATGACGCTGCACAATATGTTTTACGATCGAAAGACCGAGGCCCGTGCCGCCAGTTTCGCGCGAGCGTCCTTTGTCGAGTCGGTAAAATCGCTCGAACAACCGATCGAGGTATTTCTCGGGAATCCCCGGTCCGTTATCGCTGACCTTCAGCATGGTTGCGTCGGGCTCGTCGGTGAACTGAACGGTGATCGTCGACTGCGGCGGACAGTATTTGATGGCGTTGTCGATCAGATTGGTCAGGACTTGCTCGATCCGTTTCGGGTCGGCTTTGAGGGTCGGAGTTTCGACCTGAGTCACGATTTTGGTTTGTTTGCTTTGAGCGACCGGGTCGACTCGTTCTAAAACATGCTGAAGCGGTTCGGCCGGATTGATTTCTGAAACGTGGATTTCAAGCGCCCCGGATTCGAGTGCCGAAAGATCAAGCAAGTCGTTGATCAGCGCCAGAAGCCGGTTCGAATTTTTCAGAATGATTTTCAGAAATTCGGGATCGGCCGGGCGCCCGTCTTCGAGGTCCTGAAGCAGCGTCTCGGTGTAGCCTTTAATCGAGGTCAACGGCGTGCGCAGCTCGTGCGAGACGTTCGCGACGAATTCGATCCGCATCTTTTCTGCTTTCTGAAGAGCAACGATGACGTCGGAATTGTTCATGACGAAGCTCCGTTTTTAAAGCGATAACCGAAGCCTCGGACCGTCTCGATCCAATCGGCGTTCGAGCCGAGTTTTTTGCGAAGTCCGAGCACGGTGGTGTCGATCGTGCGATCGACCACGGCGACGCCCGGGCCTTGAATCAATTTAATGAGGTCTCCGCGCTCGAAGGTGGTGCCCGGCTTTTGAATCAGCGTCGAAAACAATTTGAATTCGTTCGGAGTCAGGTTGATCGGCTTGGGGTCGTTCGGCGCGTCTTCCATGAAAAGTTGTTTGGCGGCGAGGTCCACGCGAAACGGTCCTCGGCGAACTTCTTCGTTCGCATCCGCTTCGGGCTGTGGCCGGTTTGCCGATCTTCGTAAGATGGCACGAACTCGCGCCACGAACTCGCGAATTTCAAAAGGCTTGGTGAGATAATCGTCCGCTCCGATTTCGAGTCCTAAAACTTTATCGAGCGTGTCCGCGCGGGCGGTGAGGAGCATGATCGGAACGGTGGAGTGGTGTTGGGTGCGAATTTGTTTGCAGAAATCGAGGCCCGACATCTTGGGCAACATCCAGTCAAGGATGATCAGATCGAAGTGCGTATCGGAAAAGGCAACCAAGGCCTCCTCGGCGTTTTCAAAACCCGAGACTTGATATCCTTCCCGCTTCAGATGCAGGGTCAGAAGTTCTCGCACATCGGTTTCGTCTTCGACTACCAGTACATGATAGGTACTCATGATCTGTCCCGAGTTTCACTCAAGAGGCCTCCGCGCGCAAGGATTAAACGGTTTCCGCGCCAATCCACACCGTTTCCTGACAGAATCCGAAGCCAAAGCGGAATCGCCAAAGATTCTCTTAGGATCCAGCCGATCGGAAACAGAAGATTTTGCGCGAGACTGCATTTTGAAAGCCGGATAAACTGAATCCAATCCAATGCGCCCCAAAGCGTCAACGAACCTGCGAAGACGGCACCGATCGACATTTCATTCAATGAATGAAGCGCGCATGCGCCGATGAGTGAAATCACCGCCGAGTTGGAAAACGGTTCGAAGCAAAACGCGAGCGGGGCATGGGCCTTGCGAATGCGGCCCCAACGCAAATGACGTTTCCAAAAATCGCCGAACGAATGTCTACCGATGATTTGGTCCACCGGCCGCGAGGCGACCTTGACCTGAAGCCCGAGCTTATGAACGGATTCCCCGGCCATGAAATCTTCGGCTAAAAATTGCGACAGGATTTTCAATCCGCCGAACCGCTTTGCGGTCGATCGACGAAAGAGCATGGATTTTCCGACCACGCAGGGTTTCGCATACCGGTTCGAGAGCGCCATGAAGCGTGCGTAAAACGTGTTCAGAAAAACGGCTTCGAGAAATCCGCCGAGGCCTTTAAAATGCGTTCCGGCGACGATCGAAGTCACGAGGCCCGTCTTCGGAGTCAGCGCCGAGACGAGAACGTCGAGTTCGTCGCGATCGACCCGCACGTTCGAGTCGCTGATCAAAACGAGGTCGTATTTCGCTTCTTCGTAGCTGCGAGCCAGATTCTTCAGCTTCGGATTCATTCCGATGTGGGCGAAGTCGTCGGCGGTTTCGTTCGAGATGAAAATCCGGGCCTCGACTTGCGAATGGGCGTCGATCAGTTCTTTTGCCACGGCATAAGCGGGGTCTTTCTTGCTTTCGACCGAAAACAGAAGTTCGAATGGAGCGACCGGGTCCAGCAAAAAAAACGATTCCAGGTTTTCGCGAAGGGACGGATCGGCGCCCTTCAGCGGTTTTAAAACGCTGACCGGTAATAAAGTCAGGGAGCGTTTCGGCTTAAGCGCTCGAAGCTGCCGAAACAGCGTCCAAGTGCCCAACGCCGTGAGCGCCAGGAAAAAGATCCAAAGCAGGACGGGGAAAAGGGATAACGTCATGATAGTCGTGAAACGAAACTTTCTGCGAACGAATCGCATCCAGGATCGCCTCGGCCTTCCTTTCTGATTTTTTGAGGTGAACGAAGGTTTTCCATCCGGTCATTTGCGAAAACCGGTGCAGATCGGTGCTGGCCACCATCGGAAGCCCTGAGCGGGCCACTTCTTCGAAGAAATGCCGTCCGCTTCCTACTTCCCAGGCATCGAACAGCGGAGCCAGCTCTTCCTTGCGATCCCAAAGATGCAACGTCTGTTTTTCAAGCTTGCCCGTCGAAACCGGGTGGGCGGCGATCGTGACGGCGCCCTGGTTCTTCAGATGTTTCAGAATGTCTTCGATCGGGCCGTCCGCGCGGGTGAATTCGCTCACGCCCAAGCCCACGATGTGGGCCGAGCGGTGATTCGAAAGCGAGTTCTTGGTGATCTCGACCCCGGGGATGACGGTCATGCCGTATTGTTTTCGGGCGCGTTCGGCCTCCGAGCGGAGGATTTCGAGGTACAGCGGAAACGTCGCGGGCGTCAAAGTTCGTTCGAGGTAGGCTGCGGCCTTGCCCAGGAAGGTGCTTTCCTCGCATAAGTGGTCGGTAATGGCGATGGCGCCGAACCCCCGGGAACCGTAAAAATCGATGATTTCGGGGATCGAGTGCTTTCCGTCGCTGAAATTGGAATGAATGTGAAAATCGCTAAGAATCATGCCTTTATTATCGGAGATCCATAGAAAAATGCCGTCAGCTCACGATGTCGAACCGGTCAGGATTGCGTGAGGTAAACCGTCTGGGTGGGATAGGCGAACCCGATTCCTTCGAGTTTGAATTGCTCGAAAATTTCGAGCCCGATCGCCTGATGGAGGTCGCAAAAAAGCAGGTAATCACTTTGCGTGACCCAATACACGGTTTCGAAATTCAGGGCCGAATCGCCAAATGAGACGAGGTGGCTGCGCTCGAAACGCGTTTTGGCCTGGCGCTCGATCGCGGCCTGGATGATGGACGGAATCCGTTGAAGCTTTTCTTTCGGGGTTTCGTACAAGACGCCGACCTGAAAGCTCACCCGCCGCTCGTTCATGCGTTTGTAATTGCGGATCCGGCTTTTAAGGAGGTCCGTATTTGAAAAAATAAGCTGCTCGCCGCTGAGCGAGCGGATGCGAGTCGTTTTCATCCCGATGTGTTCGATGGTTCCGTTGAAATCGTCGACGGTGATGAAGTCGCCGACGACAAAGGGTTTATCGAGCACGATCGTCATCGACGCGAACAAATCGCCCAGGATGTTCTGAACGGCGAGCGCGATCGCGATACCGCCGACCCCCAAGCCCGTGATCAGCGTGGCGATGTTCACGCCGAAGCTGTGCAGGATCAGCAGAAAGACGACGATGTAAAGGCAGAGCTTGGCTAAAAATTTGAAAAGATTGCTCGCGGTCGTTTCAGATCCGTCGTGGATTCGTCCGAAATACCGCTGCGACGAAAATTCGATCACGTGCTTTCCCCAGGCAGCCACCTGAAAAAGCGAAGTCAGGATGAAAAGATGGTCACAAAGTTTTTTCAGCTCGGGCGAGGAATCGTATTCGAGGAAGCCCAGGTAAATCGAAGTAATGAGAAGATAGATGAAGTGGGTGTTTTTCACCAACACGTTCAAAAACGGTTGGCGCGACGATCGACGAAGAATGATTCGTTTCAGGGCTAGGAGGAAAAGGAAAGCCACGACGGAGATCGTTGCATTGGGAACGAGCGAGCGAAGCCATTCGAGGTTCATGATGGCAAAAATTAACCCTGACCCCAAGCGAATGCAACTTGAAAGGTCCGTTGGCCTGCGCCTTGCTTCATGGAAGGCATGAAAAAAAGAAAAACTAAAAACGCTCCGGTGCTCCGGGGCGGTTATATCATTGAATTCTGCGATCTCTCTTGCGATCTCGATCGGGGGCTTTCGCTGATCGCTGCCCTTCTCGAAGCCGTGCAGGACGCAAATCCCGACTTTTCGTCGGAAACCGGACATTTCGTGAACGAATATCTCGGAAAGCGCGCCGTCTTGGAGCACGTCTTTTTCGGCCGATCGCTGCGTTCGGCCCGGCTTGAGGCCTCCAAATTGAAAGCCGAACTTTGGCGCATCAGCAAGATCCGGGCGGGAATGAAATTGCCCCGGCGTTCAGACTAATTCAAATGCAGGGCCTGAATGCACGCTGCATCCGACTTCGGCTCTTTTCCGACGTATTTCGACGGTGTTTTGAAGTACTGATAGGTTTTTTCGAGCGGATCGAGGTAGGCCGCCTTCAGTTTTTGAGAAAGCTCCTTGCCGAATTTTGCCGTTTGCTCGGGCGACCAATGATATTGGACAGCAAAGCCTGAAACGTTTCGGTCGAGCGAAAGCTGTAGGTCGGCGTAAACCGCAAGCTGTTCTTGGTGCACGCGCTCGTTCACTTCGGGTTTCAGTCGTTCGTGATAAAGCAGAATCGGCCCGCCGGTCATGTCTTTGATCACGGTGTCGGCGATCGGCGCGTCGGTGACGCCTTTGTAATACCCGGTTCGTTCGATCATGATGCAGCCCCAGCTTGCCGGAAGGTGATCGGAATAACGGATGTCGGCTGCTTCGTAGTCGAACGCATGGACGACGATCGCCCGACTTAAAATCTTGCTGTTGAGGCTTCCGTCGACGCCGTTCATTCGAAGGGCGTTACATTCGAAACTGGTCGACCAATAAGTTTTGGAGTTGGTAATGGTCATACCGATCGTGCTTTGGTTCGAGCCCGAATCGTTCGAAAAGAACGAAGCATTCAGGTCGTCGTTGAAGAGCAAGGCTGGGTTTGAATAGCCCGAACTGGTGTCTCTAAGAGTGAGATAGACGCTGGCGGTCGAGTTCGTGGCGTGGGCCGTCCAGGTGTTATGAATAAATTCCTGGCTTTGAACATCATAGACATAGACTCGGCGAAAGGTCGCGTTTTCGGTAAAATCGACGATGCTGTAATGCGAGGGCCGTGAGATTTGTTTTCGATAAGAGGACTCCATCAGCACGCAATAGCTTTTCATGTAAGTTTTGAAATCATCCCGGGTCGGCATAGCGAATTCGGGGTTCATGCGACGAATCGGAGTTTTTTGGCTGTAGAGATCAAGGTTGGCCGAGTTTTTAAACCAGGGGTTGGCCTCGAATTTCTTTGAGACGGTATCGTAAAGCGTATTGAGCTTTTGGTCTAAAACGGGTGACGGGGTATCGGCATGGGCGATCGAAGTCGATGCCAAAAAGGCCGTGAATATGGCTGAAACTGCAGTGATGGTCATGTCTCTCTCTCCGATGGCTTTGGTCGCCAAGGTTCTCTCGGGCGAGCTTGTATCAGGGCGACGCTTCTTTTTCAACTATATTTAAATACTATAAATAAAAGGGGTGTCGAATGCGTGAATTCAAGAGGTTGACCGAAAAGGCTTTATTTAAGACGCGGAGCGCAAGACCCTGAATTTGGTCCGCTTTTGGCTTTAAAGCCGATGAAAAGGATCTAAAATGCCGGATTTCAGCCCCATTCTCAAAGATCACACTTGACCAAAATGGGTAAACTCTAATATCTGTAATCGTTCTACAGTCAGATTTAATGAAAGGAACTCGTAGGAATGCCTACTATTAACCAATTGATTCGCCA
>Ga0164242_10001835_pt1 | contig 24921 bp, 23 predicted proteins | sample OricomgcompostMG_FD_108783 | JGI IMG/M metagenome (GOLD analysis project Ga0164242, IMG submission 108783) | Miracle-Growth compost microbial communities from Emeryville, California, USA - Original compost - Miracle growth compost (MG) ...
ACCGGCCTCGTGTGCGACATCGCCGCGCCCGGCGACGACCGCCCCCGGCTGGCCCTGCGCGCCGACATCGACGCGCTGCCCGTCCCGGACCGCAAGGACGTCCCGTACCGCTCCACCGCCGAGGGCCGCGCCCACGCCTGCGGCCACGACGCGCACACCACCGTGGCCCTGGGCGCCGGGCTGATGCTGAACGACCTGCTGCGCGAGGGCCGGCTGCCGCGCCCGGTGCGGCTGGTGTTCCAGCCCGCCGAGGAGGTCATGCCCGGCGGCGCGCTGGACGCGATCAAGGCAGGCGTGCTGGAGAACGTCGAGCGCATCCTCGCCGTCCACTGCGACCCCAAGGTCGAGGTCGGCCGGATCGGCCTGCGGGTCGGCCCGATCACCTCCGCGGCGGACAAGGTGAAGCTCACCCTGGAGGGCCCCGGCGGCCACAGCGCCCGCCCGCACCTGACCACCGACCTGGTGATGGCCGCCGCCAAGTTCGCCACCGAACTGCCCGCCGCGCTCGGCCGCCGGGTCGACCCGCGCTCGGGCCTGAGCCTGGTGTGGGGCCGCATCGAGGCCGGCCACGCCGCCAACGTCATCCCGTCCCAGGCCGAGCTGGAGGGCACCCTGCGCTGCCTGGAGCTCGCCGCCTGGCACGAGGCGCCCGACCTGGTGCACGAGATCGTCGACCACATCGCGGCCATGTACCGGGCCAAGTGCGCCATCGTCTACCAGCGCGGGGTGCCGCCGGTGGTCAACGAGGCGTCGTCCGCGGAGCTGCTGCGGGAGGCGATGGCCGCCCGGTACGGGCTGCACGCGATCGAGGACACCGAGCAGTCCCTCGGCGGCGAGGACTTCTCCTGGTACCTGGAGAAGGTCCCGGGGGCGCTGGCCCGCCTCGGCGTGCGGCCCGTCGGCGACACCGCCAAGCGGGATCTGCACCAGGGCGACTTCGACATCGACGAGCGGGCCCTGACGGTCGGCGCGGAGCTGTTCACTGCCGCTGCGCTGCTGTCCTGACAGGGGGTGAGGCCCCGCTCACGGCGGTGTCACCGGGCCGAAATGCGTCGATCCGATAACGGGTCCTCATCCGGTCTTTACGTGACATCTACGCGCGTTAAGCTCCCGGCTTAGCCAGCGCCGGACGGGGCGCTTCCAGAGTTGAAGGGGAACCCTCTTGCGCCGGGTATCCAAGATCGCTGCCGCGGGTGTGGTCTCCGCGGCCCTCGCGCTGACTGCGACCGCGTGCGGCAGCAGCACCACGTCGGACAGCACGTCGCCCTCCAGCGGCAGCAAGGCCAAGGGCGTCGGCATGGCGTACGACGTCGGCGGGCGCGGCGACCACTCCTTCAACGACTCCGCCGCCCGCGGCATGGACAAGGCCGTCAAGGAGTTCAAGCTCGACGAGAAGGAGCAGACCGCCAGCCAGGACGAGACCGAGTCCGACCGCGAGACGCGGCTGGACCAGCTCGCCGGCGCCGGCTACAACCCGGTCATCGCGGTCGGCTACACCTACGGCGACGCCGTCACCAAGATCGCGAAGAAGTACCCGAAGACCACCTTCGCGATCGTCGACTCCGTCGTGGACGCCCCCAACGTCGACAGCATGACCTTCGCCACCGAGCAGAGCTCCTACCTGGCCGGTGTGGCCGCCGCGCTGAAGACCAAGACCGGCCAGGTCGGCTTCATCGGCGGCGTGCACAACACCCTGATCGGCACCTTCCAGGCCGGCTTCGACCAGGGCGTGCACGACACCAAGCCGTCGGTCAAGGTCACCGACCAGTACCTCTACGAGACCGACTCCAAGGGCTTCGCCGACCCGACCGCGGCCGCCGGCAAGGCCAAGGGCATGCTCGACAAGGGCATCGACGTGATCTACACCGCCGCCGGCCTGTCCGGTGACGGCTCGATCCAGACCGTGGCCGCCAAGCAGGGCGCCTGGGCGATCGGCGTCGACTCCGACCAGTACCAGGACCCGGCGCTGGCCAAGTACAAGAGCCACATCCTCACCTCCGCGGTGAAGAACGTGGACGTCGCCGTCTACGACCTGATCAAGTCCGTGCACGACGGCTCGCCGAAGACCGGCACCAACACGTACAACCTGGCCAACGGCGGTGTCTCGCTGGCGACCTCCGGTGGTTTCATCACGGGCATCCAGTCGCAGCTGGACGCGGCCAAGCAGAAGATCGTCTCGGGCGCCATCAAGGTCAAGTCCACCCCGTGACACGGGTGACCGCGGGGCGGTGACCCGGGGGGGCGCGGGCCCGGCAGGCCCGGCGGGGGAGGCTCCGGCACCCCTTGCCGGGCCTTCGCCGTGCACGGAGTACCGTCGCCCGCACCCCCTCACCGACCGCATCCGAAAACCCCTCACCGCCCTCCCGCCCGGCACCGGACCGCACCCCGGAACCCGAACCCCCGGTCGGCCCGCCACCCTTGGGCCCGGCCCGCCGAAAGCCACCCGCACCGCCCGAGCCTTTCCCCCCAGGAGAGTGCGCCATCAACGCGTCCACGAACTCCGCAGCGCCCCCGGCCGTCCAACTGCGCGGCATCACCAAGCGCTTCCCCGGCGTCGTCGCCAACCACGACATCGACATCACCGTGCGCACCGGCACCGTGCACGCCCTCGTGGGCGAGAACGGCGCCGGCAAGTCCACGCTGATGAAGATCCTCTACGGCATGCAGAAGCCCGACGAGGGCACCATCGCCGTGGACGGCGAGCAGGTGTCGTTCGGCGACCCCGGCGACGCCATCGCCCGCGGCATCGGCATGGTGCACCAGCACTTCATGCTCGCCGACAACCTGACCGTGCTGGAGAACATCGTCCTCGGCGGCGAGAAGCTGCACGGCATCGGCGCCCGGGCCCGGGCGAGGATCAGCGAGATATCCGACGCCTACGGGCTCGGCGTACGGCCCGACGCCCTCGTGGAGGACCTCGGCGTCGCCGACCGCCAGCGGGTGGAGATCCTCAAGGTCCTCTACCGCGGCGCGCGCATCCTCATCCTCGACGAGCCGACCGCCGTGCTCGTCCCGCAGGAGGTCGACGCGCTCTTCGAGAACCTGCGCGGCCTGAAGGCCGAGGGCCTGACCGTCATCTTCATCTCGCACAAGCTCGGCGAGGTGCTGTCGGTCGCCGACGAGATCACCGTCATCCGCCGCGGCACCACCGTGGGCAGCGCCGACCCGGCGAGCACCACGCCCAAGCAGCTCGCCGAGCTGATGGTCGGCAGCGAACTGCCCTCGCCCGAGACCCGCGAGTCCACCGTCACCGACGAGCCGATGCTCACCGTGGAGGGCCTGCGGCTGGCCGCGGTGGACGCCGAGGGCGTCGAACGGACCGTCCTGGACGACGTCACGTTCACCATCCACAAGGGCGAGGTGCTCGGCATCGCCGGCGTGGAGGGCAACGGCCAGGCCGAACTGGTCGAGGCGATCATGGGCATGCGCCCGCTGGACGCCGGCGCCCTCGCCCTCGACGGCACCGACATCTCCCGGCTGCCCACCCGGCGCCGCCGCGAGGACGGCATCGGCTACATCCCCGAGGACCGCCACCGGCACGGCCTGCTGCTGGAGGCGCCGCTGTGGGAGAACCGCATCCTCGGCCACGTCACCGAACCGCCCAACAGCCGCGGCGCCCTCATCGACCCCGGCGCCGCCCGCCGCGACACCGAGCGGATCGTGCGCGAGTACGACGTGCGCACCCCCGGCATCGAGGTCACCGCCGCCTCCCTGTCCGGCGGCAACCAGCAGAAGCTGATCGTCGGCCGCGAGATGAGCCACCTGCCCAAGCTGCTGATCGCCGCCCACCCCACCCGGGGCGTGGACGTCGGCGCGCAGGCGCAGATCTGGGACCAGATCCGCGCCGCCCGCCGCGAGGGCCTGGCGGTGCTGCTGATCTCCGCCGACCTCGACGAGCTGATCGGCCTGTCCGACACGCTGCGGGTGATGTACCGGGGCCGGCTGGTCGCCGACGCCGACCCGGCGTCGGTCACCCCCGAGGAGCTGGGCTCCGCCATGACCGGCGCCGCCTCCGGCCACCTGGAGCACGAGGGCCACCAGGAGCACGAGGCCGCCGACGCACACGCCCGGGGAGAGGACCGATGAAGAAGTTCGACAAGGACCGGGTGCTGCTGGCCGTCGCCGCGCCCGTGCTCGCGGTCGTCGGCGCGCTGGTCGTCACCGCCCTGGTGCTGCTGGCCACCGGCAAGGACCCGTTCCACGCGTTCAACGTGATGGTCAACTACGGCGACAAGTCCGACAGCCAGGTCTACATCCTCAACAAGGGCATCACCTACTACCTGAGCGGGCTCGCGGTCGCCGTCGGCTTCCGGATGAACCTGTTCAACATCGGCGTGGACGGCCAGTACCGGATGGCGGCCTTCTTCGCCGCCGCCGTCGGCGGGGCCGTGGCCATGCCGAGCGTGCTGGAGATCCCGCTGATCATCGTCACCGCGATGGTGGTCGGCGCGGCCTGGGCGGCCATCGCCGGCGTGCTGAAGGTGACCCGCGGTGTCAGCGAGGTGATCTCCACGATCATGCTCAACTCGCTGGCCGGCATCGTCATCGGGTACTTCCTGCAGGGCGGGCGGCTCGGCGTGCTCGACAAGGACGCCAACATGGTGTCCACCAAGCCGCTGCCGCACTCCGGGCAACTGTTCAACTTCCAGACCGCGACCGACCCGGTGGACGGCTTCATCGTCTTCGCCGTCCTGGCCGGCGTCCTGTACTGGTTCCTGCTGTCGCGCACCCGCTTCGGCTTCGACCTGCGGGCGGTGGGACGTTCCGAGTCCGCGGCCGAGGCCAGCGGCGTCGACGTCAAGAAGATGATCATCACCAGCATGCTGATCTCCGGCGGCATGGCCGGACTGGTCGGCATGTCCACCCTGCTCAACGAGTCCCACGACTACGGCACCGACTTCCCGACCGGCATCGGCTTCACCGGCATCGCCGTGGCGCTGCTCGGCCGCAACAACCCGGTCGGCATCGGGATCGGCGCCCTGCTGTGGGCGTTCCTCGAACGCGCCTCGGACGGGCTGGAGTTCGAGGGTTTCGACAAGGAGATCGTCGGCGTCATCCAGGGCGTCATCGTGCTCGCCGTGGTCATCGCCTACGAACTGGTCCGCCGCTACGGCCTCGCCCGCCAGCAGCGGCAGGTCGGCGCGGAACTCGCCGCGGCCGCCGCCTCGCCCGGCGGCTCCGCGGACGGGTCCCCGGGCGAGGGCGGCCCGGCCATCGGCAAGCAGGCGGGGGCCGCGTCCGGCGCCGCCGAAGCGACGAAGGAGGACGCGTGAGCGCCACCGCAACCCAGACGCCGCCCCCCGCGGCGCCGCGCGCCAAGGAGCGCCCGGCGAGCGGCCGGATCCGGCTGTCCACGCCGATGCTGCTGCTCATCGTCGCCGGCGCGCTCCTCGTGGTCTCGGCCGTGCGCGCCATCACCGGCGCCGAGGACGTCACCTCCTCCGGGCAGATCGCCGGCGCCCTGGCCGGCGCGGTGCCGATCGGCCTGGCCGGCCTGGCCGGCCTGTGGTCGGAGCGGGCCGGCGTGGTCAACATCGGCCTCGAGGGCATGATGATCCTGGGCACCTTCTTCGGCGCCTGGGCCGGCTGGCAGACCAACCCGTGGCTGGCGGTGCTGGCCGGCGTGCTCGGCGGCGCCCTCGGCGGTCTGGTGCACGCGGTGGTCACCGTCACCTTCGGCGTCGACCACATCATCGCCGGTGTGGCCATGAACATCCTGGCCACCGGCGTCACCCAGTACCTGGCCAAGCGCTGGTTCAACGTCGGCGAGGCCGCGCAGAAGGGCGGCACGCCCAAGCAGTCGCCGCCGATGAACGACGCCAAGCACTTCACCGTGCCGGGCCTGTCGCACTGGCTGGACACCGTCGAGAACCACCACTGGTTCCTCGTCTCCGACCTGGCCGGCATCATCGGCGGCCTGGTCACCGACATCTCCTCGCTGACGCTGCTGGCGATCGTGCTGTTCGCCGGCACCTTCTTCGTGCTGTGGCGCACCCCGTTCGGGCTGCGGCTGCGCTCCTGCGGCGAGAACCCGATCGCCGCCGAGTCGCTCGGCGTCAACGTGTACACGTACAAGTACGCTGCGGTGGTGATCTCCGGAGCGCTGGCGGGCCTCGGCGGCGTCTTCCTCGCCATCGGCACGCACTTCTACCTGGAGGGCCAGACCGGCGGCCGCGGCTACATCGGCCTGGCCGCGATGATCTTCGGCAACTGGCGGCCCGGCGGCCTGGCCATGGGCGCCGGCCTGTTCGGCTACGCCGACAGCCTCCAGTTGCGCAACGGCGGCCCGTCCGTGCACGCGCTGCTGCTGCTCATCGCGCTGCTGCTGGTGGCCATGGCGGCGTGGAAGTTCTACCGCGGCGCCCGCGTCGCCCCGGCCGTCGCGCTCGGCTTCGCGGTGCTGCTGGCCGTCTGGTACATGCTCACCGACTCCGTCCCGGACGAGGTCGTGCAGGGCACCCCGTACGTCGTCACCCTGCTGGTGATGGGGCTGTCGGCGCAGCGGCTGCGGATGCCCAAGGCCGACGGCCTGCCGTACCGGAAGGGACAGGGCCATTGACCCGGCCGACGACCACCGCCCGGAAGGGGGCCGCCCGATGACCGGCGAACCCGACTGGCCCGCTCTGCGGGCCGCCGCCCGCGAGGCCATGGAGCGGGCCTACGCGCCCTACTCCGGCTTCCCGGTCGGCGCCGCCGCGCTCACCGACGACGGCCGCACCGTCGTCGGCTGCAACGTGGAGAACGCCGCGTACGGCGTCGCGCTGTGCGCCGAGTGCGGCCTGGTCTCGTCCCTGCACGCCACGGGCGGCGGCCGGCTGGTCGCATTCGCCTGCGTCGACCGGAACGGGGCCGCGCTGATGCCGTGCGGCCGCTGCCGGCAGCTGCTGTGGGAGCACGGCGGCCCCGACCTGCTGGTGGAGACCCCGTCCGGAGTGCGGCCCATGAAGGAGCTGCTGCCCGACGCCTTCGGCCTCGAGGACCTGACCTCCCGCTGACCGCGCTCCCCCGTACCCGCCCCGCGCCCACCGCCGGGGCGGGTACGCACCTTTCCCCCGGCTGCCCTCGCCCGGACGGGCCGGGGCGCACCGCACGCCCACGAACGCTGAGGAACCGCCTTCCCATGGACGCCATTTCCGTCATCAGATCCAAGCGCGACCGCGGCCGGCTCGACGACGAGCAGATCGACTGGGTGATCGACGCCTACACCCGCGGCAAGGTCGCCGACGAGCAGATGTCCGCGCTGGCCATGGCGATCCTGCTCAACGGCATGGACCGGGCCGAGATCGCCCGGTGGACCGCCGCGATGATCGCTTCCGGCGAGCGCATGGACTTCTCCGGGCTGTCGCGGCCCACCGCCGACAAGCACTCCACCGGCGGTGTCGGCGACAAGATCACCCTCCCGCTGGCGCCGCTGGTCGCCGCGTGCGGCGCGGCCGTGCCGCAGCTGTCCGGGCGCGGCCTGGGCCACACCGGCGGCACCCTGGACAAGCTGGAGTCCATCCCCGGCTGGCGGGCGTCGCTGTCCAACGACGAGATGATGGCCGTCCTGGAGGACGTCGGCGCCGTGGTGTGCGCGGCCGGCGACGGGCTCGCCCCCGCCGACAAGAAGCTGTACGCGCTGCGCGACGTCACCGGCACGGTGGAGTCGATCCCGCTGATCGCCTCCTCGATCATGTCCAAGAAGATCGCCGAGGGCACCGGCGCGCTCGTCCTGGACGTCAAGGTCGGCTCCGGCGCGTTCATGAAGAACCTCGACGACGCCCGCGAACTGGCCTCGACCATGGTGGGGTTGGGCACCGACCACGGCGTGCGCACGATCGCGCTGCTGACGAACATGGCGGTGCCGCTCGGCCTGACCGCCGGCAACGCGCTGGAGGTGCGCGAGTCGGTGGAGGTGCTGGCCGGCGGCGGTCCCGCCGACGTCGTCGACCTCACCCTCGCGCTGGCCCGGGAGATGCTCGACGCGGCCGGTCTCACCGACGCCGACCCCGCCAAGGCGCTCGCCGACGGCCGCGCCATGGACGCCTGGCGGCGCATGGTCCGCGCCCAGGGCGGCGACCCCGACGCGGCCCTGCCCACCGCCCGGGAACAGCACACCGTCACCGCTCCCGCCACCGGCGTGCTCACCGCCCTGGACGCCTACGCCGTCGGCGTGGCCGCGTGGCGGCTGGGTGCCGGCCGGGCCCGCAAGGAGGACGCCGTCCAGGCCGGCGCGGGCGTCGAACTCCACGCCAAGCCCGGCGACTCCGTCACCGAGGGCCAGCCCCTGCTGACCCTCCACACCGACACCCCGGCGGCCTTCCCCGGCGCCCTCCACGCCCTGGACGGCGCCTTCGCCATCGCCGCCCCCGGCACGCCCTTCACCCCGGCCCCGATCGTCCTGGACCGGATCGTTCCGGCCTGATCCGCAGGGCCGGACAGGCGTTCATCTCGACGACCGCGGGCCCGGAAGGGGAGCCGATCGTCAGCATCCACCAGGACGGCGGGAGCCGGGGGCAGCCCAAGCCCGCCGCCGCCTCGCGTGCTCCCGCCACGGTGGTTTCCACGGTCACGAGCAGCGACGACCCGACGATTCTGGCTGCTCGCCGGGAGATGCAGACTTGGCGGCGGCTCGCCCTGGAGCCCTCGGCGCTGCGGGCCGCAGATTCCTACAGCGCTCCGAGAGAACTCCTTCCGGACGGGCTCCATCTGCCGGCGACGCTCTTCCGCATCGCGAACGACGCCGCAGACGGGGAGAGCGCCGACCGCGTCTACGCGCGTGTCGCCGGTCGACCGGATGACCTCAGCGGCGTCAGCGTGCGCAGCGTCGAGGTCCAACAGGACGACGTGCGGCAGCTCTTCACCGTCCAACTGCGCGAGGCGGACGGCATGGTGCTGCCGGCACGCAGCCTCTCGGAAGGCACGCTCAGGTTCTTGGCCCTCTGCGTGCTGTTGGAAGACCAACAGGTGGGTGGACTGCTGTGCATGGAGGAGCCGGAGAACGGCATCCATCCCGCCAACCTCGGGGCCATGGTCGATCTGGTCCGGGACCTCGCGGTCGACCCCGGCCGCGCGCCCGGCCCGGACAACCCGTTCCGGCAAGTACTGATCAACACCCACTCGCCGGGCGTGGTGCGACTCGTCCACCCGGACGACCTGCTCTTCGCGGACTCTGCCGTGGTCCGCGCACAGGACGGCACCGTGGGACGCAGCCTGCGGTTGCGCCCCCTTGCCGGAACATGGCGGGCGAAGAACTCGTCCGGCGAGTACGTGACCACCGCCGACATCCTCCCCTACCTGACGGCTCCCGCCGGTTCGCAGCTGAGCCTCCCCGGGGAGGTGGCATGACGCTGCGCGTCCTGTTCGTCACCGAAGGATCCAGCGACCAGGGGCTGCGCCCCCACATCGAACACGTCGCGGCGGAAGAAGGCCGGAACATCGTCCTGACGTCTCCTGATGTCGCTCTCCTCGACGGACGCGTCGGCCACACCGTGGCGGACAAGCTGAAGGCGGCACGGAGGCTCGGGGGCGTCTACGACGTTGTCGTCGTCCAGCGCGACACGGACGGTCAAGGAGCCGCCGTGCGCCGCGCGGAGATCGCCGGCGCCGTCGAGGAGACCTGGTCGACCCACCCGTGAACGGGTCGACCGTGGGGTAGCGGGTCTGGTGGGTCCTTCGGAGGACCGCCTGAGGCGGCCCGCTGACCCCGCTCTCGGCGGGCGGGCTCAGCGCAGGCCGCGGCCGAAGCCGACGGCCAGCGGCATGCGCAGGCCCAGAGGCGGGGGAGCGGCCAGGGCATCGGCGACCGGGCGGGCGAAGGGACGGTCCAGGAGGGCGCCCAGCACGAAGTCCGCGGTGAGCGCGAAGACCTCGGCGCGGTGGTGCCGCAGCGCGTGCCCGTCGGAGTGCACCTCGAACCGGCACACCTCCCGGTTCACCTTCTTCGCCCGCTCGGCCAGCCGGTAGGACGACTCCGGGTCCGTGGCGGCGTCGTCCGTACCGTGCACGATCAGCACCCGCCGCCCGTTGAGCTGCTTGACCGGCTCCTGCTCCGCCTCCGGCTCGGGCCCGTCCGGCAGCCACGGCGCCAGCGCCACCGCGGCCACCACCGACGGGTGGCCGGCCGCGTGCAGGGCGGCCCGCCCGCCCATGTCCACGCCGACCAGGGCGACCGGCACGTCCCCGTACCGGCGCAGCGCCTCGTCCACCGCCCACTCCGCGTCCTCAGCCGGGTGCGCGTGGCCGCCGTTCCAGCCCCGGAAGCGGTAGTGGACGACGTGCGCGGCCACGCCCCCGTCCCCGGCCGCGCGCACCAGGTGCCGGGCCAGCGGCCACATCACGGCCGCGGCCACGGGAGAGCGCCGCCGGGTGCTCATCGCGTCACCGCCGGGGAGTGCCAGGACGACGGCACGCACCCCGGGGCCGGCACCCCGCCCCGGCCGGGGCGGGGACGACAGCCGCCCGGCGGCCACCTGGCGGCCCAACCGGGCGCCACGTGCCGGTAAAGGTTGCGAAGCCATGGCGCAACGATGGCAGACAAGAGGGTGTGCGTTCGATGGCCAGGCAGAAAAATGTTCATGCGACAGCGCTGTCTACGCGCGTAGGGACTATCGTTTCCCCCATGCAGACCGCCCCAGCCACCCGTACCGCCAGCCGTACCGCCGCTCGTCCCGGCCGCCCCACCCCCGAGCAGATCCGCCGCGCCCCCAAGGCGCTGCTCCACGACCACCTCGACGGCGGTCTGCGGCCGGGCACCATCGTCGACATCGCCCGGGAGACCGGCTACGACGCGCTGCCCGAGACCGACCCCGACAAGCTCGGCCTGTGGTTCCGGGAAGCGGCGAACTCCGGTTCCCTGGAGCGCTACCTGGAGACGTTCACGCACACCTGCGCGGTCATGCAGACCCGCGAGGCACTGGTGCGGGTGGCCGCCGAGTGCGCCGAGGACCTGGCCGCCGACGGCGTCGTCTACGCCGAGGTCCGCTACGCCCCCGAGCAGCACCTGGAGGGCGGGCTCACCCTGGAGCAGGTCGTCGAAGCCGTCAACGAGGGCTTCCGGCTGGGCGAGCGGCGCGCCAAGGAGAACGGGGACCGCGTCCGGGTGGGCGCACTGCTCACCGCGATGCGGCACGCCGCCCGCTCCCTGGAGATCGCCGAACTCGCCAACCGCTACCGGGACTCGGGTGTCGTCGGCTTCGACATCGCCGGCGCCGAGGCCGGGTTCCCGCCCACCCGGCACCTGGACGCGTTCGAGTACCTCAAGCGCGAGAACAACCACTTCACCATCCACGCCGGCGAGGCGTTCGGGCTGCCCTCCATCTGGCAGGCGCTCCAGTGGTGCGGCGCCGACCGGCTCGGCCACGGCGTGCGCATCATCGACGACATCGAGGTGCCCGGCGCGGGGCAGGACGGCGCCACCGAGGGCGTGGGGCTGGGCCGGCTGGCCTCCTACGTGCGCGACAAGCGCATCCCGCTGGAGATGTGCCCCACCTCCAACCTCCAGACCGGCGCGGCCACCTCCTACGCCGAGCACCCCATCGGGCTACTGCGCCGGCTCCACTTCCGGGTCACCGTCAACACCGACAACCGGTTGATGTCCGGCACCAGCATGAGCGAGGAGTTCGCCCACCTCGTCGAGGCGTTCGGCTACACCCTGGACGACATGCAGTGGTTCACCGTCAACGCCATGAAGTCGGCGTTCATCCCTTTCGATGAACGGCTCGCCATGATCAACGAGGTGATCAAGCCCGGTTACGCCGAACTCAAGGCCGAGTGGCTCTTCGGCCCGGGCACCGCCGAAGGGCCCGTGGCCAGCGGTTCCGCGCCCCGCTAGGTGTGCGGCGCCGGACGGCGCGGGGGCGCACGGGCCGGGGCGGCGGGCGCGCCGGCCCGGTTGCACGCGGGGTCGCGCGGTGACTACGTTCCGTTCTCATGCAGACCCGAACGAAGAAGACCCTCGCCGCCGCCGCGCTGGGGCTGGCCGCCACGGCCGCCGCGGCCGGCACCGCCTCCGCCGCCGGCCTGTCGGCGAGCCCGAACGCCCTCGGCGCCCTCGGCTCGGCCACGAACATGGTGCCCGGCGCCGCCAACTCCCTCTCCGGGGCCCAGAACGCGGTCTCCAGCGGTACCTCCGCGCTGCCGGCCAGCCCGAGTGGCCTGCTGCCCTCGGGCAACCAGCTCTCCGGCGACCAGGTCGCGCCCGTCACCGGCCTGCTGGGTGGCCTTCCGGCGGGCGGCGGCATCCTCGGCGGCTGAGGGGGCCCGCGGGGTGGCCGGCCCTGTCGCGGCGGCCCGGTCTCGTCCTGGCCGGGCCGCCGTCATCGTGCCGCCCGCACCCCCCAGCCGCGCCCGCCGCGGGTGCCCTTCGCGGGCCGCGTGAGGTAGCCCGTGGAGGGCACCCGCACCCTCTCGCGCCGCCTGACGTTGCGCTGCGGGTCAAGATGGCCCGCACCCTCTCGCACCCTTGCGCACCCTCTCGCGCCGCGTGAGAGCGCGGGTGAAGGCGCCCGCGCCCTCTCCTGCCCGACCCGAGATCGGCGGGACATCCGTACGGCCGGCCCTTCCGCAGAGGTGCGGCCGTCGCCGTCGCCCCGGGGCACCGGACGAGGCCGCCGGATTCCGGTTGGACCCGTGGGCTCGCTACGGGACGAGGGCGGTGGCCGGCTCCGGGGGCGCCGCGGGTTCGCCGGGCACGCCCCGGGTGCGCAGCCGGCGCCGCACCGCGGGCACCACGAGGACGTGCGCGAGCGCCACGCCGGCGGTGTTGAGCAGCAGCGCGTCCACATCGAAGAGCTGCCCCGGCACCATCGTCTGCGCGAACTCCACGGAGAGCGACACCATCAGCCCGGCGAACACGGTGCGGGCGAACGAGGCACACGCCGAGGTCTCCGCCCGGCCGCCGGCCATCGGCAGCAGCACGCCGAGCGGGGCCAGCAGGCCCAGCCCCGCCCCCAGCCGTCGCGCGGCCTGGACCGGGCTCATCCCGAGGTCGTCGCGGATCGTGTTGAACGGCCTTAGGTTCGGCGCGGGCACCCACGCCACCGAGTGCGGGCGCAGCAGCAGCCAGCCGATGAAGACCAGGTACGCGGCGGTGAGCAGGAGGCCGACCGCGCGCACCCTCAGGGCCAAGCCGTCGTGCCGCACACCCTCGATGACGACCTCCCCGGCCGTTCCGGTTCCGCCGTGCACCCCGACACGCCCGCGCCGGGACGTGATCCGTGTCACGGGGTCTTCAACGGCGTGCCCGCGTCGTCGGCGCCGGTGCGCAGGTCGGAGGTGCACGTGTAGGAGCGCAGGCCGTCCGCGGCGTCCGGCCCGCCGATGACGACGGACTGGTGCGGGGCGACCAGCGGGTCCGCGGTGAGCGTGCAGACGATCTGCCCCAGGGCGAACGGCGGCAGCCCGGCCGGGGCCTGGCTCAGCCGCAGCACGTCCTTGGGGTCGCCGGACAGCGGCGCGGACAGCGACAGCGAGGCGGGCACCGCCGAGGAGAAGCCGGCCTTCGCCTCGGCGGCCAGTGGGCTGAACTGGATCTGCCCGATCAGCTGCTGCACCCGGGCGTACCAGTCCACCCGGTTGTCCGGCAGCGCCAGGTTCCGGCTGACCGGAGTGACCTGGCTGCTGCACACCAGGAACACCTGCCGGGTGACCTCGCTCGGGTCGGGCTTCGCCGGCGGCCGGGGCGCGGCGCACGACACCCGGGACGGGGCGGGCCCGGCGTCGACGGGGACGCTTGTGGTGCGGATGCCGCACCCGCCCAGCAGCAGCGCCGCGCCCAGGGCGGCGGCCGCGCCGGCGCCCCGGCGGCGGACCGGGCTCATCGCGCGCCCCCCGGGGTGCCGTCGCCGTGCCCGGTGCCGGCGACGTCGGCGCGGGTCGCGCCGGACGGCTCGCCGGACCGGCCGGCCCCCTCCTCGCCGGCCCGCGGACGCACCGGCAGCCGCAGCGTGAACACCGCGCCGCCGTGCGGGCCGTTGGCCGCGGTGATGGTGCCGCCGTGGATGTGGGCGTTCTCCCGGGCGATGGACAGGCCCAGGCCGCTGCCCTCGGACCGGGCCCGCGAGGCGTCAGCCTTGTAGAACCGGTCGAAGACGTGCGGCAGCACCTCCTCCGGGATGCCCGGGCCGTGGTCGGTGACGGTGATCACCACCTCGCCGTCCTCCCCGCCCTCGCGGCGCAGCGCGACCCGCACCGGACTGCCGCCGTGCTTGAGGGCGTTGCCGATGAGATTGGCCATGATGACGTCCAGCCGCCGCGGGTCGAGGGTCGCGAGCAGGCCGCGGGGGGCGTCGAGCTCCACCGAGTCCAGCCACGCGCGCGCGTCCATGCACGCCATGATCATGTCGGCCACGTCGACCTCGTCCACCCGTAGCTTCGCCGTCCCGGCGTCGAACCGGGTGACCTCCATCAGCGTCTCCACCAGTTCGTTCAGCCGCCGGGTCTCGCTGACCACCAGGCGCACCGCCGGCGCGATCATCGGGTCCAGCGCCTCCGCCTCGTCCTCCAGCACGTCGGTGACGGCGGTGATCGCGGTCAGCGGGGTGCGCAGCTCGTGCGACATGTCGGCGACGAAGCGGCGGCTGGCCGCCTCGCGGGCCCGCAACTCCTCGACGCGCTTCTCCAGTTGCTCGGCCGCGTCGTTGAACGTCGCCGACAGCTCGGCCAGTTCGTCGGTGCCGGTGACCTTCAGCCGGGTACTCAGCCGGCCCTCGCCGAGCGCCTTCGCGGCCTCGCCGAGCCGCCGCACCGGCCGCAGCACCGCCGAGCCGGCCGCCTGCGCCAGCAGCGCCGCGCCGACCAGCGCCAGCAGCGTCGCGATGCCCAGCGACCAGGCCAGCGAGTTGAGGTCCTTGCGCTCGGAGTCCAGCGACTTGAGCATGTAGCCGGTCGGGCCGCCGTCGTTGATCCGCGCCCCCGCCACCAGGTAGGGGTGGCCCTGCAGGTCGATGCGCTCCCAGTGCAGGTGGTAGCGGTCGTGGTCCTGCTGGTGCGGGGTGTTGACGGCGCGTTGCAGCGACGCGGGCACGTCGTCCAGCGAGAACGAGTCGCGGTCCGAGGTGACCGCGCACCTGCCGTCCGCCGCGTCGGCGATCAGCAGCGCCTGGTACGTGTCGGGGCTGCCGATCCGGTTGGCCGCCGCCTCCAGCGACTGGCACGTCGGCTTGGCCGGCAGCGAGGCCGCGTTGCGCTGGAGGGAGTCGCGGAAGTCGTCCAGGGCGCTGTTCTGGGCACGGGTGAGCACCGCGTCGCGGTTGAGCCAGTACGCGATGCCCGAGACGGACACCGCGGCCGTCAGGGCCACGAGGGCAAAGACGGCTATGAGCCGCAGCCGCAGACTGGTCCAGCGCCGGAAGTGGACCCGGCCGCGCTGCCGTGTCACTGAGGCGTGTCCAGGCGGTAGCCGACCCCGCGGACGGTGCGGATGAGCGTCGGCGAGGACGGCACGTCCTCGATCTTCGCCCGCAGCCGCTGCACACACGCGTCGACCAGCCGGGAGTCGCCCAGGTAGTCGTGCTCCCACACCAGCTGGAGCAGCTGCTGGCGGGTCAGCGCCTGGCCCGGCCGGCGGCTCAGCTCCAGCAGCAGCCGCAGCTCGGTCGGGGTCAGCTGGAGGTCGTGGCCGTCCTTGGTGACGGTCATGGCGCTGCGGTCGATGACGATCGAGCCGAACGCGGCCGAGTCCGTGGCGTCCCGCTCGCCGCGGCGCAGCACCGCGCGGATGCGGGCGTCCAGCACCCGCGGCTGCACGGGCTTGATCACGTAGTCGTCCGCGCCCGACTCCAGGCCGACGACCACGTCGATGTCGTCGCTGCGCGCGGTCAGCAGGATGATCGGCAGCTGGTTGGTGCGGCGGATGCGGCGGCACACCTCGAAGCCGTCGATGCCCGGCAGCATCACGTCCAGCACGATCAGGTCGGGACGCTGCTCCTTGAGGAGCTTCAGTCCGTCCTCGCCCGTCGCCGCGGACACCACACGGTGGCCCTGACGCGACAGGCCGAGTTCGAGACCCGTACGGATGGCGTCGTCATCCTCGATCAGCAACAGGAAAGGCACGGGCGCCATTGTTGCCTACGCGCACCCGGACCATGAAGCGCGGGGACACGGAGCCCCCGAGTTCGCCGGTTCCGTTCGCAACTCTCAGGGCCCCCGCGACGAGTTCCCCGCCCCCGGCCGCCTTGTGGCCAGGGGCCTTCTGCTCGCGGCGGCACCACAAGCGGCTGTTGCGCGGCTGTGACACTCGGCGGACAACGCGATGAAACTGGCCCGGCAGGCTATTGCCCATCGGAACGCACCGCTCGACGGATGCGACGCCGAAAACCACGCGGCAGGTTCCACTCCGGGGGGCGCACTCATGAACGCACTGCTCAGCACCGCCACCAGCACGACGCAGTCGGCGCGCACCACCCGTCCGGGCACCCGGGCCGCGGAGGCGTCCGGCAGTCGGCCGCACGCCCGCCCGGTCCGCCCGGCCGGCCACCCGGTCCGCCCGCGCCCGGCGCACATAGCCGCGGTGGACGCGCCGGCCGCCGCCGTCCACGGCACCGCCGAGGAGCGCCCCGCCCCGCAGCGGACCGCCGAGCAGGCGGCCGAGGCCGAGGCGGCGTTCACCGCCTACGTCCAGGAGCGGCGGGCCTCCCTGTACGCGACCGCCTACCACCTCACCGGCGACCGGTTCGCCGCCGAGGACCTGCTCCAGAGCGCGCTGTTCTCCACCTACCGCGCCTGGGACCGGATCAGCGACAAGGCGGCCGTCGGCGGCTACCTGCGCCGCACCATGACCAACCTGCACATCAGCGCCTGGCGCCGCCGCAAGCTCAACGAGTACCCGACCGAGGAGCTGCCCGAGACGGTCGGCGACACCGACGAGATGGGCGGCACCGAACTGCGCGCCGTGCTGTGGCAGGCGCTGGCCCGGCTGCCCGAGCAGCAGCGCACCATGCTGGTGCTGCGCTACTACGAGGGCCGCACCGACCCGGAGATCGCGGACATCCTGGGCATCAGCGTCGGCACCGTGAAGAGCAGCATCTGGCGCTCGCTGCGCCGGCTGCGCGACGACGAGGCGCTGAGCTTCGGCCGCGACGAGGAGGAGGCCTTCGGCGAGCTGGTGGCCTGAGGCCGTCCGCGACCCACGCTCCGCCGGCCGAGGGGGACGGCGGAGCAGGGGGAGGCACGGGGAAACGGGGGACCGGGGGAATCGGGGAGGACCGGGGGAAACCGAGGGAGACGTACCACCACGGGGGACGCGAGGGCCGGACGGCGAGGGGGAAGCCGTCCGGCCCTCGCACGCGCACGCCGGCCGGCCCCTACGCCGCCAGCGGCACCTGGTGGGAGGCCGCGGCGGCGATGCGGCGCAGTGCCTCGTCCTGGCCGCAGGGCACGCAGCCCAGCCGTACCTGCCGGGCCACGATGTCCTTCTCGGCCCGCATCAGGTGGTAGCCGCGGCGCAGCAGGAACGGCACGGACTTGCGGCCCTCGCGCAGGTCCCGCACGAAGCGGCGGCGGGCCGTCGTGGCCGGGCGGCCGCACACGCACAGCGCGTCGGCCAGCAGCCCCGCGTCCGCGCAGCGGGCGGCGATCTCCGCGGCGAAGATGCCCTCGGCCACGAACACCGGCGCGTCCCCCAACTCCAGGACGGCGGTGCCGCGCACCGCGCTGGCGGAGATGTCGTAGACGGGGGTGCGGGCCGAACCGCCCTCGCACAGCGCCCGGATCGCCTCGACCGCCGCGTCGGCCCGCCAGGACGCGGGCGCGTCCCAGTCCACGGCCGAACCGCCCGGCAGCAGCGGCAGCGTCGCGTCGCCGGCCTCCTTGTAGAAGTCGTCCAGCGCCAGTACGGGTAGGCCGCTGCGGGCGGCCACGGAGGACTTGCCGGAACCCGAGGGCCCGGCCAGCAGGACGACGCGAGCGGGCAGCCGCACGTCGGCACCGGCGTGCGGGGCGTTGCGGGAGGATGCGGTCACGGACATCCATTCTCCCGTACACCCCGACCGGGGACGACCCGCGGTAAGGAGAACTACCCGGCGTCCCCGTTGCGTTACGCTGCGATCACCTCGCACGCGACCGCGAGCACCGACCGCGAGCCGGCCCCGGGCCGGATTGAAGGACACGACATCCTCATGCCCTCCCTGACCTCCGTGCGCGCCGCCCTCACGCTGACCGCGGCCGCCGCGGCGTCCGCTGTCGTCCCCGCCGCCCACGCGGCCACCCCCGGTACCCAGCCCGCCCCCCTCGCCCCGCAGTCCGTGGGCGACTCCGTCCAGGGCCTGGCCTCCGCGGTGCCCACCCAGTACGTGACGGGCGCGCTGGGAGCCGGCATCGCCCCCGTCCGCGACCTGCGGCTGGACCCGCTGGCCGACACCGCCGTGGACCCGCTCGACAACGCCCTGGGCACCCAGGTCGCCGACTTCAAGCCGGTCTCCACCGCGGCCCTCACCTCCCCCGTCACCGACGGGGGCTCCCTCGGCACCCTTCCCCTCGTCGGTCCCCTCACCGCCCTGCTCCCGCACTGACCGGAAGCACGGAGCGAGGGTCCGGCCGCTCCCGGGGCGGGCGGCCGGACCGGGGCGGGTCAGACGCCCTGGGGATGCCAGACGGTCTTGGTCTCCAGCCACGCGGTGAGCCGGGACGTGCCGGGGTCGGCCGTCCAGTCCTCGGGGCCGGGCCGGCGGACCCGCTTGAGGTTGTCCGCCGCGGCGGCCTCCAACTCGGCGGCCATCTCCGGCGACGCCCCGGTCAGGTCGATCGCGTTGACGTCCTGGTGCGCGGCCAGCGGCGCGCCCAGCTCCGCGGTGCGGCCCGACAGGACGTTGACGACGCCGCCGGGCACGTCGGACGTGGCCAGTACCTCGCCCAGGGACAGCGCGGGCAGCGGCGCCCTCTCCGCGGCCACCACCACCGCGGTGTTGCCCGTGGCGATCACCGGTGCCAGCACCGACACCAGGCCGAGCAGCGAGGAGTCCTGCGGAGCCAGCACCGCCACCACGCCGGTCGGTTCGGGCGTGGAGAGGTTGAAGAACGGCCCGGCCACCGGGTTGGCGCCGCCCACGACCTGGGCGATCTTGTCGGTCCAGCCGGCGTACCAGACCCAGCGGTCCACGGCCCGGTCCACCACGGCTCCGGCCGCCCGCGTCGCCAGCCCCTCGGCCTCGGCGACCTCGCGGGCGAACTGCTCGCGCCGCCCCTCCAGCATCTCCGCGACCCGGTAGAGGACCTGGCCCCGGTTGTACGCGGTCGCCCCCGACCAGCCGCCGACGGCCTTGCGGGCGGCCACCACCGCGTCCCGCGCGTCCTTGCGCGAGGCCAGCGGCGCGTTGGCCAGCCACGTCCCGCCGCCGTTGCCCGTGCTGGAGTCCGCCACCTCGTACACCCGGCCGCTCTCCGAACGGGGGAACTTCCCCCCGATGTACAGCTTGTAGGTCTTCAGCACGCCCAGCCGCGTCCCGGCGGCCACCGGCTCGGGCCGCGCGACCGGCGCGTTCCCGGCCCCTGCCCCTGCCCCGGCCCGGGCTTGCGGCTCGGCCGTCGGCTTCGCGTCGGACCCGGCCGTGGGCCTCGCACCGGATTCGGTCTTCGGCTTCGCGCCGGCCTTGACGGTCTCGGCCCCGCGGGCGGCGCCCGCCTTCTTCTCAGACATCGAGGTACGCCTCCAGGCCGTGCCGGCCGCCTTCCCGGCCGTGGCCGGACTCCTTGTAACCGCCGAACGGCGACGTCGGGTCGAACTTGTTGAACGTGTTCGCCCACACCACCCCGGCCCGCAGCCTGCCCGCGACCGCCAGGATGCGCGAGCCCTTCTCCGACCAGATGCCCGCCGACAGCCCGTACGGGGTGTTGTTGGCCTTCGCCACCGCCTCCTCGGGCGTGCGGAAGGTCAGCACCGACAGCACCGGCCCGAAGATCTCCTCCCGGGCGATCCGGTGCGCCTGCGTCACGCCGGTGAACAGCGTCGGGGCGAACCAGTAGCCGGACGACGGCAGTTCGCACGCCGGCGACCACCGCTCCGCCCCCTCGGCCTCCCCGGCCTGTGCCAACTCGGTGATGCGGGCGAGCTGTTCGGCCGAGTTGATCGCGCCGACGTCGGTGTTCTTGTCCAGCGGGTCGCCGACCCGCAGGGTGGCCATCCGCCGCTTGAGGGCGTCCAGCAGCTCGTCCCGCACCGACTCCTGCACCAGCAGCCGGGATCCGGCGCAGCACACGTGGCCCTGGTTGAAGAAGATGCCGTTGACGATGCCCTCGACGGCCTGGTCGACCGGCGCGTCGTCGAAGACGATGTTGGCCGCCTTGCCGCCCAGTTCCAGCGTCACCTTCTTGCGGGTGCCGGCGACGGACCGCGCGATGGCCTTGCCGACCTCCGTGGAGCCGGTGAACGCGACCTTGTCCACACCGTCGTGCGCCACCAGCGCGGCGCCCGCGTCACCGTACCCGGGAAGGATGTTGACCACCCCGCGGGGCAGCCCGGCCTGCCGGCACACGTCGGCGAAGAACAGCGCGGACAGCGGCGTCGTCTCGGCGGGCTTGAGCACCACCGTGTTGCCCGCGGCCAGCGCCGGCGCGACCTTCCACGCCAGCATCAGCAGCGGGAAGTTCCACGGGATCACCTGCCCGGCCACGCCCAGCGGCTTCGGGTCCGGGTGCCCGGGGACGGCGTAGCCGAGCTTGTCGGCCCAGCCGGCGTAGTAGAAGAAGTGCGCCGCCACCAGCGGCAGGTCCACGTCCCGGGTCTCCCGGATCGGCTTGCCGTTGTCGAGCGACTCCAGCACCGCCAGCTCGCGCGAGCGTTCCTGGAGGATGCGGGCGATCCGGAACAGGTACTTGCCGCGCTCGGCGCCGGGCAGCGCCGACCACGGGCCGAACGCCCGGCGCGCCGCGGCCACCGCGCGGTCCACGTCGGCCTCGCCGGCCCGTGCCACCTCCGCGAGCACCTCCTCGCTCGACGGAGACACGGACGTGAACACCCGGCCGTCGGCGGCCTCGGTGAACTCCCCGTCCACGAACAGGCCGTAGGAGGGGGCGAGGTCGACGATCGCGCGGGACTCGGGCGCGGGCGCGTACGCGAACAACCGCCCGGCGCCCTGGGTCGTGCTCTGGTTGCTGTCGGACACGGGAATCAGTCCACCGTCACGTAGTCGGGACCGGAGTAGCGGCCGGTGCGGAGCTTCTGACGCTGCATCAGCAGGTCGTTGAGGAGACTGGAGGCGCCGAACCGGAACCAGTCCGGGGACAGCCAGGCGTCGCCGGCGGTCTCGTTGACCAGCACCAGGTACTTCACCGCGTCCTTGGCGGTGCGGATGCCGCCGGCGGGCTTCACGCCGACCTGGACGCCCACGTCCCGGCGGAAGTCGCGCACGGCCTCCAGCATGAGCAGGGTGTTCGCCGGGGTGGCGTTCACGGCGACCTTGCCGGTCGAGGTCTTGATGAAGTCCGCCCCGGCCAGCATCGCCAGCCACGAGCAGCGGCGGATGTTGTCGTACGTGGACAGCTCGCCGTTCTCGAAGATCACCTTCAGGTGCGCCGCGGTGCCGTCGGGACGCGCGCACGCCGCTTTGACCGCGCGGATCTCCTCGAAGACCTCCAGGTACCGGCCGGCCAGGAACGCGCCGCGGTCGATCACCATGTCGATCTCGTCCGCGCCCGCGGCCACCGCCTCGGCGGTGTCGGCGAGCTTCACGCCGCGGGCCGCCCGGCCGGAGGGGAACGCCGTGGCCACCGCGGCCACGTGCACGTCCGCGCCGCCGGCCGCCGCCAGCGCCTCCTTCGCGGTCGCGACCATGTCGCCGTAGACGCAGATCGCCGCGACCTTCGGGGTGGAGCGGTCCAGCGGGTCCGGGTGCACGCCCTTCGCGCACAGCGCCCGCACCTTGCCCGGGGTGTCGGCGCCCTCCAGCGTGGTCAGGTCGATCATCGACACGGCCAGGTCCAGCGCGTACGCCTTCGCCGTCGTCTTGATCGACCGGGTGCCCAGCGCCGCGGCGCGGGCCTCCAGGCCGACGGCGTCCACGCCGGGCAGGCCGTGCAGGAACCGGCGCAGCGCCTGGTCGCTCGCGGCCACGTCGTCCAGCGTGGCGCGCCGGGCGTCGGCCTCCGGCGCGTACGCGGGGACGGCGGCCGACTCGTCGTCTGTCGGGGGTGCTATGGAGGGCATGCTCACCAGGTCACCATATCTACGCGCGTAGGGCTCCGCTAGTCGCCCCCTCCCGGCGACCCCTCCGGCGTCCGCCGCCCGGCGGTCGGGTGCTCCAGGGGCGGCAGGCGCGGCGATCGGTGCGGGAATGGAACAGTGCCGGTATCCGGCCGTGCCCGAGGTCGGCGGACCGGTCAGGCAGAATCGGTGATTATGACGAGCTCCAAGAACCAGCCGCCGGGGTCGGCCCGCGCCGCCGCGCCCGGGCAGCCGCAGTACGCCGACCGCGTCTACCGCTCCAAGCCGGGGATGGTCGGCGGGGTGCTGCTGCTGGCGCTGGGCGGCTGGCTCGGCGGCGACGCCGTCGCGAACGGGACCGGGCGCACGCCCTGGCTGGCCCTGGCCGCCCTGCTGCTCGCGGTCCCGCTGGTCATCGCCTTCACCCTGCGGCCGGCCGTCTACGCCAACAGCGAGCAGATCCGGATCCGCAACCCGTTCCGGACGATCACCATCCTGTGGGGCGCCGTCGACACGCTGCGCGCCAAGTACTCCACGGAGTTGCTGGCCGGCGGCCGCACATTCCAGCTGTGGGCGGTGCCCGTCTCCATCCGCGGCCGCAAGGCCGCGGCCCGGCAGACCTTCCGGGCGCAGAACCCCAACCGCCGCGACCCGTTCGGCCTCGGCAGCATCCCGCGGCGCCCTCCGGCCGGGATCGCCGAGGACGGCACCATCCGCTCCTGGGGCGACCAGGTCCTCGCCGAACTGCGCGGCCTGAACGAGCAGCACGACGCGGAGGAGGCCGAGAAGGCCGCCCGCGCCCGGCGCAAGGCCGAGCGCGAGGGCGGCGCCGAGGCCGTCGCCGCCCTGGACGCGCAGACCGCCGCCGCGGAGCGGCCCGAGCCGGTCATCCGCTGGGCCTACGAGGTGATCGGCCCCGCGCTGGCCGGCCTGATCGTCCTGGTGATCCTCTTCGCCATCGGCTGAACGGGTCCCTTCCAGGAGTACGCGGCACCGGGGCACGCTGGGTCCGGGCCTGGGCCTGGGCCTGGGCCTTGGCCCGGGCCGTGCGCGGGCGCCGGGTTCGGGCCCGGCGGCCCCGCGGGCGGGGTTCAGGCCGTGGGGCGGCCGCTTCCGCCGAATCCGCGAGCTCGCGCGGGCCGAGGCCGGACTGCCGGGGCCGGACTGCCGGGGCCGGAGGGATCAGGCCATCGACTGGGCCCCGTCCAGGGACTCGCGGATGATGTCGGCGTGGCCGGCGTGCTGCGCGGTCTCGGCGATGACGTGCAGCAGCGTCCGGCGGGCCGACCAGCGCGCGTTCGGCTGGAACCAGGGCGCCTTCGGCAGCGGCTGCGACGCGTCGAGGTCCGGCAGGGAGACGACGAGCGCGTCCGTGGCGCGGGCCACCGCGTCGTACTCCGCGAGCACATCGGCCAGCGTCTCGCCGGGCAGCATCCGGAACTCGTCGGCGCGCCGCGCGAAGTCCTCCTCCGTCTTGTCGTCGAAGTCGCCGAGCGCGGACGGGCCCTCGGTGATGAAGGCGGCCCAGCCCCGCTCGACCGACGTCACGTGCTTGATCAGGCCGCCCAGGCACAGCTCGCTCGCCGTGGTACGCCGGCCGGCCTGCTCGTCGGTGAGGCCGCGGGCGGGGAGGCGCAGGAAGTGCCGGTGCCGGGCCAGCGACTCCAGCAGGTCCGCCCGCTCCCCGGTCGCTCCGCCGGCCGCCGCCTCCGTCACTGTCCCGGTCGCCGTGTCCGTCGCCGTGTCCGATGCCGTGCCGGTCGTCGCGTTCGTCATGTCGCCGTCCTCCGTGATGCGTGGTCGGTGGTCCCGGGCGGCGGGATCGGCCCCCGTCCTGCCCGGCACCACCTACATTAGGAACCATTGCGGCCACCTTCTGTCCGCGATGACGCGAGGATGGAGGGCATGGCGAACACCAGCTCGCGCACCCTCCAGCTGCTCTCCCTCCTCCAGAACCACCGCCACTGGCCCGGCGCCGAGCTGACCGCGCGGCTCGGGGTGTCGGCGCGCACGCTGCGGCGGGACGTGGACCGGCTGCGGGAGCTCGGTTACCCGGTGGAGGCCAGACCCGGTGTGGACGGCGGCTACCAGCTCGCCGCCGGGGCCGCGCTGCCACCCCTGGTGATCGACGACGAGGAGGCCGTCGCGCTGGCCGTGGGGCTCCAGGCCGCCGCCCAGAGCGCGGTCGAGGGGATCGCGGAGTCGTCCGTGCGAGTGCTGGCCAAGGTGGTGCACGTGATGCCCGGGCGACTGCGGCGCCGGATGGAGGCCCTGGGCGCGGTGACCGCGCCGGTGGACTTGGGCGGGCCGTCGGGGCGGCCCGGCGTGGACCCGGCGGTGCTCACCGAGGTCGCGCTGGCCTGCCGTGACGCCGAGCGGCTGGCGTTCCCGTACACCGCCGCCGACGGGCGGGAGACCAGCCGCCGCGTCGAGCCGCACCGCCTGGTCCGGCTAGGCCGCCGCTGGTACCTCGTCGCCTACGACCTGGACCGGCAGGACTGGCGCAGCTTCCGGCTCGACCGGCTGGGCCGGCCCCGGGCGGAGGGCGGCCGCTTCCGTCCGCGGGAGCTGCCCGCGGCCGACGCCGCCGCGTTCGTCCGCGGCGGCCTGGACGCGCTGCCCCGCCCCTACCGGGTGGAGGCGCTGGTGGACGCCCCGGCCGGCGCGGTCCGCGAGCGCATCGGCCTGTGGAGCACCGTCGAGGAGCTGGACGCCGAACGGTGCCGGGTGCGGATGACGGCCGACTCGCTGGAGTGGCCCGCGATGGCCCTCGGCATGGTCGGCGCGGACTTCAGCGTCGTCTCCCC
>Ga0164242_10001836_pt1 | contig 24911 bp, 25 predicted proteins | sample OricomgcompostMG_FD_108783 | JGI IMG/M metagenome (GOLD analysis project Ga0164242, IMG submission 108783) | Miracle-Growth compost microbial communities from Emeryville, California, USA - Original compost - Miracle growth compost (MG) ...
ACCGGCTCTTCTGACTTCAGGTGGGGGTGGTGGGGTCGAGACCGCCGGCGACGAGGAGCATGCGGAGCCGGTAGTTGTCGTAGTTGGTGAAGCCGCGGGCGACGCGGCGGGCGAGTTCGATGAGCCCGTTGACTGCTTCGGTACCGCCGTTTGATGAGCGGTCCGTGTCCCAATACGCGAGGAACGCGTCCCGCCACCGCGTGAGGGTCTTCCCGAGTCGGGCGATCTCTTCGATCGGGCATGACGGGAAGGATTCCAGGACGTGTTCGGCGATGCTGCGTCCCTGGGCCAGGTCGGGGTGCGCGTACGCGTCGCGGAGTTGCTGGGCTGCGTGCCAGGCGACTTCGACTTCGATGTGTTCCTCACGCTGCGCGAATGCTGTTTCCAGGCGGGTCTTCTGCCGCTCGGTGAGACGTTCCTTCCCGGCGCGGAGGATGTTGCGGATCCCGTAGAGCGGGTCTGTTCGTCGGCCCCGGTGGCCGAGGGTGTCCTGCTGCACACGCCTGCGGACATCATCCACGGCCTGCGTGCCGAGTTTCACGACATGGAAAGCGTCCAGCACGGCGACGGCGTCGTCGAGTTCGTCGTCGAGTGCTTTCTTGTATCCGGCGAACGGGTCCAACGTGGCGATGCGCACCTGCTCACGGAACTGCGCATCGCGCTGTTTCAACCAGTCCGCGTATGCTTTCGCGGACCGGCCGGGCACGAGGTCAAGAAGCCTTGCCCTGACCCGTCCGGACCCGTCACGGGTCAAATCGACCATCCCGGTCAGCTCCTTCGGACCGCGCCCGCCGTCTTCGACGGGCTTGGTGGACACGTGATGCCACAGGTGCTCGTCCACACCCAGGGTGCGCACCCCGGCGAACCGTGACTGATCGTCGGCGCGCTTGTCCAGGACCGGTTTCACGTGCCGCCACACGGTCTTCCACGACACGCCGAGCTGCCGGGCGATGCCTTGCACCGACGCGTTCTCGCGCCGCATCTGCCCGATCGCCCACCACACCGCCCGGACTGTCAGTTGCGCACGGGGCGCGGCCACGGCCGGCTCCTGCTCGGTGAACGACTTCACCGGGCACGTCGGATCCGCGCATCGCCAGCGGCGCTTACGCCACCGGACCCGCACCGCGGCAGCGCCCATCGGCGCGTCGATCAGGGTCAGCTGCTTACGTCCCCGCGACTGGGCCACCTGCCCGCACCTTGGACACCCGCCCGGCCCCGGCGCAGACTCGACATCGACAACGAGCATCCCGTCGCCTCCGCGCGCGACAGCGACGACCCGTAGCCCGGGCAGGCCAACGAGCACATCGCAACGATCACAGTACGCAGACGGAGACGAGCACGCGCCGGCGCACCCCGTAGCATCAGACATGGGTCGAGGACTCCTGAAGGAACGGTTGCTTGGTCGCTACCAATCCTCGGGTCCTCGACCCGCCTCACCCCATCACCACGCGGCCCTCCACACCAGCCCACCCCCACCCGAAGTCAGAAGAGCCGGAAAACCAGATCTCACCCACTCGGCGGTAACGCTCCAGCTGCTGACTAGGTGCCGAAGGCGTCACCGTCACCGTCGTCGCCACGTAAGTCAGATCAGCGTCCTTTCCCATGTCCGAGGCCATTCCGACGCGTCCGTCGTGCGCACGGTGGGGCGCCAGTGTCGGAGGGGCGCAGTACGCTCGACCCACCACCTTTCGTGATGGGTTCTCACGCCCCGGTTCTTGCTTGCACCCGCAACCAGGAACCGGGGCACTGCTCGTTGGGCGCTGTGCCCGCGCCTATTGCCGCGTCCAGCGCCGCGGTTACTCGCCGGCGTGGGCGACGACGGTGATGCGCTCGCCGTTGGGGTCGATGAACGAGAATCTCCTGATTCCCCACGGCTTCGTCGAGAGCGGCTCGACGATCGGCAGGGCGCGGCGAACGACCTCCTCGTGGATGGCATCGACCTGACCGGCTCCGCCCACATCGATCGCGAATCCCGGCGGCAGGCCGTCGTGACCGTTGTCGTTCACGATGACCTGAGCGGATGGATTCTCCGGTGAGCCGAACGAGAGGAAGCCGGATGCGTCATCTCGCATCTTGACCTCGAGGCCGAGCACGTTCACGTAGAGGTCTTCGGTCGCCGCAACGTTCTGACTGCGAAGTTCTGGGATGATCCGGGTGACGCCCACAGCACGAACCCTAATCGCCGTGATGTCGCGCCGCCAGACGTGGTTCGGGGCGACTCCGCGAGCAGCCGAGGCTACGCGCTACCCGCAGTTCGGGCGGCAGCCCCGCTGCGTCACGGCATCGACCAGCACCGACGTGATGTCGGTGGGGGCCAGCGCCTGGTATGCGGCGCCGTCGGTGGCCGCGGCAATCTTCTCGAGGGCGTCCTGATCGGTGTCGGGACCATAGCCGATCGCGATCACCGACACGGGCTTTGCCGGGTCGTGCAGTGCCTTGAGCTTTGTGAGCAGCCCATCGAGGTCGAGCCCGTCGTCGTCTTCGTTCACGCCGTCGGTGTTCAGCAGTACGAGGTTGACCTCACCGTCGACGTAGGTGTCTTGCATGTGCTCGACAGCCGCGAGCACGCTGTCGTAGAGGCCCGTGCCGCCGCCGACATAGTCGTCGAGCTTGTTGGCGGTGTCGATCATGGTCTGCTTCTGCTTGGGATCGCCGAGCGAGCCGAACGGCACCACCTCTTGCCAGTCCTGCCCGCCGATGCGCCTGCTCGAGAACACCCAGATCGCCAGCGACGAGTCCGTCGACAGCGAGTTGATGGCACGCACCGCGGCCTTCTCGAACAGGGCGATGCGGCTCAGGTCCTTGGTGGCCGGCTCGTTCATCGATCCCGACACGTCGTTCAGCGCGAGCATGCGCGACGGCGCCGTGAGCACCTGCCAGGTGCGCAGCACTTCGGCGCGGTTGGCGCTCAGCGTGGCATCGGAGGTCACGCTGACCGCTTCGGCCCCGTCGGCGACCCCGGTCGCGTCGCGCAGGTTGTGGGCGAACAGCTGATCGGTGCCGCCGGCGACGGCGGACGCGAGGGTCTTGGAGGCCGCCCGCACATCGTCGGACGAGCCGGCGGCCGTCACGATCGGGATGCTCATGACCGATGTCGTGTCGAAGAGGGGGATCGGAACGAGGGATGCCGCGGCCGACGCGTTGAACTCCTGCAAGGCCTGCTCGGTGGTCACGGCGATGGTCGGCTTCTTCGCGGTCGCCGCCGCCTCGAGCGCCTTCGCGGGACTGGTGACAACACTGCGCTCGAGTGCGAGCACGAGCCCCGTGAACGTGCGCGCATCGCCGTTCACGACCTTCTGCAGGGCCAGCAGCGCCGCGTCGCTGGCGGCGCTCGCGGCGGGGTTGGGCAGCACCACCGACATCGAGCCGTCGGCCACCCCGCTGAGGTCGGCCCCTGCCGCGGAGAGCGCCGTGGCCGTCGCCTCGGTCGCTGCGAAGACGACCGGTGTGCTCGCGATGGTGTTGCCCACGGCCAGGGCCGCGGCATCCACCCCCGCCGTCTCAGCCGCGCGACTCACCTGCGCGGGCCACATGGCCGAGTCGGGCACCCAGAGGTCGAAGTCGGGGTCTTCGCCAGCGGCGAGTGCGGCGGCGGTCACGGCGCTGTCTTCAGAGTGGATCGCGACGTCGGGGCAGCCCGCGTCGGCGAGGATCGCCTCAAGCGCGGTGGCGATGGCCGGGTCGGCCGTGAGGCGGACGCCCGCGGGCAGGCAGTCGGCGGATGCAGCCCCGGCAGCGCGCGCCGCCGGGGCGTCACCGGCGGGTCGGTTCAGGAAGACGACCCCCACAACGGCGACCAAGGCGACAGCGAGCGGGATGCTGACGGCCAGGAGGATCCGCGAGTTCCGCCGCCGCTGCGCAGCGCGGGCGGCAGCGCGCGTCGGCGGCTCGCCGGTGGACGTGGTCGGCTGTACTCGAACCATCGGTACTCCGAGAAGACGGCGGGGCGAAGCCCGCAGGGGGAGACGGCGGCGTGCCCACAGGCCACGGCGTCGTACGGCGGGGGGACCGTAGAGGGGAGTCTAGAGGACCGGCGCCGCAGGGCGGGCATCCGTCCGACGTCGTGTGGGCCCGAACGCGGTGTACCCGATCGCCGGTGGCGGCGACGTCGTCGTGAGCAGCCCGCGGATCTGCTCAATCGCGCGACGACGCGTTCACGGTGCCTGAGCGCTCCTGTCCGCTCAGCTGCGCAATGGCGTTCATCATGCGCGCGGTGATCTCGCGACGGGCTTTGCCATCCGGCACTCCGTCGAGGTCAGACAGGTCGAGCGGCGTGCCGAAGCGCACCTCGACACGGGGCTTGCCCACCAGGTGACTCAGCGGCGTGGCGGTTCCCGTCGAGATGAGCCCGACGGGGACGACCGCGGCGCGCGTGCTGCGGGCCATCCATGCGGCGCCGCTGTGACCTTCGTGCAGCTTGCCGTCGCGGGAGCGGGTTCCCTCAGGAAAGACGGCGAACACGCTGCCGGCGCGCAGGATGCTGCTGCCCGCGTCGAGCGCGGACCGTGCATCGCGACCGGCGGCGCGATGTACCGGGACGCCGCCGACCGAGGTGAAGAACCACCGCTTGATACGACCGAGCAGTCCGGAGCCCGTGAAGAACGACGACTTGACGAGGAACTGCACCGGACGGGTCGCCGACGTCGGGATGATGAGGGCGTCGAGCGCCGCAAGATGATTGCTCACCAGCAGCACGGGTCCGCGCTCGGGGATGTTCTCTCGACCCACGATGCGCGGGCGGTACAGGAGCCAGAACAGCGGCCGCAGGATGACCCGCCCGAAGAAGTAGATGAAGCCCGGCCGGGTTGCAAGGGCGGGGCTCGACGAGGCAGGCGTGGTCACCTCGCCACTTTATCCGCCGTGGCCGGGCGCAGCCTGTGGCGGGTGGCACGTCCGATGACGAGCCCCCGCGGTTTGACGGCGCGGACCAGGCGGGTCACGCTGTAACGACAGAGCGACAGGAGCCTCATGTCACGTGCCGAGCGCGCGACGCTGAGGCTTGCTCGCCCGTGCACGTGGGCGTGGCGGTGACTCTCGCATATCTGGCGCTGTTGCGCGATCGTGGGCGTCGCGGCGCGCAACAGCGCCAGATCTGCGACCGCGCCGAGCGACGCGCCTGCGCCCGCGCCGGCAACAGGCGACGCCACCCACGCGACACCCTGGCGCCCACCGCCGCGAGAACGTATCGTGGCCCCCAGACGGCGGAGCCGAGGCACGCACGAAGAGCGACCCCGATATGCATCAGAGCCGATGCCCGCCGGGCGAGGGGCGTCGCGATGGGCGGAACAGATCGGATCACTGACATCTGGGGCGCTCGCACCCCGTTCGCGGCGGGTCAGTCCTGGCCGCAGCGCCAGGACGAGTACCTCGTCGACGGCATCGGCCACGACGATGTCGAGAAGTGGGTGCGCGGCGCGTGCCTGCTGTGCAGCAACGGCTGCGGCGTCGAGGTCGCGGTCGCCGGTGGGCGGATGGTGGGCATCCGCGGGCGGGTCGAAGACCGCGTGAATCACGGCCGGCTCGGCCCGAAGGGGCTCTACGGCTGGCAGGGCGAGCAGCGCGACCGGCTCACGACGCCGCTGATCCGGCGCGACGGTGAGCTCGTCGAGACCGACTGGGAGACGGCGATGGCCGCCATTGTCGACCGATCGCGCACCCTGCTCGACGAGAAGGGGCCGCTTTCGCACGGGTTCTACACCTCGGGTCAGCTGATGATAGAGGAGTACTACACGCTCGCCGTCATCGGCAAGGCGGGCATCGGTACGCCGCACATGGACGGCAACACGCGTCTGTGCACCGCGACCGCGTCGGCCGCGTTCCAGGAGACGTTCGGCAGTGACGGCCAGCCCGGCTCATACACCGACATCGACCTCTGCGACACGATCTTCCTGTTCGGTCACAACGTCGCCGAGACCCAGACCGTGCTCTGGAGCCGCATGCTCGACCGCCTCGACGGACCGAACCCGCCGCGGCTCGTGTGCGTCGACCCGCGCCGCACGAAGGTCGCCGAGCGCGCAACCGTGCATCTGCCGATCCGCAACGGCACGAACCTTGCCCTCATGAACGCGCTCGTGCACGAGCTCATCGCCACCGGTGCCGTCGACCGCGCTTACGTCGACGCGCACACGATCGGCTTCGACGCGCTCGAAGACATGACGAAGGATGCCACGGCAGAATGGGCCGCGGAGATCTGCGGGGTCGCGGCATCCGACATCAAGAAGGCCGTCGAGATCTTCGCGACCAGCGATCGCGTGGTCTCGACCTGCTCGATGGGGTTCTACCAGTCACACCAGGCGACGGCGGCGTCGTGCCAGGTCAACAACCTGCACCTGCTGCGGGGGATGGTGGGGCGGCCGGGTGCCGGCATCCTGCAGATGAACGGACAGCCCTCGGCCGAGAACAACCGCGAAGCCGGGTGCGGGGCCGCGCTGCCCGGTTTTCGCAACTGGTCGAATCCGGCACACGTCGACGAGTTGGCGACACTGTGGAACGTCGACCCGCTCGTCATTCCGCACTGGAAGCCGCCGACCGACGCGATGACGATGTTCCGGTACGCGCAGGAGGGGTCGATCGGGTTCCTGTGGATTGCCGGCACGAACCCCGCGGTCTCGATGCCCGACCTGGCGCGGATCCGCGCGACGCTCGCGGGGGAGCAGTGCTTCGTCGTGGTGTCGGACGGCTACCTCACCGAGACCGCGCAGCTGGCCGATGTCGTGCTGCCCAGCGCCCTATGGGCCGAGAAGACAGGCAGCTACACGAACGTCGACCGCACCGTGCACCTGCAAGAGAAGGCCGTCGACCCGCCCGGGCAGTCGCGCAGCGACCTCGACATCTGGATCGACTACGCGCGACGCCTCGGTCTGCACGACAAAGACGAGAACCCGCTGCCGGCTTGGAACACTCCCGAGGCCGCGTTCGCCGGCTGGCAGGAATGCAGCGCCGGCCGCCTGTGCGACTACACGGGCCTCTCGTATGCGCAGCTGCACGATGTCGGCGGCATCCAATGGCCGGTCACTGCGCAGGCGCCCGACGGCACCGAACGGCTCTACGGCGACGGACGCTTCGCAACCCACGCCGACTTCTGTGAGACGTACGGGCACGACCTGACGACCGGCACTCCGGTGACACGCACGCAGTACCTCGCCGACCACCCCGACGGCCGTGCGGTGCTGAAGACGGCGCCGTACCAGGAGGCTTTCGAGACGCCCGACGACGAGTACCCGCTGCGACTGACCACCGGCCGCACCGTCTACCACTTCCACACCCGCACGAAGACCAAGCGCGCAGCGCCGCTGCAAGAGGCGGCGCCGTCGATGTGGGTGGAGGTGTCGCGGGTGGATGCCGCGGCCCGCGGCATCCACGAAGGCGACATCGTTCGCGTCACGTCGCGTCGTGGCTCCATCGAAGCGCCGGCCCGCGTGTCGCACGTGCGCGAGGGGGTCGTGTTCGCGCCATGGCACTACGGCGGTGAAGCGCTCACGGCAGCGAACGAGCTCACGCTGACCGCGTGGGACCCGGTCTCGAAGCAGCCCGAGTTCAAGGTCGCGGCCGTCCGGCTGCAGAAGGTGCGTGACGGCGACGGACTCGCGCCCGCACCACTGCTGACCGCGTCGGCACCCGCTGAGGAGGCGTGACATGCAGCTGCCGCACTATCTCGCAGCGCTCGTGACCGCGGAGCGCAGGCTCGCGGAAGGGTACGAGCAGGTGACGCGCGCCCACGCGGGCGTGGCTGACGTCGCATTGACGTCTCGTTCGTTCGCCGAGGCGTCGCGGGCAAGGGCCGATGCGCTCGCCGCCGCCTGCGAAGACCGCTACCCCGGCGGCACGGACGAGGGCGCGCCGGCCTCGTTCGCAGCGGCGCAGCCCGGCCCGCTCGCTCTGCTGAGCGACCTCGCAGAGCTCGCGCGGCTGGCAGGGTTCGTGCATACCGCGTGGGAGGTCGTCGTGCAGGCGGCCTCGGGGCTGCGCGATCGCGATCTCCTGTCCGAAGCGCAGCAGAACGTCTCGACGCTGGAGACTGAGGCGGCGTGGATCGACCACAAGACCAAGACCGAGGCCGCGCAGGCGGTGCTGGTCGCTGAGTGAGGACCCGCGGTGCGGCGCTGACCCCGCACATCTGGCGCTGTTGCACGCGCACGCCCGGCGTGGTGCGCAACAGCGCCAGATCTGTGACTCGATCTCACCTCCGACACCGGCCGCAGACTGAGCACGCGTAGGCTCGATCGCGATGGCTACCGGAGCGACGATCCACACCTTCGAGGTGCACCTGGCCGACGTCGATCGCGGCGTCTATGAGGAGCTGACGCTGCGCCTGGCGCGGCATCCCTCCGAAACCGACGCCTATATGATCACGCGGCTGCTCGCGTACTGCCTCGAGTACGAGGAGGGCATCGCATTCAGCGAGGGTATTTCGGCGACCGACGAGCCGGCCGTGCTGGTGCGCGACCTGACTGGGCGGGTCACAGCGTGGATCGAAGTGGGAGCACCGGATGCCGCCCGCCTGCACTTCGGCAGCAAGCTCGCCGACCGCACCACGGTGTACACACATCGCGACCCCACGAAGGTCATCGCGCAGTGGACGGGCAAGACCATCCACGACGCCGACGCGGTCACGCTGCACAGCTTCGATCCGGGGTTCATCGAGGCGGCCGCGGCAGTCGTCGAACGCCGCAACGCGATGACCCTCTCGATCACCGAGCGGCAGGTCTATCTCGAGCTGAACGGAACGCACCTCTCCTTGCCGATCCGCGACCACGCGATCCGCTGAGGGGTGGATGCCGCGGGCCACGGCGCCCGTTCGTGCCATACTGCCGGCATGCCCCAGCGTTGTGAGCAGTGCCAGAAGATCATCGTCGGCGCGGGCGTGCGCACCGCCACCCGCCTGCTCTGCGATGAGTGCGGCGCGCGGTTCATGGGCCTTGCCGCCGGCTACCTCGCGGGAGGCGACGTGCCCACGGCGATCAGCGTGAGCGGATGGCACGAACGGCTGCGCAAGAAGAAGGGGTAGCGGCGGCGCCCTCACCCCGCACCGAACAGGGCGCCCGGACCGGTGAGCGAACCGGTCAGCGCCGACGCGACGAGCACCGCGGCCAGCGCGGAGAGCACGCCCGCGGCGAAGAGCGCATCCCGGGCCGTGAGCGCGACGGGCCGCCACACCGTGCGCGGGGAAAGGCCCAGCCCGCGCTGCTCGAGCGCCCGGGCGATGCGCTCGCCGCGACGCAGCGAGCCGATGAGCAGCGCACCCGCTGCAGCGATGTGACCGGACAGGCCGAGCCTCGGCATCCCGTCCCGTCCGATGGGGGCGCGCACGAGGTGCGCCGCCCGGATCGTCTGCCACTCGGCGCCTATCGTCTGCAGCATGCGATACCCCGCGAGCAGGGCGCTCGAGACGCGGACGTCGAGACGCAGGTGCTGGTGCGCGCTCGTCATGAGCGCCACCGGATCGGTCGACACGATGAACGCGATCGAGAGCACTCCGGTCGCGAGCGTGCGTAGCGCGAGCGCGAGGCCGATGACGAGGCCCTCCTGCGTGATGCGCAGCAGGCCGACCTGCCAGAGCACCGTGCCCGGCCGCGTCAGCGTGTTCGCCACGAACAATCCGAGCGCGAAGGCGAGGAACGGCACATGCCCGAGCGCGAGGGTGCGCACCGGCACGGCCCGTGCCGCCAGTACCGCCGCGACCGCCACGACATACAGCGCCGCGAGCGTCGGCACGTCGAACACGAACAGCAGCGCCAGCGACACCGCGAACAGCAGAGCGAGCTTCACGCTCGGATTGCGGCGCGCGAGCGGGCCGACGAGGTGCCGGCGGAGGTCGGTCGGAGAGCCCGCGCTCATCGCGAGGGCATCCTGTCGTAGGCGCCGAGCGCCGCGTGCAGCTCGGCGGTCGATCGGCGGCGCGTCAGCAGATGCTCGATCAGTCGCGGCACGCGCACGCCTGCGCGGCGCAGCAGCGCACCGTCGCGCAGCACGTCGACGAGATCGTCATCGCGGACGATCCTTCCCTCATCGAGGACGATCGCACGGTCGGCGACCGCCGCCAGCGAGCGGAGATCGTGGGATGCCGCGAGCACGGCGCGTCCGTCATCGGCGGTGCCCCGCAGCAGGCGCGCGGCCTGCAGAGCGTCGCGCCGGTCGAGTCCGAAGGTGGGCTCGTCGGCGATGAGCACGGGCCGGTCGTGCACGAGCATCGCCGCGAGACTCAGCCGCCGCTTCTCACCGCCCGAGAGCCGGTACGGGCTGCTCTCGCGCACGTGCCCCAGGCGGTGTGCGCGCAGCGCGCGCTCGACGCGCGGCGGGGCGACGATGTCCTCACGCCGCCGCGCGCGCTTCCCGCTGCCCGGCGATGCGGCGTCGAGCCCGTGCGCGATCTCGCCCGCCACCGTGCGCCCCACGAACTGGTGCTCGGGGTTCTGGAAGACCATCGCCACCGCGCGTCGCGGACCGTCACCTGTCACCGCCCCGCCGAGAGGGCGCTGCAGACCTGCCAGCGTGCGCAGCAGCGTCGACTTGCCGGCACCGTTGCGCCCCAGCAGCAGCACGACCTCACCCGCGTGCAGGTCGAGCGTCACGTCGTCGAGCACAGGCTCGGCGATGCCCGCGCTCAGGCCGCGCGCTTCGAGCACCACGGGTCCGAGGATGTGCGCGGCACCCGGCGCAGCGTGCGGGAGCGCGTCGAGGAAGGCGCGATTCGCCGCGGCTTCGAGCCCGCCCGAAGCCCCGGTGATCGCGTGCAGCTCGGCGTCGAGTGGAAGCCAGCATCCTCCCTCGCGCAGCCGCGCCGCGTGGTCGGCCAGCACCTCGGCCGTCGAGCCGGTCGCCGCCACGCCCCCGGCATCGTCGAGCACGAGCGCACGTTCGGGCATCGCCCCCGCGTCGGCGAGGTCGTCGAGACGATGCTCGACGAGCACGGTCGTCGCTCCCGTCGCGGCAACCGCGGCATCGAGGGCCGCGCGCACCGCGATCACCCCGTCGGCGTCGAGCATCGAGGTCGGCTCGTCGAGCAGCAGCACCCCGGGTTCGGACGCGAGCACGGCCGCGAGGGCCACCCGCTGACGCTGACCACCGGAGAGGGAATGGATGCCGCGGCCGCGCAGGCCCGCGGCATCCACCACCTCCAGCGCTGCGGTGATGCGGGCGTCCATGTCGCCGCGCGCGACGCCGTGGTTCTCGAGTCCGAAGGCGACCTCGGCGTCGACGTCGACCATGCACAGCTGCGCGTCGGGGTCCTGCGCGAGCGCGCCGACGGTGCGGGCGAGCTCGACGACCGTGGTCTCGGCGGTGTCGATCGCGCCGACGGCCGCGCGCCCGCGCATGGTCGCGGTCACCGAGTGCGGAACGACGCCCGACAGCACGTCGAGCAGCGTCGACTTGCCCGACCCCGAAGGCCCGAACACGATGGTGCGGCTGCCCGCGGGGAAATCCGCGGTCACGCCGTCGAGCACCGTGCGCGCGCCGAAGGCGATGGATACGGCATCCACGCGCACGTCCGTGCTCGCCGGCGCCGGCGCTCGACCGTGCTCAGTCAGCGCGTGCGGCACGGTCGCGACCGATCGCGAAGTTGTCGACCACGCCGGTGCGGGCCAGACCCGCGACGATCGGCTTCGCCAGCAGTCCGCCGAACACGATGCCGGAAAGCACCTGGACGGCCAGGCGGATCCAGAACAGATCGGTCCCGTACCAGCCCGAGCGGAACGCCGAGAAGAAGAACACGAGACCGGCCCCGAGGGCGCCGGAGAGTGCGTACTGCAGCCACCCGTAGCGCCGGTACCGGGTCACGGCGAACGGCAGCTCGCTGCCGATGCCCTGGATGCCCGCCGCGACGAACAGCAGCGGACCGACCGCCGAACCGAGGAAGACGACCTCGATCACCGAGGCGAGGATCTCGGCCGCCACGCCCGCGAGCGGGCGCCGCACGATGGCGACGGCGATCGGGGCGACCAGCAGCCACCCGCCCAGGAGCACGTGCTGGGTGAGGTCACCGAGAGGGCCGGCGAGCACCGACAGCCACGTCCAGGCCTGCACGAGCGCCCAGTACAAGAACCCGGCCACCACGCCGAGCACGACCACGAGCATGATGTCGCGCAGACTCCAGCCGCGGTTCTCGCGCATCGTCGGGGCGGTCGCTTCTGCGGGCGCGCTCATTCCGTGACCTCGCTCGGGCTGTTCACCGAGACGGTGACGTGCGTGGTCACGTGCGGCACGGTGCGTCCGACGCGCACCCACCCGCCAGCGACGGTCTCGAGGATCGTCGCGACGTCGCCCCGCAGCCGGGTCACGTAGTGGTCGCTGCGCACGAAGGTGCCGTTCTCGCGTGCGGCGTCGATGGCGGCGTAGATGTCGCGCATGTGGTCGGCGGTCCCGCTGTCGTCGAGCGGATACAGCGCCCACTGCGCCGACGCGGTGACGCCGGTCGGCGGCACCACCGGAAGGGGCGAGACGAGTCCGCGGCCGGCCGGCAGCGCACAGCGCACCTCGCCGGGGCATCCCCTCGAGAACATCACGGTCGCGCTCACGTGGCGGCCGCCGCGCGAGGCCGCGGCGATCAGGCGCGCGAAGTAGACGGCCAGCGCCGTCTCGTCGCCGGTCGCCCAGGTGCTGACGTCGTCGGTGACGACGTCGAGCTCGGCGGCGTCGGCTGCAGCCTCGGCGAGAGCGGTCAGGATGACGTCGATGTAGTCGTCGCTCATGACCGCGAGGGTGATGCGGCCGCCGACACCGAACTGCTGCAGTGTCGGGGTCTCCTGCGGGGTTTCTTGCGTGACGGAATGCACGTTGTGTGCCCTTTCTCCTCAGAGGTAGGCACGGGTGTGTGCGCGACGCGGTGCCGCGCACACGTCGAGAATGCTGCCTCCCTGCGCCGGCATGATCCGGATCAGGTTCGACGGTCGAAGGTTGAAGACCTTCCTCTCAGCCCGGCTCACCGGACTCCCGTGTACGCAGGCAGTGTATCGCGGTCGCCCGGTGCCCGAGTTCGTCGAGCCCGTTGTCGAGCACGAGCTGACATAGGCTGGCGGGATGCCCCGCGAGAGCCGACCGTGAGCCTGCTGCTCACCGCGGCGGCGATCTGCGTGATCGCCGCCCTCGCGGCAGCGGCGCAGGCGGTCTCGGGCTTCGGGTTCGCGATGCTCAGCGTGCCGCTCATGATCCCCGTTCTGGGCGCGCCCTCATCCGTCGTCGTCGCGACCGTGCTCGGCTTCGTCCTGACGATCGGCAGCACCGTCGCCGAGCGGCGCAACGTCGAGTGGCGGCCCGTGCTCACGCTGTCGGCGGTGGCGCTGATCGGCGTGCCGATCGGCCTCGCCGTGCTGCAGCTGGTCGACCCGCACTGGCTGTCGCTGGTCATCGGCATCGTCGTGATCGGCGCGACCGTGCTGCTCGCCCGTCGCACCCCGCTGCACCTCGACGGGCGCGCGGGCATCTACGCCGCCGGTGTGCTCAGCGGGGCCCTTCTCAGCTCGACCGGCATGAACGGTCCGCCGGTCGTCGCCGTGTTCCAGGCACGCGGACTGCGCCCGCTCGCCTTCCGTGCATCGCTGCAGGCGGCGTTCGTGATCCAGGATGTGATGGCGATCGTGGGTTTCGTGCTCGTCGCCCGGCTCACCCCGCAGATCGGCCTGCTCGCGCTGATCGCCGTTCCGGCGCTGGGTATCGGCTGGTGGCTCGGCGACCGCCTGTTCCATCGCATCGGTCAGGGCGCGTTCCGCTGGATCGTGCTCGGGATGCTGCTGCTGAGCGGCCTGCTCGCGGTCATCCAGGCGGCGGTGCAGCTCTCCGCCGTCTGAGCGGGCCCCTGGCCCGCGGCATCCCGCACTCACTACCCTCGATGCATGGGCCGGCTTCGTCGTGCATGGCTGTGGTTGCTGAAGAACACCCTCAACCGGTGGACCAGCGCCCTGGCGCGCGCCGGCCGCGGGCCGTTCAGCCTCGTGCGCCACGTCGGGCGCAAGAGCGGCGCGGTGTATGAGACGCCGATCATCGTCGCCGCGGTGCCCGAGGGCTTCGTCGCCGAGCTCACGTACGGCGAAGACGTCAACTGGTACCGCAACGTGGTGGCCGCCGGCGGATGCGAGCTCGTCGTCCGCGGCATCCCGCACCGCATCGTGGCGATCGAGCCGTATCCGACCGATGCCGGACGGAAGGCGTTCGGCATGCCCGCGAGCGCGCTGCTGACGCTGCTGCGCCGGCACGAGTTCCGGCTGCTGCGCACCTGAGGCTCAGGCGCTCGCTCGGCGCACGAGCGTCGTCGGCAGCGTCACGGCGCGCGGCGACGCACCCTCGACCAGCTCGAGCAGCATCGCCACCATCTCGGCGCTGATCTGCTCCCACGGCTGGCGCATCGTGGTGAGCGGCGGGTCGTTCGCCTCGGCCAGACCCGAGTCGTCGAAGCCGGCCACCGCGACGTCTTCGGGCACGCGCAGCCCCGCGTGCCGCAGCGCCGAGACGGCGCCGGCGGCCATCAGGTCGTTCGCCGCGAACACCGCGTCGAAGTCGCGATCGGCGCGCAGCAGTTCATCGAGCGCCTTGGCCCCCGATGCGAACGAGTAGTCGCCGTCGGCCACCAGCTCGGGGTCGAACGCCTCACCGAGCTCGTCACGAAAGCCCTTGAGCCGATAGCGGCCGCCGGGGGTGTCGGCGGGCCCGGCGATCATCGCGATGCGACGGTATCCCCGCTCGCGCAGGTAGCGCGCCATCGTGCGCGCCGACTCCTCCTCATCGACCGACACGGTGCCCACCTCGACATCGTGCCCGAGGGGGATGCCGCAGCTCACGGTCGGAACGCCGGCGGCCACCAGCCGCTCGAGCAGCGGATCGGCCTCGTGCGACGAGATGAGCATCACCCCGTCGACGTGACCGCCCTGCACGAAGTGGGTGACGGTCTCGCGTTCGGCGGAGGTGGATGCCACGAGCAGAACGAGCGTCATCGATCGCTGCGCGAGCGCCTCGGCCGCACCACGGAGCAGCCGCGCGTAGGTCGGATCGGCGAACAGCAGCTGCTGGGGTTCGGTCACCAAGAACGCCAGCGACTGTGCGCGGCCGGTGGCGAGGCTGCGCGCGTGCTGGTTGGCGGTGTACCCGGTGCGCGCTATCGCCTCTTCGATCGCGGCGCGCGCCTCGGGCGAGACCCAGTGGCCCCCGTTCATGTAGCGCGAGACGGTGCCGCGCGAGACCCCCGCGGCCGCGGCCACGTCGCGGATCGTCGGCCGTTTCGCCGCTGTCGTTCGCTCGCCCACGCAGCGACTTTACCCCGGAAAGCCTGCGGGCGGGCAGCGAACGGCCGTGCGCTCTGTGACCGTGCACAGTCACCAGCGTCACAGGCGATCACGGTTGGGTAACGATGGCGTCTCCGTGAGTTGCGCAAACGCTTACACGGCGCGACACTGGGACCGGTCACAGTCCCCAGGAGCAACGGAGAATCATGACCTCGCACGAACGCTGGCCCGATCTGCAGGGCATCGCCTACGGGGGCGACTACACGCCCGAGCAGTGGAGCCGCGAGACCTGGCGCGAAGACGTCGCACTCATGCGTGAGGCCGGCGTCAACCTCGTCAGCGTCGGCATCTTCGCCTGGGCGCTGATCGAGACCGCCGAGGGCGAGTACGACTTCACCTGGCTCGACGAGATCCTCGACCTTCTCCACGAGAACGGCATCGCGGTCGATCTCGGCACGCCGACCGCCTCACCGCCGGCGTGGTTCTTCGCGCAGCATCCCGAATCCCGCGTCCAGACCGCCGACGGCACGGTCCTGGGCTTCGGCGCCCGCGGCATGGCCTCGCCGTCGTCGCCCGCGTACCGCACCGCGATCGTGCGCATCGCCACGGCGCTGGCCGAACGCTACGGCGATCACCCCGCTGTCGTGCTCTGGCACGTGCACAACGAGTACGGCGTGCCGGTCGGTGAGGACTACTCGCCGCAGTCGGTGCAGGCGTTCCGCAACTGGCTGCGCGAGAAGTACCGCACTCTCGACGCGCTCAACGCCGCGTGGGGAACCGCGTTCTGGGGCCAGCACTACACGGCGTGGGAACACATCGGCGCCCCCGCCGCCGCGCCCTCGGTGGTCAACCCGGCACAGCGCCTCGACTTCGCGCGCTTCACTGACCACCAGCTGCGCCAGTGCTTCATCGCCGAGCGCGACGCCATCCGCGCGCACGCGGCGCAGCCGATCACGACGAACTTCATGGCCAACCAGAGCTGGACCACCGACCTGTGGGCCTGGGGGCGCGAGGTCGACATCGTCTCCGACGACCACTACCTCTGGGCGGCCGACGCCGAAGGCGAGATCGGCCTGGCCATGGCCGCCGACCTGACTCGCAGCGTCGGCGGCGGCGCCCCGTGGATCCTCATGGAGCACTCCACCTCGGCGGTCAACTGGCAGCCCCGCAACATCGCGAAGCGCCCCGGCGAGATGGCCCGCAACTCGCTGACACACCTGGGTCGCGGCGCCGACGCGATCCTCTTCTTCCAGTGGCGCGCGTCGCGCTCGGGCGCCGAGAAGTTCCACTCCGCGATGCTGCCGCACGCCGGCACCGGCTCACGGGTGTGGCGCGAGGTCGTCGACCTCGGGGCCGCGCTCGGCCGTCTCGGTGAGGTGCACGGATCGCGCGTGCACGCCGACGTCGCGGTGCTGTGGGACTTCGAGTCATTCTGGGCGCAGGACCTCGAGTGGCGCCCCTCGGTCGACGTGACGCACAAAGAGCGCATCCGCGCCTACTACGAGCAGCTGTGGCGCGACGGCATCACCGTCGACTTCGCGCTGCCGGGCCAGGACCTCTCCGGCTACAAACTCGTGGTCGCGCCCGCGCAGTACCTGCTGCGCACCGCCGACGCCGAGAACCTCAACCGCTACGTCGAGAACGGCGGCACGCTGCTGGTCTCGTTCTTCTCCGGCATCGTCGACGAGAACGACGCCGTGCACGTCGGCGGGTTCGGCGCACCGCTCGAGCCTGCGCTGGGTCTGCGTGTCGAGGAGTTCCTGCCGCTGCGCGAGGGCGACACCTCCCGCGTGACCTGGAACGGCCGCGAGCTGCGCGCCGACGCCTGGCAGGAGGACCTCGTCATCACGACCGCGCAGACGGTCGGCGCGCACGTCGATGGCCCCGGCACGGGCAAGCCCGCGATCACCCGCAATGCGCACGGCTCGGGTGTCGGCTGGTACGTCAGCACCAGGGTGGATGCCGCGGGCCTCGCCGAGATCATGACCGCCGTCTACGCCGATGCGGGTATCGAACGCGCCGACCTGCCCGCCGGGCTCGAGGTCGTCGCGCGCCAGGGCGACAACGCCGATTACCTGGTCGCCGTCAACCACACCGATCGGGCAGCCCTGCTGCGTGCCCGTGGCGTCGACCTCATCTCGGGCGCAGCGTCCGACGAAAGCTTCGAGATCGCGGCCGGATCGGTCGCGGTCATCCGCACCACACACCAATAACGGGCGCACCGGCCGGCCGGCCGGCGCCCATGACCCGGGGAGGAACTGGAAATGCGAAAGATGGGAATCGGCATCGTCGCCCTTGCGTCGACGGCCGCACTCCTGGCCGGCTGCAGCGGCGGTGGCAGCACCGCGAAGCCCGCCGAGAGCGAGACGGCGATCGACGCGACCGGCGTCACGCTGACGATCTGGACGGACGAGAACCGCAAGCCCGCCATCGAGGCCGCGGCGAAGACGTTCGAAGAAGAGACCGGCGCGACGATCAAGCTGGTCCAGAAGAACTTCGACGACATCCGCAACGACTTCATCAACCAGGTTCCGACCGGCTCGGGCCCCGACATCACGATCGGCGCGCACGACTGGCTCGGCGCGCTCGTCTCGGCCGGTGTCGTCTCGACGATCGACCTCGGCGACAAGACCGACTCGTTCGAGAAGGTCGCGCTCGAGGCCATGACCTACGACGGCCAGCTGTACGCCCTGCCGTACTCGCTGGAGACCGTGGCGCTCATCCAGAACACCGACCTGGTCGGTGAGGACGCCCCCACGACCTGGGACGACATGATCGCCAAGGGCAAGGCGTCGGGCGCCGAGCGTCCCTTCGTCATCCAGACCGCGGGCCAGACCGGCGACGCGTACACCATGTACCCGTTCCAGACGTCGTTCGGCGCCCCGGTGTTCGTCCAGGACGACTCCGGTTCGTACACGAACCAGGTCGGCATGGGCGGCGACAAGGGCGTGGCGTTCGCCAAGTGGCTCGGCGACAACGGCAAGAAGGGCACCGGCATCATCTCGACCACGGTCGACTACGACACCAACAACGAGCTGTTCGCCGCCGGCAAGGCCGCGTACACCGTCGCGGGTCCGTGGGCGATCGACGCGCTGACCGCCAAGGGCGTCAAGGTGAAGGTCAACCCCGTGCCGTCGGCCGGTGGCGAGACCGCATCGCCGTTCGTGGGCGTGCAGGGCTTCTACATCAGCTCGCAGAGCAAGAACCAGCTGGTCGCGCAGGAGTTCCTGACCAACTACCTGGCCACCTACGACGCGCAGAAGGCGCTGTACGACGCCGACCCGCGCATTCCCGCCTGGACCGACCTGGCCAATGACGTGGCATCCGACCCCAACACGGCCGGCTTCCTCGCCCAGACGAAGGTCGCCGTCCCGATGCCGAGCATCCCCGAGATGGGCTCGGTGTGGGATCTGTGGAACGCCGCTCAGGTGCAGATCATCAACGGGGCCGACCCCACGTCGACCTGGAACAAGATGGTCTCCGATCTGGAGAAGGCGATCAGCTGACACCCTTCCCGGGAGCGGGACCCGAACCCGCTCCCGGGACTCTCCGCGTCATCAGCGTAGATTGCCCTCAGGAGGAACAATGACCTCGTCGCCGGACGCCACCAAGACCAGGCCCGGACCGCGCAGCACCCGCTCAGATCGTGCGCCCGGCGAGTCGCATGCCCGTCGCTGGGATGGTTTCGGCTGGGGCTTCCTCGTCAAGCTCGTGCTCATGGCCCTCGTCAACGCGATGGGCATCATGGCCGCCTTCGAGGCGTTCCAGGTGCGCTCGTGGGTGATCTTCGGCGTCGCGGTGGCGCTGCTGATCGTCGCCGACGTCATCTACTTCACGAAGAAGGCGCTGCCTCTCAAGTACCTGCTGCCGGGCCTCTCGTTCCTCCTGGTCTTCCAGATCTTCATCTTCGGGTACACCGCGTACATCGCGTTCACCAACTACGGCACCGGCCATGTGGGCTCGCAAGAGCAGGCCGTGCAGGCCGCACTCAGCCAGGGCGAGCGCCGTGTCGAGGGCTCGCCGACCTACCAGCTGTCGGTCGTGGAGCGCGGCGACGAGCTCGGCTTCGCGATCAACGACGACGGCACTATCAAGGTCGGAGCCGAAGACCTGCCGCTGCAGGTCGAGCCCGGCGCCGTCGCCTCGGGCAAGAGCGCCCCGACCGAGGTGCCCGGCTGGACGGTCGTCTCGCGCCAAAGCCTGATCAGCGATCAGTCGCTGCAGAAGCAGGTGGTCGCGCTGCGCGTGCCCATCTCCGACGATCCGAACGACGGATCCATCCGCACCCTCGACGGGTTGTCGGGGGCCGTCTACAAATCGACGATGACGTGGGATGCCGCATCCCAGACGATCACCGACACCGCCACCGGCACCGTCTACCACTCGACCGCGTCGGGCACCTTCCAGGCCGACGACGGCACGACGCTGCCCACCGGGTGGGTCGTGAACGTCGGGTTCGACAACTTCACACGGCTGTTCACCGATGCGAGCATGGCGAAGCCGCTGGCGATGGTGACGCTGTGGACGTTCGCCTTCGCGATCCTGTCGGTGCTGCTGCCGTTCGCGCTCGGCCTGCTGTTCGCCATCATCTACAACGATCCGCGGGTGCGCGGGCGCAAACTGATGCGGACGTTGTTCATCCTGCCGTACGCCTTCCCGGCGTTCATGTCGGCGCTGCTGTTCCGGGGCATGTTCAACTCCGAGTTCGGTGTCATCAACCAGTTCTTCTTCTTCGGCGCGAACATCGACTGGCTCGGCGATCCGTGGCTGGCGCGCGGCGCCGTGCTGTTCGTGAACGTCTGGCTGACCTATCCGTACTACTTCCTCGTGTGCACGGGTGCGCTGCAGTCCCTTCCCGGAGACGTGCTGGAAGCGGCATCCATCGACGGAGCGGGCCGATGGCGCCAGATGCGCTCGCTGATCCTGCCGCTCGTGCTCGTGTCGACCGCGCCCCTGTTGATCTCGTCGTTCGCGTTCAGCTTCAACAACTTCACGATCATCTACATGTTCAACAACGGCGGGCCGGCGATACCCGGGGCGCCGTACGCACTCGGTGCCACCGACATCCTGATATCCGCGATCTGGGACATCTCCGGTGTCTCCGGGGGTGCTGCCGACTATGGCTTGGCGAGTGCCCTCTCGATCATCGTGTTCATCGTCGTGGGCGCCATCGCGGCGTTCGCGTTCCGACAGACCCGTCGACTGGAGGAGTTCCAGTGAGCACCCAGGCAGTCGCGCCGGCCGCGGCATCCCACTCCCGTCGTCCCGGCCAGCGGCGTCGTTGGATCGTCGAGGTCGGCTGGAAGTACCTGCTCGCGCTGGTCATCGTCTTCTACGCCGTCTTCCCGCTGGTGTACGTCGTCTCGGCGTCGTTCAACCCGGGCGGGAGCCTCGCGGCCAGCAACCAGATCTTCAGCGTGTTCGACCTCGGCAACTTCGCCGCGCTCGGGCAGACCCGGTACTGGTCGTGGTATGGCAACACCCTCCTGATCGGCGGCGTCGCCTCGATCGGCGCGGTGATCATGGGTGCGTGCGCGGCGTACGCGTTCTCGCGCTTCCGCTTCCGCGGTCGGCGTACGAGCCTGACGTCGCTGCTGATCATCCAGATGTTCCCGCAGGCGCTGGCGTTCGTGGCCATCTACCTCATGCTGCTGGCCATCGGCGACGTGATCCCGGCGCTCGGGCTCGACTCGAAGCTCGCTCTGATCTGCGTCTACCTGGGCGGCGCGCTGGGAACGAACACGTTCCTCATGTACGGGTTCTTCAACACGATCCCGATCGAGCTCGACGAGTCGGCGAAGATCGACGGCGCGACGCACGCGCAGGTGTTCTGGCGGATCATCATGCCGCTGGTCACGCCGATCCTCGCGGTGGTCGCGCTGCTGGCGTTCATCGCCTCGTTCGGCGACTACATCGTCGCGAAGATCGTGCTCGTGTCGGAGGACAACTGGACCCTCGCGGTCGGCATGTACCAGTGGGTGTCGAACCAGCTGTCGTCGAACTGGGGGCTGTTCGCCGCCGGGGCGGTGCTGGCGGCGATCCCGGTGCTCGTTCTGTTCTTCGCGCTGCAGCGGTACATCGTCGGCGGCCTGACCTCGGGGTCGGTCAAGGGCTGAGGCGGGATGCCGCGGGCCGCGGCGCGGGGCTCGGGTCGACGTCCCCGACCCGCCGACGTATGGGCGCCGTGACGGGCGCGCGTCGGGACGGCACCGCCCGCTGAGATCCGCGCCTCAGCGCAGGTCGTCGAGGGCGGCGTGCAGCTTCTCGGCCTCACCCGCGGCCATGCCGTAGCCGTGCTCGGCGGCGGGGTACGCGCCCGAGCGCACCTCGTCGGCATACGCGCGGATACCCGCGACCGTGGCGGCGCCGATCTCGGCGAACCGCTTGACGAAGCGCGCCTGATGTCCGTCGTGGATGCCCAGCAGATCGTGGAACACGAGCACCTGGCCGTCGGCAGCCGGGCCCGCTCCGATGCCGATCACCGGTACATCGAGCAGCCGGACGATGGCCGCGGTCGCCTCGCTCGGGATCGCCTCGAACACCAGCGCGAAGCAGCCCGCCGCCTGCAGTGCGAGGGCGTCGGCGGCCACCTGCTGCGCGGCGTCGGCGGTGCGGCCCTGTGCGCGGTATCCGCCCAGAACACCGACCGTCTGCGGCGTGAGCCCCACATGCCCCATCACCGGAACGCCCGCCGCCACGATCGCCCGAGCGCGCTCGACCGTCGTGCCGCCGCGCTCGATCTTGACCGCGTCGGCTCCGGCCTCCTTCACGAACCGCTGCGCCGTGCGCACGGCCTGCTCGTCGCTCGCCTCATACGATCCGAACGGCAGGTCGGCCACCAGCATCGGGCCGGTGAGGCCCCGGCGCACCGCCGCGGTCAGCATCAGCATCTCATCGACCGTCACCGACACGGTGCTGTCGTACCCGAGCACGGTCATGGCCGCCGAGTCTCCGACGAGAACGGCATCCACCCCCGCCGCCGCGGCGGCGCGCGCCCCCGGATGGTCGTACGCCGTCACCATGACGATCGGCTCGTCGGCGGCCTTCTTGGCCGCGAGGGTCGCGAACGTGGTCTTCGGGGCGGCATCGCCCGGGTGCGTGCTCATGAGAGGACCTCCGTGGAGAGCAGGATGCAGGGATCGGCGTCCACGGCGATGATGCGGTTGCGCTCGTCGACGTGCACGACGCGCGGCTCATAGGCGTCGAGCTCCGCATCGTCGAGATCGGCGTAGGAGATGACGATGACGGTGTCGCCGGTGTGCACGAGCCGGGCGGCGGCGCCGTTGAGCTGCAGGTCGCCCGACCCGCGAACGCCCGCGATCGTGTACGTGACCAGCCGCGACCCGTTGTCGACGTCGACGACGTGCACCTGTTCGTTGACGCGGATGTCGGCGGCCTCAAGCAGGTCGGGGTCGACCGTGATCGACCCGACGTAGTGCAGATCGCTGCCGGTCACCCGGGCGCGATGGATCTTGGACTTCAGCATGGTGCGGCGCATCACGAGACCTCCAGCAGTCGGTTGTCGATGAGCCGGGCGGCGCCGACCCGCGCGGCCACGGCCAGGAGCGCGCTCGGCGCCACCGCGTCGACGGCGGTGAGGTCGTCGGGGGAGCGCAGCTCGACGTACTCGGGCTCGATCCCCGCCGCCGCCAGCACTGCCCCGGCCGCGGCGAGCACCTCGGTGGCCGCTACATGCCCGGCCGCGACCGCACTCTGCGCGGCGTCGAGCGCGCGGCTCAGCGCCGTCGCGCGTTCGCGGGCCGCGGCATCCAAGTATGCGTTCCGCGAGCTCATCGCGAGGCCGTCCGCCTCGCGTACGATCGGGCACGCGACCACACGGACGTCGAGGTTCAAGTCGCGCGCCACGCGGCGCACGACGAGGACCTGCTGGGCATCCTTCTGCCCGAAGTACGCGGCGTCGGGCCGCACGATGCCGAAGAGCTTGGTGACCACGGTCGCGACGCCGTCGAAGTGACCGGGGCGCGTCGCACCGCACAGCACATCGGTGATGCCGGTCACGTGGATCGAGGTCGCGAACCCGTCGGGATACACCTCGGCGACCGGGGGAGCGAACAGCACATCGGCGCCGGCCCGCGCCGCCAGCCCGGCATCGCGCTGCTCGTCACGCGGGTACGCGGCGAGATCTTCGCCGGGCCCGAACTGCGTCGGGTTCACGAACAGCGACACGACGACCAGATCGTGTGCCTCGCGGGCTGCGCGCATGAGCGACAGATGTCCTTCGTGGAAGGCACCCATCGTCGGCACGAGACCGACCGTGCCGCCGCGCTCGCGCGTCGCACGCACGGCAGCACGCACCTCGGCGACGGTCCGCAGTGTCTGCATCACAGGCTCCGTTCCGCCGCGAGGGCACCGGTGTGGGCGGCGAGCATGTCGAACAGCGGCACGAGGTCGGCGTCGATGGCGGCGCGCTGTCGTGCGACGGTGTCGTCGTCGCCGCGGGCGATGGGTCCGGTGAGGGCGGATGCCGCACCCGCCGCCGCCCAGTTCTCGACGGTGCGGCGCACGAGGGGTGCCAGCAACCCGCGGGCGTCGGCGCCCTGCGCGCCGGGGACGGCCGAGCGCAGCACGCGTTCGGCCACGCCCTCGAGCGTGAGGAGGAAGTTCGACGCGAACGCTGCGGCGGCGTGATAGCCGGCCCGGTCGGCGTCGTCGATCTCGAACGGGCGCATACCGAGGGCGGTCGCCAGCGACCGCGCCGTCGCGAGCGCCTCGGGTGTGCGGCCGCCGATCGCGGCGCCGATGCCGGCGAACACCGAGGGGTCGTCGCCACCGGTGAACGTCTGCAGAGGGTGCAGTCCGAAGTCGACGTCGTCGAGGCCGGTCGCGCCCGACGTGTGGCCGATGAACCTTGCGTGACCGGCGGCGGCGGCCGCGGCATCCCGGATCTGTCGATCGGGAACGCACAACAGCACGACGTCCGCATCGGCGATCCGGTCGCCGCGTCCGGTCGGGCCGGTGACCGTGTAGCCGGCGTCGGCCAGCGCCGGGGCGAGGCTCGAGCCGAGCCGTCCACGGCCGACGACACCGACCCGCGCGACGGTGCGCGAAACGGCGAGCGGCTCTTGTTCAGGCATGCGACGACGATCTGAGAGACGAGGCAGGGGTCGCTCCGAGCATAATGTCTGGCGCAGCCCGTCGCGGCCGGGGCTACTCCTCGCCCGTACGACGGCGGGTGAGCGCCGCGCGCAGCGCGTCTTCGGCACCCGGATCGGCGGTGGCCGCCGACACGTTCTCGGCGCTGACCGCCTCGACGATCTCCGCGCGCTGGATGCGGGTCGTGCGGGGAGCGTCGACGCCCAGACGGATGCTGTCGCCCTTGACGTCGAGCACGGTGACGGTGACCTCGCCGCCGATCAGCACGCTCTCGCCGATCCGCCTCGTCAACACCAGCATCCCCACAGCCTAACGGGGTGTGGCCGGCACGTCGGCGGAGAGCACCGGCCGGTCGCGCACGACGCCGACCGTCTGGATCGGAAGCCCGGCCGCCCCGGCCTCGGTGTACGAGAGCACGGGGAGCCCGTCGGCCTGCGCGGCCACCAGACGCCGCACCGCTCCCCGCAGCGCCGGTGCGCACACGAGCACGGCCTCACCGTCCTCCCCGGCGGCGGCCACCGCCTGCCTCACGGAGGTGATGACGTGCTCGATGCGGTCGGGCTCGAGCACTATCTGCGCCCCGTC
>Ga0164242_10001837_pt1 | contig 24896 bp, 28 predicted proteins | sample OricomgcompostMG_FD_108783 | JGI IMG/M metagenome (GOLD analysis project Ga0164242, IMG submission 108783) | Miracle-Growth compost microbial communities from Emeryville, California, USA - Original compost - Miracle growth compost (MG) ...
AGGAAGGTCAAGATAGGTCCAAATGGCCGATTTGTTAGAATCGAAGCGGTCATGAAGGATGGAAATTAGGAAGTCAGGGTTTGTTACTGGGGATAGTGAAGACCATGTATTTGAAGAGACGTGCTTTATATTATAGGTAGAGATAGTGTAAATAGTTTCATTTTGTGTTGGGTAAGGAAGTATTCGTCAGGTAATTCTTAATTTGGGAAGTGGCCGGTTACTAGGGGCACGAACTTGCCTCTGGACCTACCACTGCTCCGTGGTGAAAAAGGGAGTTGGACAAGTGATTTAACTTGCTTACCCGTCGAGGGGTATTGCCAGTTCGGTATTACATAGCTTCCTAATGTATAACTATCACTTCTGCAGAGGTTGGCCCATCCCACCGAATGTGACCATCTTGGTTACCTGGTACTCGGCGACACCATAGAGCGAGCCTTCTCTCCCGAAGCCAGACTCCTTCACGCCTCCGAACGGGGCTGCAGGGTCGGAAATCAGGCCCGTGTTGACACCGACCATGCCTACTTCCAAATGCTCGGCTATCCGGTGGGCGCGGTGTATATCCCGAGTGAAGAAATAGCCGGCCAGCCCAACCGCGGTCGAGTTCGCGATCTTGACGACTTCCTCCTCGGTCTCGAATCTGAACAAGCCTGCCACGGGGCCGAACGTCTCCTCGGAAGCCATATCCATCTCGGTCGTCACGCCGGTAATCACGGTGGGCTGGAAGAAGTTGTCTCCTAGGTCGGGAATCCTCTGGCCGCCGATAACGACCTTGGCGCCCTTCCCCTCGGCGTCGCGGACATGTGACTCAACCTTGGAGAGGGCCCGGTCGTGTATAAGAGGACCATGCGTGACCCCTGAATCGAACCCGTTGCCCACCTTGAACTCCCCGACCTTGTCGGCTAACCGGCGGGCGAACTCGTCGTAGATGCCGGCCTGGACGAAGATGCGGTTCGCACACACGCAGGTCTGACCCGACGAGCGGAACTTGCTTGTGATGGCGCCGGCAACGGCCGCATCGAGGTCGGCGGCATCGTCGAAAACGATGAACGGTGCGTTGCCGCCAAGCTCGAGGGAGAGCTTCTTGAGGGTGGACGAGCACTGCCGCATGAGCAGCTTGCCGACGGGCGTCGATCCCGTGAAGGAGACCTTTCGCACGGTCGGGTGCGTCGTCAGGACCTCGCCGACCTCGGGGGTGTTCGCCAGCGAGGTGACGACGTTGATGACTCCGGCTGGGATGCCGGCCCGGTGCGCAAGCTCGGCGAGGGCGAGTGACGTAAAGGGCGTCTCGCCGGGCGTCTTGCACACGACGGTGCACCCGGCCGCGAGGGCGGGGCCCATCTTGCGGGTGATCATGGCGGCGGGGAAGTTCCAGGGGGTGATGAGGCCGCACACACCGATGGGCTCCTTGACGGTCCACACGCGGTTTCCGGGTACCGACGACGGGATGGTGTCGCCGTAGATGCGCGGTGCCTCCTCGCTAAACCATTCGAGGAAATTGGCGGCGTAGACGACCTCGCCCTTGGCGTCGGCCGTGGGCTTGCCGTTTTCCCACGTGATGATGGTTGCCAGGTCGTCGGCGTTCTCCATCACGAGGTCGTACCACTTCCGCAGCAGCTTAGATCGGTCTCGGCCCGTCTTATGCCGGAAGCTTTGGAAGGCAACCTCGGCCGCTTGGATGGCATGCTCGGTGTCCTTGGCGTCGAACTCGGGAGAGGTGCCAATGAGCTTCCCCGTTGACGGATCTGGAGCAAACAGTGAATATACAGGTTAGACGCCTTGTGTTGTAAGTGGAGCAAGCTACCATGGACCTCGAATGTCTTGCCAGACGCTGCCTTGACCCATTTCCCGTTTACGTAGCAGACGTCCTGCTTCAGGAGCGAAGGGTCTTTAAGCTAGAGAGAATCACGCGTCAGCTACAAAAGGTAGAGCAATGGGTTGAGGCTGCTATACCCCACCTTTGGGGCCATTGTGGAGGCGAGGCGAGAAGCCGCGCCGCAAGCCACTGGTAAGGTTCTCTGTTGGAATTGAGATCTAACTGCGAGGCGAGAAGAGTGAACAAGAGCCCGTTGTAGTAAAAATGGCATTCTGTTGTTATCCAAGATCCGAAGTCGGGTGTCACCATCTAAAGGACATACCGGCAGGTGTCGGAGCAGGGGGTTAGTTATCCTCGGTAGGTGTATATAGAGGGGCGCTGGTTACTTAAGCAGAAACTGAGTGACGTAAGACAACAAACACCCATGTTAGGATCCTGACGTAGTTCTCCTGTTGGAGCTCACCATGAATCATGACCGTTTGCCGCCTTTGAAAGGCAAGCACGAAATACTACTGGCGATGACATTCAATATAATGGACCAATGATGAATATAGATTTGGCATGGCGGTCTGTTACACGAGTCCTATCTATGGTATGGAGCAAAAATATTACCCCTGTTTTCAAGTCACCGTAGGTTGTGCTAAACAGCGTGCTGGGCCGGGGCTCTGGGAACGGTGAATAGGGCGGGGGGGCGGGTTACGGAGTAGAGGGAGCAACAGTTATAATTGTCCACCATACCAGAGTACATAAAGCGGGTTACGGGGTGTTTTGAAGGTGTCTTCCTAGGAGAAGATCATATGTCTATTGGCTTTGCGAGTGGATGCCGGTGCTGCAAGAAACAGGTGCTTAGACTCGGAGGCATGAGATATTGGTGTACTAGAGATCTTCCATGATGTCCTCAATAGCTTTTGCAGCCTGTTGTTCTGTTCTGGCATCCTGCCAGCACTACTTAACTGTCCCGTACTGTTAATATTTAAGTTACCTAGCTGATCGAAGCTCTCCTTTCCTTAAAACCTCCTAGAGTCTTCCAGTCGTCCAGTCGAAATGAACTTTGGACCAAAGGCTGGCTCAGCCTTCAGGAATCAGCAACCGACATACCATCTGGCGCCTAACTTCACAACCCGGCCTTTCCCTGAGGGTCCCCTCGAACTTGGCACGATCGTTGAAGACTTGCAGTTCTATCCCATCAATCAAGGCGCTGCCCGTGTTCCCATCCCGGAAGGCCAGCGATATGCCGATGTGAAGGAAGACATCACTGTCAGCCTCGAGCGGTCCCTCCGCGGCGAAGTGAATATCCTCGCCAGAGTCCTCGACAGCAGTATTGGTGGCGATGCGAGCCTCAAGGGGCAACGGAACGAGGAGAACGTCTACAGAATCCAGAAACTTCAGACGGAGTACTTCCATCCCCAGCCGAGCTACGTTAAGCAGTGCCTGCAACTCGAGGATATTAAGGACTACATTAGGATGACGAACTACAAGGCGCCCGTGTATCTTATCAGGGGGCTGAAGATCGCCTGGGGTGCTACCATTTCCACGGAACGCGGCCGGGAATTTGTGGGCAGGGCAGGTGTAGGTATTCGAGTGCCAGGCGGTCTTGTTGATGCACAGGTAGGAAGGGACACGGCGGTTTCGAGCGCATCGGGGATGGTATCATCGTTCGGCAAGCCGGCAAACTTTGTGCTCGGGATCCAGGTGTTGAAGCTATATCATAAGCGGGCGTTCTTCATCGGTGAACCGTCCCTGGCAACGAAAAGAGTGGTCAGGAATGCAGTATTGATGGATAACGAGCCGGTACTTGAAGACGAGGATGACGAGGTTGACGAGGCGTTTACAATTGCGGATCTAGACGATAGTGACGTTGAAGGTTTAGTTCCCTGCGCTGAAGGGGTGGAGATGAGATTTGGCTTCTCCCACGCGATCTGGTTTAGGATATCCTTTTGTTTTCATTTTGTTCTCATTTTTTTTTCTCATTTTGTTCTTATTTGTTTTCAACTTGACACGTACCAGACCCCTAGCCCCTATCTCACTGCTTTGCCAATAGTCTGCGGGCTTGTCAATTCATAGAGCAAGACTACGTGCCAATTTATTGAAGCGATGTCCATCTAATGCCCTGCTCCGTTTCGTATTGAGGTAAGAGGATAATGTCTTGGGTTGACAGCTCTTGGGCTTGCTAAGCTATTGCACTCCTTCAAGTGGTAGACAGGTAGACGACCTCCGAGAGTCGCCTTCATTGGTCTAGAAAGAACAACGCCGTTGCTAGCTCTCATCAAGCTCCCACCCACCAAATTGAGGTCGGGTTCCAGGGACAAGCGGACCTTGCTGAAATGAAGCCACACGTGGTACCCAAGGTACCTACCTTCCCGGTCGGTGTACGTTGTTTGACATAGCTCTAGCTGCCATCTTTGACACCGGCCCCTGAAACACATCACACGGCGACCGCTCCTGCATCCACGCATTTGAATCGATATTTGGTTTTGATTTGGCACGAGCCGGGCGAGGACTTGTTCGTTGGCAAGAACAACTGGCGCCCGGCAGATATCGTACACAGGTAATTATAGACCCGAGGCCGTTCCACCAACTCCACGCAAATATAACATCTAACCGTTCGGATCCCATAGTAAAGAGTGACCCAAAGTCCGGTTCCCCAACCCACCAAGGAAATTAAATCGAGCCTCTTTCGGCTGGTATAAATAATCAAGGGCGCGCGCGCGCACACACATCCGCCCTGGACATGGGGAAGCCGGTTTTTCGGCCCTACCCCGTCAATACACAACGTAGCCGCCAACCCTGGCCAGCCACTCCACTCGATCCTGCCGACGAATGCTTCATTGATAACGTAACGGCAGTTTCCTTTCGAGCGTGTGGAACGCCTGCGTCCGTGGGGTGAAAGGGGTTGCCCCAGGAGTCACCGGCTGCATCTCCCACTGCTTGTCCGTCGCTGGCGAGACCACGGCGGAGTGACCCCCCTCCTCGCCGTCTTCGTCCTCGTCGTCCGCCGCTTGGTCGTTCGGGAGCATTGAGTAAATGGAGAGGCCTAGGAATGCAACGTAGACGGCGCTAGAGAAGAAAGTTAGTACCGCCGATCAAACCAGGTTCAGCACTCGAGGAAAAAGAGGAGCAACTTACAGCATGTAGACCGTCACGGAAAAGGTCCCCTTCGCCATCATGCATTTGTTCACAGCGCCATAAGGCTTGGCAACGTCACAGCTCAGACGAAGGTACCACGGGGACGAGCTCGGATATCTGGAGTCGGCGTAGTCGGGGCCGGCTTGGCCGTAGATGCTGGTGGCGTAGAGCGCGGTCATGGCTAGGCTCAAGAAGAGACTGAGTATGGGGTACCAAAGCTTCATGATGAAGGTGATCATCTTGGTGAGGAGGGTGAAGAGGGAGATGATTGAGATGGCAACATTGAAGTCGGTGATACTACAGTGTGGAATTGTCAGCTCCGACGCTCGTAGCTCGGGGGTTGTAAGTTGAAAGACCCCCTAACTAAGGGGGGAGTTCCAACGGCAACTCACGTTTGTGACCACACAAAAGGTATCGGGGGTAGCGGCCGGTGGTTTGCATATGCGTAAAGGATCATGTTCGGATTTGAATTCATCTTCATGTCGAAGCCAATGCCCCAGAACTGCGTCCGGTACAGATCGGGCCGCTCGATGCCGAAGAGGACGAGCAGCGGGACGAGGCCGACCAGCTCGAGGACCATGAGGGCCCACATCGGGCGCTTCAGCCTCCACCGGCGGCGGAGGATCGTGTAGCCCATATCGGAAGGGGGAAGCGGTCGGATTTCGCCGATTATGGCCGCGTAGTCACCCTTGCCGTCGCGAAGACCTAGTCCTTTTAGGATGCGATCCCTTAGCCGCGGGCCTGGGACACGACTGGCCGAGATGTCCACCTCCAGCGCTTGGATCGGTCCTGGTATATATTGACCGATGCTGGTCTACGGCGATTTAAATTGGGCGCCGGGGGGGGAGAGCGGAAGCGGAAACGGAGTAGAAAACTGATTGGGTCAAAATCAAGTTGTCGCTGGCTGCCAGCAGTCGCGAGGGCCTCCTTCACATCTCAGGAATAGAACGATGTCGACAAGCTTGGTGAGCCGGAACTTGGGAAGAGGGCGGGAAAGGAGGTTCGCCGGGCGTGAGATGGACGTTGAAAGAGGGGAGGATTGCGCCGGAAGATGGTGAGCTTCCAGGTTATACATAGTAAGGCGCCCAACCCCTGTGCACCCGCCCTGTAGCAAAGCCGTGGGCCAAACGAAAGGGATGGAGTAGCACGGGCGGGTGAGCAAGCCAACACCGCACCGCACACACACGCCCGCGATGGCCCTGCGACGGGGGGGGGCGGGGATGCAGGTCAATCAAGACAATCACAGCCGGTTATGCCACCCACGGCCAATAGGACGGCCGGCATGGGGGCGGCCACAGCGGTGTAAGCGCTGTGCGAAGGTCGGTGGCGGGCCGTGGTTGGCTGGAAAGTCCCTCGCTGCAGAACTGTGCCCAACCAATCTGCTCGATGCGAGCGATCCGCGGAGCACAGCGATTCGCGGGGACCGCGGCGCCGTCCAATCAATCTATCGTGCGTGCCGCCGCAAGAGGGAGGGCCCAATCCAATCGCGTCCCGTAAGGTGACAGTGCAGATGCGGGTTATTATAGGGTCAAAAGGATGTACCAAGGTACCTGCTGTGGGGCGGCTTTCGGGAACGGGACGAATGGAATGATTTTGGGTCGGACCGTACGAGACGAGGAGGAAAGAAGGGTACCGGAAGGGGTGCCGGATGGGGTGCCGGAAGATCTGGTGCGATATCAGCAGGATCTTATGATCTTCCAATCTTACATGGAAATCGGAGAGAAGTTGGGTACTCTCGAATAGTAATTGACGCTGGTGGTCCTCGCGTGTGCATTCCTTGGTGCCATTCCCGTCGCATGTCCACCTGCTGCTAACCAGATCCCCCGTGACTTACTTGGCGGAGTGCATGCCTACCTACTTCAGCAGGTGTCCGTACGCACGCACCGGACGGACCTGCGAAATGCTATTCCTAGGAGACCTCCTGCAGGCTGGGACTGCAACCAGCAGACCGGCAATTCTGGAACCGCGCGCAAAGACGCGTAGATCCATGGCGGCATTCGGGAGCGTCGGCCCAACACGTGTACTATAGTACATGTACTGTGCAGTAGTCTCAGGGCCTGAGCCGAGTGATGAATGCTCTTCCCACCGGGTAGACTTGCCGCTCCGCCGATCCAGGAGGGGGAAATGGAAATAGAAATACTCCGTAAGCATATAAAGAAACAAAAACCTTATCTCAATATGCGTATCCGTAGTCCTATACTACACACTTTAGCTTCCATAGGTGCCTACCTAGCTACTGTATTAGTACGCATAGGCAAGTGGGTACTTTTAACTGCCAGGAGCCCGCCGGATGGGACAACTCCAGCTACCTGTATTTAATCATCCGCCATACTTCCCCAGGACCAGAGGTTTTTTTCCTTTTACTGTGTAGAGGCTTGACGACGGGATGGGAATACTGGCTAGGGGAAGCGAAGCGACGAGGCGTCTGCGGAGCTAGCAATTGCAGGGAGAAGCAAAAAAAGAAGAAGAAAAAGAAAAAGGAAAAAAAAAGGAGACGTGCTCACATCTAGGAAACCCTAAGGTAGCTAATAATTCGGCGAAATCGGTTGGCCTCAGCTTTCCCGTATGCAACATCACCTCATTGGGCGAACGGACACACGAGCAAGCATTTGCGGTCTCGACCTCTTGTGATCGACGATTACCTAAGTCGACAGATGCACACCACACCTGCACTTCGACCCTTTGCGTGCTTTTGGCCCGGCTTCAATATGCTTTTTGAGACCATGCTCGAGCCAGCCACCAACGAAACTGCTCTTTGGCCTGGCTTGGCCGTAGGCCTATATAGGATAGGTATGTACTTCTCTAGCAGCCCTGCCGGAAGGCTGACCGAATTCGAGACCCGAGACCCGAGGATGTCTTCCGTTTTCCGCGCTCTCTCTGTATCTTACCCCCTCTGTTTCCATTTCTCTCCGTCCATTCCTCTCCGTCCGAAATTCCCTTCCTCTTGTCGCGCGACCGAAAGACCCAGGTAGAGATCATCAGTCCATCTTTCCATAAGGCATCGGGAAGGGCCTTAAATGTGGACAGGGATGCCCTGGGAGCACATTTGCCATGCCAAGAATTCCAGACCTCCACCGACCGTTTATCCACCCCACCACCAGCTTGAACCTCCCCCCTCTCCCCTCTTCCCCTTCCACTCGTGTACCCAGCTATGGGAAAGTTTCCACTGCTTGTGTCCATCCTCACGCCTGGCCCCTAATGTCCGGTGTAGTGTACCTGGCATGATTGGACTATCTCGCGCTAGGTACTTGGAATCTCGGTACCTTGGTAAGCTCGTAAGCTGGTGAGCTTGTTTGACAAGTCTGGACCGTCACAGCCCTTTCTTCCACCACCATTAGCACCACCACCACTACTACTGTTCCTCGTTGCTTCTGCCTTTGGCTCCTCTAAAGTCGGGTTCACCCTCTCGACCTGTCTGTCGTCTGTCTGGAGTGGACTTTGATTCACCTCTTTGGCCACCAGACCAGGCTGAAGCCTCCTCGACTGCCGTCACCTGCCCTTAACCCAACCCATCCTCCACTGCTTCCCGCCGCCAACCTAGTGCCCTTCGTAGCAAGGAATCAAGAGTAAGGCGACCACGGCGCCGTCGTAACCTTCACCCCCTTGGGCTTGTCTATATTTCCTCTAAGCCTTTTCAATGGCCGTCGTGCTTCCACTCCCATTCCTCATCCATTATTTCCCGCCGTCGTTAGACCGTCCAGCTTGCTACTTGCCCCATTACTTGAGGCTTTGCAGGGCGTAACCCAGCTAGACCCGCCTCCGCCTCGTTCCCTGCATTACGCCAGTGTCGCGGCCCATCCCCCAACCCTGAAGCATCGGATGCGCGTTTCCCACCGACGCCGAGGCTCGCTCGCTAGATCCCTCTCGCCCATAGGACCTAATAAGCATACCTGCGGCTGTGCCGCCAAGCAGGTGCCGGCAACTTGTTGGAGCGTGGACTTGCGAAGGCAAATGGTACCCCCATTGTACGTCCACCGCTGTAGCCAACGATTGTCTGGGCCGTTGCCAAAGCGTCCAGGCCACATCCAAACCCGACCATTACTGCCCACCGTTTATTAAACCCGCTGTCTTCTGACCCGCCGTCGGAGCATTTGGTTTACTGGCAAATCGCCTTCCAAAGGGAAGGCGGCGCGGGCCCGCGCATGTGCGTGTTGCCGGCCGACATCAGAGTCTCCTCGCTTCCTCACGCATCCAGTCGTTTCTCCCTTTTTTTTGCAGACGCTGAACTTCATTAACTCGGCCGAACCTACCTCGTTGGGCCGCAGCCCGTCTCTTCCACCTCCTTCCGAGACTGAACCAGACACATGACGGCTCGATCGCATAGCTTCTCCTCCTCGGAAGCCGTGGCTTCCACAATAGGCGGGAAACTAGCTTACCAGGGGCTCACGAATCCTAGGCTGCCCAAAGACCATGCCGGTCCTGCAAAACCCGCGACGTCCTCAAGTAAGCCCCGTGGGCTTTGCTCGCCTCAAAGTGCCGGTTCCTCGTGCAGCACACATAGCTGCTCCCCGTCGCCGGCACTACAGCAGCTCCAAGGCGTGGGTGTGATCGAGCTTTTGGAACAGGATGACCGGCCCACCTTTATCATCGACTTGGCAGATCCCGCCAACTTCAGCTCTGGGCCCCTACACATCATCTTTATCAACGCTTCCCTTAGAGCAGCCCCACGGGTCTCCCACCTCTTGTCCGAAGATACGACGGATCCAGATCACAGTGCCGCCTTCTCGCGTTTCAAGGCCTGGGCTGTCAGTTTTGTCAAAGACAACCAGTCGATGGACGTATGTCTACCGTCCCTCTCCTACGGTGGCATTAGTTGGACCTGTTCAACATTACGGAGGCGTTTCCGTCTCGTCAGTGGTAATATGAGTGCTGTTTCGATTATCCCAACTTCCCCCAGCCCCATAGCACAAGCCTCTTCGGTTCTAGAACAACGTGCACGAGGTCCGGTGCTCACAGGATACCCTTACCCGCCGAACGAAGATCACACGAACGACACGAACGAGATTGCCTCCTTAGGGGGTGCCGACCTGTCTATAACCCTCTTGGGATCTCATGTTCGCTCCCGCTCTGATCCCACGTCCACGTTCGAGTCCGCTTTCGAGTCAGCCCTCGAGGTCCCTGATCAGCCTGTGGACGACGGCCTCGCTCTTGGCGACCTCCGGGTTGAAGACCAGAGACTCTCGTTTGACTGGACTAGGGTACCGTTAGATTCGCCTGACCTACCTGCGCATATCCGATTCGCCCGATCTGTGGACTGGGCAGCGACACCACTTGGCCCCTTGGACTGCTGGTCGCAGGATTTGCGGTCAATGTCAAACATGATCATGGGCAGCTCACGCCCTGCGGCTTTATACTGGGGGCCCGAGTCCATTATCATCTACAACGCAGCCTACATACCTCTTGCCGGTCAAAAGCACCCTCGACTCATGGGCATGAGATATCGAGATGCTTGGTCCGAGATTTGGTCCGAACTTGAGTCTGTTTTCGAGAGTGCTTGGGCGACTTGTCAATCGATTACGAGGCACGACGATAGGTTACTGGTAAATCGTGGTGGCCACCTCGAAGAAGTGTTTTTCAACTGGTCCATCGTGCCCCTTGTTGGGAGCAGCGGATCCGTTGTCGCACTCTACAATCCCGTGGTGGAGAATACCCGCCGAAAGGTCAACGAGAGACGGACTCTCACACTACACGAGGTTGGCGAAAAGACTTCGCAAGCTCGGGATGTCGAGTCATTCTGGGCACAGGTAAAATCAGGTCTCGAGTCAAATGAATCCGACATCCCGTTCGCCCTCATCTACTCCGTGACTCGCGGCCTCGAGGAGAATGACGAGTACACGGCGTCCTCGGACCGCACCGACACACCAGCACATGCTACTCTCCAAGGAACTCTAGGTGTGCCTCCCGGCCACCCAGTCGCAGTGCCCACGATCAATTTACGCTCAGGCCAGGAGGGCTTTGCGCCGTACATGAGGGAATCTATGCTGCAATCGGCGAGTCGTATCGTCCTAAGACGTGAGGACGGGACTCTACCGGCTGGGTTGACCGATGGACTTGCTTGGAGGGGGGACGGGGAGCCATGTCGCACCATCGTCGTTGTCCCCGTTCACCCCGCGGCTACGGGAGAGTTGGTCGCAGGCTTCATTGTGCTTGGTATCAACCCTCGGCGGCCGTACGACGATGACGACGAGTTATTCTTTAATATCCTCTCCCGGCAACTAGCCACGTCGCTCGCCGCCGTCGTGTTATTCGAGGAAGAGATCAAGCGAGGACGGGAGGCTGCGCAACTTGCTGCATTGAACCACCAGGAGCTCTCTACACAACTACGACTCAGGACGCAAGAGGCCGTGGACAGCGAATATAGGTTCACGAGGATGGCCGAGTTCGCACCGGTCGGCATGTTTATCGCCGATGCGAGGGGCAGGATCAACTATTGCAATAATATGTGGTGGGAGATATCGAAGCATCCGAGGTTAACCAACACCGTCGATGTCTGGATGCACAGCATCTGGGACGAGGATAGACCCGGGGTTGAAGAAATTTAGGCGAAACTTGTTCACGAGAAGGTGGCCATCACCCACGAGTTTAGGTTCAAACACCCATGCGAAAGTGCTGGGGCGCACTCTGTCGGCACCTGGGTCCTCATGAGCGTATACCCCGAGAAGGACGAGGCTGGGAACCTCAAGAGCATCTTCGGGTGCATTACTGACATATCAGTGCAGAAGCGGGCCGAGGACTTTGAGAAGCGAAGGCGCGAGGAGGCCGTGGAGATGAAGCGCCAACAGGAGAACTTCATCGACATCACAAGCCACGAGATGCGGAATCCTCTCAGCGCACTTCTCCAGTGCGCGGACGAGATATCGGGGAGCTTGACAAGCTTCAGATCGAACGACACGCTTTCATCTCCTGTGCCCGGTGACCTCGCCCTCCTGCTGGATAACTGCATCGAGGCGGCAAACACTATATCGCTATGCGCAAATCACCAGAAGCGCATCGTGGACGACGTTCTCACTCTTTCGAAGCTCGACTCCCAGCTCATACTCGTAGCACCCGTGGATGCCCGGCCAATTGTCGTCGTGGAGAAGGTTCTTCGAATCTTCGAGACAGAGCTAAAATCGCACGATATCAAAGGCGAATTCCGAATCGACAAATCTTACCTTGACCTGGGTAATGATTGGTTCAAGTTCGACCCCTCCAGGCTGCGGCAAGTGATCATAAACCTCATGACCAACGCGATCAGGGTCACGCAAGGGAGTGAGCAGCGTGCGATCGTTATTAGTCTCGGAGCATCGAAATCCGGCTCGGAGCCGGGCTTCTCTTACTTCCCGAGCCGCCAAAGCGACTCGCCCGACCTTACGGACGGGGAGGACTGGGGCGAAGGCGAGAAGATTAACCTCCACCTGGCCGTCTCGGACACGGGCCCGGGTCTTGACGAAGATGAGAAGAATATCCTCTTTCAACGGTTCTCGCAGGCTTCGCCGCGGACGCACGTCCAGTATGGAGGATCTGGCTTGGGTCTCTTTATTTGTCGGACCTTGGCTGAGCTGCAAGGGGGCCAGATTGGGGTGAGTTCGACGAAGGGCGAAGGGAGCACCTTTGCCTTCTACATCAAGAGCAGGAGAGCACATAATCCCCGTCGGGAGCCTCCCCCTGGAGACGCATCGCCCAGTCCTACCAGGTCACCAAATTTTACGGCAAATGCCACTAGATTACAGTATTCCACAACATCCAGCACGGAGACAGCCCAATCGCCCAAGATCCCTCCAACGAACATCGAACTGGCACCGCCAGCCCTCGCCACCGGAGACAGCAATGCGTCATCCCCGCTCGACATCCTCATCGTGGAAGACAATCTCGTCAACCAAAAGGTCCTGCAGCGGCAACTTCGCATATCCGGCCACAGCACCCACGTCGCCAACCACGGCGGCGAGGCGCTCGACGTCCTGCGCCGGTCCGTGTTCTGGAACCGTCCTCGCTTGAACGAGGACGTGGATATCTCGGTCGTCCTCATGGATCTCGAGATGCCCGTCATGGACGGCATAACCTGTGCCCGGAAGATACGAGAGTTGGAGCGAGAGGGTACCATCTCACGGCATGTCCCCATTCTAGCTGTAACGGCTTACGCGCGGCGCGAGCAGATCGCCAGTGCCAAAGACGCAGGGATAGTGAGTTTTGCAATCATCATCTCATTATTATTTTTATTTTATTTTATTTTATTTTTTTGGTTTGCGGATCTGAGTTGAAGTACGAAGCTGTGCTAACACCGCGGTCCCTCCCCCTTGCAGGACGATGTCATCTCGAAACCGTTCCGCATCCGCGAACTCATTCCTAAAATCGAGGAACTCGTTGCGAGGTACGGTACCTCGCCAAACTTCGCAAGCACCGAAGGCTTGGATGCCCAACAACCACTACACCTCCGGCCGCCGTTCTCAAACTTGATCCGTAACCCAACTTATTAGACGGCGATCTAGGCCTCTGGCTCTTCTAGCCTGGGCCACCACGAAACCTTTTTTTTTATTTTTAGCAGCGTCTGCGTGAAATTAACACCAACGTAAGGGTGGGCAGGATTAAATATTGGGACACTATATCTCCTACGCGAGGAGACGAGATAGGTTGACATGGGGTAAAATCTAATACCGGAAGAGAAAGGCAAATAATGAAGGATGAGGATTATTCTTGGGACCGGCGTCGGAGTAGAGAGTCTGGTGGGTGGACTGTGGAGTTGAAGAATTGGACATCGCGAGAATAAAAGGTACAGGACTACGGATAACAAACTACGAGATAACAAGATCATGATCTATCTATAACATACCTACTAGATATATATACCTACGAGAGTGGACAAGGCTCTAGTTCCAAGAATCTTTGGGATTTATGGTAGACTATAAAATACATGACAATGATATTAGGTACTCAACAAATCACAGTTGGGCTAGAAACACGAGTATCCTCCGACGTGGTGGCGAAGTAGAGTGTCACGAGAGCCCGAGGGAACAAATGTATTACAGCGAAACTCAAACACGCGGGAGGTATATTATTAGCTATTAGAATGTTTCTGCTCGACTCCCCCCATCCCAGCCCTACGAATGGCCGAGACAAAAGAGGAGCGAGCAAAAAGAAAAAGGCAGCAACTTCCGACCCCGACCCCTTCCACCATCTCCTCCAGGTCCGAATCTCAAACCAATACTAAAGAATGGGGCAAACTCGTTTTTTTTTTGGTGGTTTTTGTTGATGTTGCGTTGTTTGGCATCTTTTGTAAGGGTCATGAACTTGAGCTCCTTCCCCCGTTTTTTCTCGTTCCAAGCGACTGTTCTCCTAGCAAGGGGTATACGTTTGAGGGTGGGGTATCAAAAAACACCGAAGACAGGGTGTGTGACGAGCGGGTAGGGAGATCATGAACCAAAAGCAGAGTAGAAGACCAGCCGATGGAAATGGGGAATCAAGACGCGGGAAAAGGAGAAAAACAAAACAGGTATAATAATGCAAAGACGGAACTGTTTGAAGTCAGTCGAGAAGGGTGCCACGGAAGGGGAGAGGAAGACTTCCGGATGAAGTTCCCCCCCACGCCTCCGTTCACCCGCTCGACGTCGTCATAGTTCAAGGAAAGAGGGTATCAGGAAGAACCAATCTTTGACAGGGTATCTTGAAATGCAGATCCGATTCCCAAAACCGAACCCAGCGGAGTTTGTGTGCGTGACGGGTGGGGTATTATACCTCGCAAAAAAAGTGGACGGGCGTGTATCGGTGGTCATAGGTGAGTTCGCTCTATTTTCATGTTGTTTCCATTCGTATCATGGATGTCGTGGTTGGACCCAGGGCATTCCGGCAACGGCTTTCGCGGCCTACGCGGCAGCAGGGATGACGGGAGCGGTGGCGATGGCCTTGTCAGCAGGGACAGCGGCCTCGACGGCGGGCTCAGCCTCGGCGGGGGCAGCAGCCTCCTCCTTGGCGGGCTCGGCATCCTTGGGGGCCTCGGCCTCGGTAGCCTTCTCCTCGGCCTTCTCGGCGGGCTTGTCAGCCTTGCCCTTGCCCTTGATGGTGGCACGGAGCTTGGAGAAGGGCGACTTGGGCTTGTCGGCCTCATCGTCGGATGTGGTCGACTTCTCCTTCTTGCTGCCTAGGCCGAAGGGGAGGGAGCTCTTGCGCTTATCGCTCTTAACCTCCTTCTTGGTCTCACCGTTGGTCACGGCGGCGGCGGCCTCAGTGGGCTCGGCGGCCTCCTCGGTGGCAGCGACCTCGGTCGACAAAGGCTCGCTTGTCTCGACAGCCGGGATGACGGGGGCGTTCTCAGCAACGGCCTCAGCGGCGGGGGCCTCCTCCTTGGCGGGGGTGGCGGCCGCAGCCTCGGGCTCAGAAGCCTTCTTCTTCAGCAGGTTGCCGAAGATGCTGCAAGTAATGTCAGTATTCTTTGGTCACATGAACAAGTGATAAGAGTGGCGAGTAACTCACCTGCCACGCTTGGTCGGCTTGGGCTTGGCCTCAACCTTGGGCTCCTCGGCAGTCTCGGCCTCAGCGGCGGCCTCAGTAGCTGCGGGAGCCTCGGTAGTCTCGGCGGCCTCAGCAGCCGGGGTCTCAATAGCGGCAGCCGTGGCCTCTGCGGGAGCCTCAGTCGTCTCGGCAGCCGTGGCCTCAGTTGCAGCCTCGGCAGCGGGCTCGGTCGCCTTCTTCTCCTCGTCCTTCTTTCCGCCGAGGAGTGTGCCGAAGATGGAGTTCCTCTTGCGGCTGGCAGACCGGCGCTTGGGCTCCTCCTTCTTGACTTCCTCCTTCTTGGCCTCGGCAGCGGGTGCCTCAGCGTCCTTGGCGGCCTCCTCCTTAGCAGGCTCCTCCTTTGCGGCCTCAGCAGCGGCGGGGGCCTTCTCCTCCTTCTTGACAACGGGCTTGAAGCTCTCGATGGTCTTCTTGTAGTTCTCAGACTCGGTGACGGTCGGCACAAGCTCCTTGGCCTCTGCAATCTTAAGCTTCAGCTGGCTAACCCAGTTGTCACGCTCAGCAGCACTGGATGCCTTGAATGTGTGCTTGAGTCCCTTGGCGGAGAAGTGGAACTTGTTGGCACCCTCGGCGGTGGGCTCATTTGCCTCGGCCTGCGTTCACAATGATTAGCGAGGAGGTTCAGGGGTAATGGCAGCGTTATGGGATTCTTACAAGGTGAATGGCGCCCTGGGGAGCAGCCTTGTCGGCCCTCTCGCTGAAGAAGAGCAGACCCTTGCCGGTTTCGGAAGCCCAGGCAGCAACGTGGTGGGCGACACTGGCAGCCTTGTCGGCCTTGAAGGACGCCAGGGCCTTGGTGTCGACGGCATCAGATCCGAACCAGAAGTGCTTCTTGGAGTAGAGAATGTTCCTAATCGGTTCGTTAGCGTCTGATCGCCAAGAACGACTGCAGTTACGGGGGATACGCACTTGGGGAAGTTGGAGCCCTTGTGCTCCAGGTTGCCAGCCTCGATCGGGGTCACCTCCTCCTTGGCGGCCTCCTCGGCAGGAGCGGCCTCAGTGCTTGCCTCCGCTGCGGGAGCAGCAGTCTCGGCAGCAGTCGTCTCGGCGGCGGCGGCGGGTGTCTCCTCGACCTTTGCCTCGGCGGGTGCCTCAGTTGCGGCGGCCACCTCAGGGACGTCGACGGGTTTCTGTTCCTCGGCCATGGCGATAGATGTGGGTAAGAAATGAAATGGGTATTGGGTATCACAAGAAGAGGTAGAAAAGAGAGAAATGCGAGGTATTGATCAAGCGATGGCTCTGGTGAGGTGAGAGGCAAAAGAAATATTGCTCTGGTGGTAGGTAGAGTGTGGGAGATGAAAGAGGGAGGGAGGAAAAAGTCGCGGCAAGTGATGGGCTTGGGGGGTACTTATTTGTTCTGCTAGGTTCAAGGATGGGGCCCGTTTCTCATTCAGTCAGGGTAAGAAAAGGGACTCCTTGGCGCTAAAACGGTACTTTGGCGAATGTACCCAGGCAGGCAGATGGCGACTTTCACTTTGGCTTGGATTGCTTGGGATTGCTTGGACTCATTCACTGCTTGCTGTGGAAATGGCAAGTGACAGGTTCCCGCGTTGGAGCTCACCTGCTACAAGGAGGTACACCCACACCAAGCACGCTTGCCAGGACCAGGATTACTCTCGCCCTTTCCTCGCCCCACCGTTGCTGGGTCAGCCTTGGCACACTGGCCCGTGCTTTTCAAGCGAAGTGGGTGGGCGAAATGAAGAGAGACAGGGGTCGGAGCGTTTTCGGACAGGGATCACAAAAACCTGACGGCCGCCATCCATTCAATAGCATCCATTATCCCTCCAAAAGGCTCGGCTTGCAATCATCTCGCTGCTGGCCAGAGAATGCGCTGCTCCGACCTGGCCAACCTAGATGGGTCCCTCGAACTGGCCAGTTGCCACTGTCGAATGGACCGGTCCATCGCATCCTACCTTAACCCCCCTCATCCCTCCCTTCCAATGAAGTTGGGAGAGAGAGAGCGGCAGAGAGACAAAGGGGACCTTTCGCATATGCATATTAGCAGCATATATCTCCAGTGCTCCACCCCAGGTCATGTCGCCCACAGACAGTACCGACAGATCCCTACATGATACATACCAACGGCCTACAGCAATGTCCCACTTTTGCCTGCAGTCCCCACTACTCTCCGGGAACCAGTCGACCGCAGCCTCTCACGACCCAGCGAAGACGGTGCTAGCCGCAGCCTCTCCAGGCCCATGTGACTTTCACCATTTGGGACTAAATAAGCACCCTTTTCCTCGGATTTGTCGATCGAGGCCCCATCCCAACCGCTCATCAAAGGGAGGGAGGGGAGGGGGGAAGTGGAGGGTATTCTGGGTATGCACCATCTGGGAGGCAACAAACTAATCGTGACACACAATTACTGGCAGATTTGTACCTTTGCAATTACGTACAGTACTGATCCGTTAACAAAGGACACCGTATTCATGATTCCGGGATTACTGTACAGATTACGGAGTACTGAACCGTACTTTCCTTTCCCCCTCGTTACCTAAACATCAAGGTCTTATTAAGATTTCGCACAACGCCAAGCTACTCTGCAGCGATCTGCCCTGGCAGCGGAGCACGAGTACACGGACTAGCTCGGCTTAGCTAAGTTTTTTTAGATTGCGGACGCTACCCAGCAGGGGTCCTGATGAGTCCGTTTTCCACTATCGCAATTTCGTTCCCCTGGTTGACCAGCACGTTGTTCGGACGACAGAGAGACACTGGCGCTGGGTTCCTGCAGAAAAATGACTGATGGGCGGTCGCCCGGTCTGTCGGCCACCGTTCGGTTAGTTTGTGCAAATCTCTGCTTGCCCACAGTTTCTTTTTCCTGTTCAGGGCACGGTAATCACTGTGACTCTGGGCGCCGGCGGCGCATTTCCCAGGTCGCTTAACGCTCGCCAGCTCGTCAGACTTGATATCCGTGATCACCAATCGGCCACTGCTCTGGACACACCTGTCAAGACGCTCGGAGCCAGCCGAGACAAGACCTTCTAGGAGAGGTGTGCAGGACGGCAACCCTTCTCTGAGGGCGCGGCCTGCAAACTCTACGAAGCATCCGACCGTGGTGTCAGGTCTGACGCCCATCAGCGTCCGTTCTCGTCCGAGGGCGTCACCAGAGCTCGTGCTTCTCCTACCTATCCACAATTGGAGCACTCACGGCCGCAGGCCCCTTGTCAAGATACACTGCTCTGTCCTCTGTACGGAGTACCTCTCCTTGCCGTCCGTCTTCTGTTACGCCCGACTATTTGCCGATAACCCTGCGCATCTCAAGGCCTCGTAATCCGCAATGGGCCCATCGGGCAATCATACGTCAATCTTCAAACACTTTGCCAATGCCATGGCCATGCCTTTTGCCCACCCACCCCCCAAACCTCCCAAGCGGGCCTAGATTGAGGGCGGCCGGGTTTCCGACACTGCCGCTTCGCATCAGTGGCTTGCTCGCCAACAATGGAAGGAGAAAAATACCAAGCCCTTCGTTCATTCATTCATTGTACGGGAGCCCGGCGGCTACGTGCAGCTCAGCAGCTGTTTCATGGACCAGTGTTTGAGCTTGGACCGCTTGGTCGACCTATCCCTGTCTGAGGCGGAATAGGGGGCAATTTCGTAATTTGGCAATCCCGCCGCCGCCGGCCAGCCCAAAAAAAATCTACACAGGGCCAGATCTTGAAGAGCTCTCCGTCCAGAACAATGGCGCCGAGAAGCAACTACCCTACTTCCCTCCCTCCCTTCCCTTCCCTTCCCTTCTTCTTACGTCCCGAATGCAGGTAACCCCAAGTACCGATTTGTTCGAACCAGCATATTCGACGTGTTAGGTGCAAAGTTTGTACACAGCTCTTGCCTGGCTTGCCTGGTGCCGTGTTGGTGGGAACAATAATTCCAAAAACTGGCGAATCTCTGAGACGCGCCGCCATCGCAATTTGTTGAACCGGATCGACGTTGATTCATCAGGGTGGGTCACAACCTTGTACTATTGCCTCTTCGAGCTTGGAGTCAAGGGGGACATGGGTCGAGCTCGTAAAAAGGTACTGCGCCAAAGTACCCAAGTACTACGTAGTAGAGCCATGCTACCTGGCGAGCCTGTCCATACGGTGTCTGTCGATAATACGGATGTAGAGAAGTATTAAATCAAAGTAATACGTGTAACAACCCATGTACACAGTAAACCATATATTCGCGGGTTGTACCGCCCTCCTCGAGACCTCGTCGCCACGATCTGGCCCCCAAGATAAGTTCATCTTGGGCCCGTCGTAGGTGCCGATGTGAAGGCTTGCTAGACCGAGAGATAACCATATCGTTGCCCACGGCATCCAACTTTGTTCTGGTGCAAGTCGGATGCTTGCCCCTCTCGCAACACTCGAGATCTCAAGAGCCGGACGGGATGATGCGGAAATGAACGGAGCACGTGGGTCGATCATATATGACCATGCATAAACCGCCTCTGGGAAAAATATAGGTGCGCTGCGGCTTGGACGAAGTTGTAACCAAGTTTTTTGTTATGTTGCTTTCGTTCGTCTCTATTCCCGTCTCCAAAAAAAAAAGGCCCTCTCATTCCGTTCGATTTCCTGTTTTCTCTCTTCCCGCAACCCATCGTCCCGACCTTGGTACCCAAAATTATACCCAGGAATCATGGAGGTTTATCACCCTTTGCAAATCTCGAGTCCAGAGATGTCCCAGTTCTTCCCGGTGATCATTCTCCCTATGGGACGGCCTAGAACGCATCGCGATCGCCATCTTCGCCCCCCTCATGCCACCACCCCTTCCCCTCCAGTGCCTCCACCCCTCCCTCGCACGTAATCCCACCATTCTGAGGCAACTATCGCGCATGGCCCGCATGTCCACCCACACACACCTCCCTCCCCCGTACACTACAGGTCCATGAAGTCCTATCCAAGCAAGGCACACACAAATTATTGTCCCTGGTGACTCGTTCGTACCGCCCTTTTTCTTCACCGACAGATGCAAGCAGGTCATGTCGAGTGCACGGAGCAGCATAACCGACAATCTGCTCCCGTTGGAACACAAGCCCACTTGATATTTACCTATTCGCCCCTCGGCTCACACTTGATTACTATGGCATGCTCCTTTGCAGGACCTTCTGTGTACGGAGCACAAGTGTACGACGTAGAGACACACACGACCAATCGTGCAGTTATTCGTCAACTCTTGCGACGCCCAGGAACAAGAGAGAAAGCCTATCAGGCAAACTCACGCGACATGTCTACCACATGCAGCTTGCCAAGCTCTAGCGTTCCTGTGGGCAGTCGCGCAAGTGTCCCTCCCTAGTTGCCTGCTTCCCTACTCCCGGGTAGCTCCAACTCCCGGGCAAGGGACTTGGTGAAAATTAGGTGCTAACTCCCGGGTAGGTCAAATCTGTTCTCTAGTTGCCTGCTCCCTGCTCCATGCTCAACGACCAGCGCTGCAGGAATGATGCATGCAATGCACCCCATTCCGTCACCGCTTGTACGGCCCGCCAATGGGATCCGCCCGTCCCGGTCGAGATACCATCATCCTCAGGACCTGCCAGTTTGATAACACCCACACGTTCTCCTCCCACCAGAAGTATTTCTGTCTACTTACAGATACCAGATGCCGGCAGCTTCTGTTGGTCCAGTGCATCATCTCAGGATAGCATATCGCCATAGTGGTAAACAAACAATGGAGCAATAAGCTAGGAGGGTACCCCTTTTTGTCCAATCCCTCAGTCGCCATCTAGCTTCGCCATGTAGCCGGCCGCCCAGGTTTGTTGCCTGGGTGCCCAGAGTCCGGTGCCGGACTGGTTACCTGCACCGGTTAAAACCCATCAAGATGTCTTGTAGTCTAGACACCCGTTCCTCCGTACTCTGATAACAGACGGCATGAGGCTCCGAGCCGCCTGCCTTGGCCGAGGTTGCCGACCAATATTAAGTGCAAGATAAGAAACATTTATCTTTTGAACCTGGGCAATACGAAGACAACTGCAACTAGTTACCCGCCATATGAACTGGTTCAATGTAATCAATACCTTGATGAGCAAATATCTCGTGCTTCGAATAAGTCTTACCCCTAATTTTTTACCCCTTGAACCCACCATACAAACAACTCAGAATATCAACAAAACAAAAACCACAACACACCAGCCAGAAATTATAGTTAAATACATACCCGTACTGCGATTGAAAGCAAGTTCCTCCTACAAGGTGTGTGGAAAAGGTGAGTGGGAAAAAAAAATATGCGAGCAGAGTAATAAAAAGAGTTCGAGTTGGACTCGAACCTCCTCCCTCTACCTCACCTCCGTCGGTTTAATTCCCCCAGATCCCACTGCCCCCGGACGCGACTCCCCCCAGTTGTTCAGGTCCAGGCCCCTCAGCTTTAGCTGTGGTCGTTGCACCCCCTAGACCTTTCGGCCGGCTTGCTTGCCCGGGTATTTATTTACTAGCTCCGTCACCTCGCCCTCACAGGTGTCTCGGGACATGCGAAGCCTCCCTCGACGGGAAAACCTGAGGCAGGGGTGACGGGCTGTGGTCGCACTCGGCGGCGGTCGCTGAATGGGCTGCTGGCACTTTTAAGCCGCGCTCTCGTTCCAACTTGACCACGGTGCTTTTACCACACTGACCGATATCAAGTTTAACATTTATATACCCCTTACCACCACCTTCCAGCCAGGCCCCTTAGTAATCACAACAATAGATACCATCCACCTAGACTGTGTGCCCATGTCACCCGTGGTATGCCAAGAGGAGTTTATACCGAAGGCCGAATTAAGCGTTACAAGTGGAATTCCTTCCTTTCTTCTCCACGATCCTAAGATATCTACGAGGATCTGCCGCGATATGACGCCTCCTTTTCGTCCATCTCCTAGCTGTCTAATACTCCCGATCCACGTCTGTATTCCGTACCTTCCCTATCACATTAGCTACATGATCATATACAGAGGACCCTGATGGCTCTCGTAGGTAGGTCTCGTTGCTGAACTTGAAGTGACGGGAATAGTGTCTTGCGGCGGGTCATGGTTAGACAAACTGGAGCAAGATACTCATCCATTGATGAGATTATCTCACCATATCCCGGTAACAATTCCCGAAAATGACACCGAGATCAGCCTTCCCTCATGAGCTACCTTGACGAACGTTGTCTAGAGGTAGGTATCTCAAATTCAGTACGTCATCGCCCAAGATGTAGGGAGGGTGGGCAAGCTATGCCGGCTTCCGGGTTAGATGACACCAGGGCCGAGTCGAGAATGCTGAAAAGTGGATGTGAAGATGGTGTAGTCATTACCATCAAATTTAATATCGTTGAATACAAATGGGGTATATAAATCGACGATCAACCACATTTGGACCCCCTCCAAAGGATTACTTGCTGCCTCTCGAGACTTCTACACTCTCGACGGTGGTGGTTGTCTCCTCTCTTCCCTGATCCTCACCATCCTTACCATCCACCCCCCCTCGTGACGCAATGCGTAACTTCTCCATCAGCTGCGCCCCCGTCCGATTCTCCTCCCTCTCCCGCCGCTCCTCCTCCTCCACCACGGCCCTCTCCCTCGCCGCGCTCGCCGACTTGTCCATCTCGTCCTCCTCGCGCCTCCGCGCCTCCTCGGGCGCCACCATCTTGTCCCTCCGGCGCGTCATCTTTCCTAGTAGCTCCTTGCCCCTCCTGCGCGTCTTGACGTACGCCTCGAGCCCGACCAGCACCGCGTAGCTCTTGGAGATGGACACCCGGCTCATGTCCGCGCCCGCCTCCTTGAGGCTGCGCACGAACGCCCGGAAGTTGGACGCCGGCGGCCGGTAGTGCCCGCTGAGCGGCGACAGTGACGTGAGCCGCCCGTTGTGCACGCGCACGAGCCCCGCCGCCGAGATGCGGCTGCCCTGGAGGAAGGAGCTGTGCTGGAAGGCGCCGCTGTCCTTGATGCCAACGTACAGCCGGAAGCTCGTGTCGGCGACGAAGATCCACGTGTTCTTCCGGACGGACTTGCGTAGGAGCTTGTTGAGGATCGTACTCGCGGACATGTGCGAGATCTTCTTGACGCCCTTGGCATCGTCGAAGCTCGGGGTCGCGTACTTGGCCGCCCGAGCAGCTTCGAGCTCCGCTTCGGACGCTTCGTCATCGTCGCTCGAGCTGCTCTCTTCGGTTTCAGTGTCGCCCAGAAGGCGCGTACGGTTGCCCGAGACGGGCTGGAAGGCCGGGGTGGGATCCTCTGCGGGGACGATGCCGTGGATGCTGTCCTTCCACTTTTCGGTCGTGTCGATCCTCGCGCCATTCTTGGCCCAGCAGAGGCGGCCTTCCTTGTCGACGGTCACAAGGTAGTACTGGCGCTCCTCCCGTGAGAGATAGCGCACCTGCTCTCGGTCCAGGCGCTCCCGCGGGCAGGCTTCGATGTCGAGAAATCTGCCCTCGCCGTAGTCGAGCCAGTAGAAGAAATTCTCGTTGGTGTCTGCTTTCTTCCACTCCTCGTGATAAACCCTTAAATTCGAGCCGTAGCGGTGCTTGGTGTCGATCATCTCAAGGAAGTACTGCAGACCCATCATCCTTGCCTCCTTCCGCCTCTTGGCCTTCGCCTCCTCACGCTCACGCGCGGCCTTCTTCCGCTCTGCAGTTGAGGGTCCGTCCGAGTCGGACGACGATGACGACGAGCTGGATGAAGACGAGTCCTCAGGGTCCTCGGCGTCGCCTCCTGCTCGACGCGCAATGGTTGCGACCTTTTTCCATTTTTGCCGAGCGGCGGTGGACGATCGGCTAGGCGCCTCGCTGCTATCAGGTTGGTCAGAGAGCACATAGGACTGGCTGTCCCCTCCATCATCTCCGGTCAGTTCACTTCTCGCGCGCGGCTCCGTCAGCATGCGGAACCGCGCCTCGCGTAAAGCGTGCACCCAACGGGTCGAGGCGTCGATCCCAAGACCTTTCATGTGGCGCCGCGTGCGATAACCTCGGTACGTCCGCTGGATGAGGGTGGCGGCCTTGGCGCGGCGGGAATCGTCGGGTGCGCTCGCCGCCACGACATCAGCAAGCTTGCCGGAGATGCCGTGAGAGGCGGCATCCTCGGAAACTGCGGGGTTGCTCTGCCTCCTTGCGGCGTCGAGGCTCCGGCGGCTGATCTCGCGTGACCGACGCTTGTGCTCGGCCTCGCGCTGGGCCTGGACATCGGCGATGTGTTTAAACTCATCACTCGATGGGGGTACCAGCGAGTTCATGTAGTCTTTCCGAGACTGTGTTGAACGGGCAGAGTCTAGCGAGGCATGGGACGCATGGCGGCCATGTGAAGCCGTCTGCGACCGGGAAGTATTGGTTCCCGATGCGCTGCCAGGGCCACTCGGAGGCGTTGGCAGCATCGTGGGCGCCCCTTTCCAGTTCGGATAGTGATGTGACGGCGCGGGGGAGGGGTAGGAACGTTATCCACTCGTGAGGAAAGTAGGTAATTAATCAGTAGCTTGGAAATGGGAAATCAAGTTCGCTATGCTGGTTGGGAAAACAAAGCACGCTTGCTTTTTGCTGAAGAGACATGGAG
>Ga0164242_10001838_pt1 | contig 24893 bp, 22 predicted proteins | sample OricomgcompostMG_FD_108783 | JGI IMG/M metagenome (GOLD analysis project Ga0164242, IMG submission 108783) | Miracle-Growth compost microbial communities from Emeryville, California, USA - Original compost - Miracle growth compost (MG) ...
GATTAAAGAGATTCAATTGACGGACCAGTCACTTTTTTTATACATTCAGAATATGGGATTTGAGCTTCGCGCGCAGATCCTGAAAGGCCTCAAGGAAAAAGAGGCGGTATCGAAGTTTAAAAGTCAGAGTCAGTCACCCACGGGTGAGAGCCTCGATCAGACCGTATAGTTTTCACTATGTCATTCTGACCGGGTTGCTTCGGGAGAAACATGATGTTTGAGTCAAACCCATTTGAACGGATTAATTCTGAGATTTCAGGAAAGCTGAAATCCGAAGAGAATCAAACGATCGACCTGATCCCCGTGTCTTCGCTCGAAGAGATCGCGATCCGGTTCCGAAACGACGACGAAGAGTCCCGGTACGAATATTTTCTGCTCGAAGTGAAGACGTCGCTGAATGCTGCTGAAGCGGCGGTCACGCCTCCTCCTTTCAATCATGCCCTGCTTCAGGCGGAGCCTGCGGGAGCGACTCCGGCGAAAACCGAAAAAGAAGACATCGCATTCCTGGCCGAAAATGCCGATTTGCTGCTGGTCGCAGGCGAGATCGAGCTGGCTCGGAATATCTATCGCGCGATCCTGAAAAGCGGCGACGCCAGCGACGTCGCTTACGCGGGCTTGGCCGCTTGCGCCGATCGCGAAGGTCTCGTCGATCAGGCCATCCAATTTGCCTGGGATTCGGTGGCATTCGCTCCGAACAAAAAAGGATATCAGCTTTTGGCCCAACTATTGGTGCAACAGGGCCGCGATCAAGAGGCTTCTCAGGCGCTCAACCGGGCACTGAAGTCGCTCGATCTGAACGCTCAAGAGAAGGCTGATTATTACAAAATGATCGGCAATTGCCTTTCGCGCCTGGGACAGACTGCGGATGCCGAGCAAGCTTATCGGAAAGCGCTCGAATTCAGCCCGTCCAGCGACGAAGTTCAATCCAATCTGGGTTCGCTTTACCTCGAACAAGGCCAGATCGCCGAAGCGAAGCGCTGTTATCAAGACGCGATCGCCTCGAATTCCGCGAACGACAAGGCCTGGGTGGGGTTCGGTCTGTGTTGCGTCGCCGAAGGCGACAAGGAATCCGCTCACGAGGCATTCGCCCGTTCGCTCGAAAAAAATCTTCGCAATTCGACGGCAGTGTTTCACCTGGTGAAATGCGCCTACGAAATCAAAAAGTATTCCACGGCCGAGAAGATGCTCTCGCATTACGTCGAGATCGCCCCGGTCAGCGCAAGCCTGCTCTACAGCCTTGCGGGATTGCAGTTCCACGTCGGTAAAAAACGCGAAGCGACCCAGACCGCAAAAAGGATTTTGCAGCTGAAGTCCGATCATCAAGGCGCGCGCGATTTGCTGAGACGGATGGATTCCGAACCGGGGGTCTCGGCTTAAATCGAGCACCCGTTTCTTTAACCGAAGCCGTACTTTGTCATGGAGGACAACAATGGTAGCCGATATCCAATTGCTTCAAGGTAAAATCATCGACGATCCCGAAATGCGGATGAAGAACGTTTCGAGGCTGATCGAAGAACTCGCGCTTGAAATCCTTTCGGAAGACGAACTGGCCGTGGCCGCCACCGTCACCGAGCCTCGTCCCCTCGGTAACCGGGGAACCGCATGAGCGCATTGACGCATCCGACTCCCCGCCGGGAACTTTCGATTCTGATCGTTCAAATGGGGGGAATCGAGGAGGTTTTTCGCTCGTTGATGGCGCTCAAGGCCGTCAAGCACCTCTATCCCGAAGTTCAATTGCATTTCATCGCCCGCAAGGAGGCGTCGGCCCCGCTGAAACGGGTCGACTGGCTGGCGAGCGTGATCGAAACGCCGGCGTGTTCGAGCGACGAAGACTCGGTGGCAAAGGTGGCGCTTTGGATCGATCAGATCATTCATCCTCATTACGATCTTCTGGTGAACTGGACGTTTTCGGATCGCTTCGCGCGCATGGCGGCGATCGCGACCTCGTTGATTCCGGCCTTGGTGAAGCTCGGCGATTACGCACGCGAAGACCTGACGATCGCGTCGTTCGACGCCTGGAGCATGTACCGCCGTTCGTGGCTGAAAAACGGAATCTCGCAAGACATCCACCATACCGACATCATCACGACCCAGCTTTTGACCGCGCTTCAGATCCATGCCGGCGATCCGAATCCGGACAGCGGCTACTCGGCCGTGACCTCGCGGTATTTTTTCAAGAACGCGCCCGCCGAAATTCCGGGCGAGTGGGCGAATCGCGCGAAAAACCTGAAGTGGTCGGCGATTCACGCCGCTTCGGTCGGCGAGCGCGGACAGGAATGGATCGAAACCGTTTTGCGTCGGCACCCCGACGCGGGCGTGGTGATTCTGGGCGAACACGAGTGCGACTGGGAGATCGAAGTCAATCCCCGCGTGATCAACCTTTCGGGAGCGCTTCATTTCGATTCCCTGATCCTGGTGCTTTCTCAATGTTCGTGGCTGTTGTCGGGCCCGAACGCGATCGTCGATTTGGCGTCGTTGATCAATCTTCGCGTCTTGTACGCGGTTTCGGCGGCTGAGCATCCCGATTCGCTCGGTTGGACGGAGTCGGGTCCGTACGGAAACGGCCACCTCGTCGTCGTCTCGGAGTTCAAGCCCGAGATCGCGTACGCCGTCTGGTCGTACGTTCAGAGCGAGTGGTTTCATAAAGGCTCGTTGAGCCTTGCTGATCACTTTGAAAACCTGTCTCTTTCTTCGGCTTTGGCCGAAGCGCGGATTTACCGTTCGCGCATCCGTCCCGCTCAAGAGGGTGGCGGCGTTTGCTTCGAGCGATCCGACGTGAAAACCTCCGAATCGCCGACCCTGGAATCGTGGATGTACCGCGTGCGCGGACAGCTCGCTCGCGCCTGGTTTTGCGGATGGCTCCCCGGCGTCGAAGCCGAGGTGGCGAAGATGGGAATGAATCCGTCTTTGATCAAACGCGTGCGCGAAATCACCGAGTCGCTGTCGGTGCTCGATCGACTGAGCCTTGAGGGAAGCGCGGTCGCGAAAGAGCTGCATGCGACGGCGGCGGCATTGAAGAATCAGCGCCTGATGAGCGTCGAAGACCGCGCCGTCATCGAAGAATACGGAAAGAAATTGCTCGAAATCGAAACCCTGATGGACCGGGTGATTCAGGTCGAGCCCGAATTGCGGGCGTTGACCGAATGGTACCGTCAGTTGATGCATAACTTAAACGGCGAGACGATCTCGCAAATGGCGAAAGAAACCGTTCATGCGTTCGAGCTCGTCAACGAAGGCGTCGAGCTGATGAGCCTTTACGCCCGAAAGACGCTCGAACTGGCCAAGCCGAAAGCGGTTCAGCCCGACGCCGGAGCGCACCTTACCGCAATTGGCCCCGAAGGATCGCCACCTCGTTATTGAAATACTTCTCGTTGTCCGAGAGTTTTCCGAAGTGAATGCCCGCGCGGCGGTATTTGAACCGTCCGTGCGAGGTCAATAGGTCGGCCAGCGCCGCATAAGCTGCGGCGTTGTCGGGATGCGCGCGTTTCGACGCGACCAAGGCGTACAGAAGGCCCGGATGCTTGTCGTTGTAGTCGCTCGACGAGGCGGATTGCGCTTCGGCTTTCACCGCGTTGAAAATCCGGTCGTCCACCCGTTGTTTCAGGCTTTGATCGGCTCCGCGAGAAGCCGCGTCGAATACGGATGCCAGTCCGCCGTTGCGGTCGTTGGTACTGACGACGACGGTGCCTTGGGCGATCGGTTCGGATCCGAGGAGCACTTGATAATGCGCCGATACCTGGCCGTCGAGCATCGACAAGGGGTCGAAGCCCGTCAGGGTCGCAGGAACGTCCGAGGTACGTCCCGCTTCGATGAAGCCGACCGAGGTCGTTTGCGTGCGGTTCAGCGAATCGGTCGTGACGATCTTGATCTCGTCGTACGATCGTACGGTCGATACGTTTTGCACCGGAATCCGGATCGTCAGGTTGCCGTGAGCGATGTCGACCTGGTCGGTGACGTTTTGAACGACGACTTGACGGGTGACGTATTGAGCGAGCGGAATCCGCTGGCCGTTGACGTTCAGAACGAGGTTGGCCGTTTGGCCCGAAGTGACGTTCCCCGCGATGTTCGCGGTCACGGCGCCGGTATGACGAGTGCTCGAAATTCGCGGAACGCGGATGGAGCGCAGCGGATTTCCGGCCGAATCGCGCAGCGGGCGGCCTTGAGCGTCGCAAAGATAGACATTGCTGACGTCGCCTTCGAGCGTGACCGGTAAATCGGCATCCACTCCGCCGTAGTTGCTGAGGGTGAAGCTTCCCAGAATCTGTTCGCCGGGTTCGATGATGCCGTCGTCACGCATTCCCGTGACGGTGAACTGATCGACGCCGATCTGCGCCGAGGTCGCATAAGTTTGATACGTGCTGCCGAATCCGCCGTGCGGATCGAGCAATGCCGACGTGTACCCGCTTTGATAAGCCTGTGATTCGCGCTGGCGGAACATCGTATTGTACGCGTCCATTTCGCCCGTCAGATAGGCCAGGCGTTTTCCGACTTGCGCGCCGACATAGTAACCGGCGTTGGTGCCGTCGTCGATCGTGTCGTTGTACGCGTTATTGTATTCGTAAGGACCGAACTGGTTGTAATTCGCGATGAAGGCCTGCTTGTAGATCTCTTTCAGGTTGTATTCGGTGTAGATCGGTTGCACCTGAGCGGGCGAGCGAACTGCCGGCTGATGGGGAGCTGGCTTGACCGATACCGGTTTTTGAGCTGTTGGTCTTTGTGGAGCCGGCTTTTTCGGAGCTGGCTTGACGGGCGCAGTACGCTGAGGAGGCGTAGGTTTCTTCGGAGCCGGTTTTGGAGGAACGGGCTTTTGAGGCGCCGGTGTCGGGTGTTGAGGCGCGGGCTGCGTACCGGTTTGAATCCGGACCGTTCCTAATCGATCGTAATCGGAGTGACGCGACCATGGGCTCGAAACGTAAGTGTTGAATGCCGTCTGGCCATTGGTGTAGGCGCCCGCATTCACCGCATAACGTCCGTCTTGGCGATAAAAATCGCCGGGGCGGAACACGCCCGGGTTTCCGAAAATTCCGGTATCGTATCCGTCTTGATAAAAGGTCACGGCGCCGTAATCGATGCCGGGACCGTTTAAGATGTCGATCTCGTTTTGAGCTTGGCCCACGGTTTGGGTGTAAGGATCGCTGTACGGAGAGCGGTAAGCCGATTGACCCATGAGGCGTGAAAGATCGGCGTTCGTGATCTGCGAAGAGGGCACGGCTCCGCTTTGTCCGGCGGGCGCATTCTGAGTCGCGCGATGCCAACGATTGACCGCTTCGTTCGTTCCGTCTTGAAAGCCTTGGGTTTGTCCGGCATTCATTGCTTGCGCGTCGCCGGCGGCCAGATCTTGCATCAGTGCCGGGATTTGTCCGGTGCGGACGACGTTTTGTCCGAGCGACATTTGAGTCGCGTCGTTTCGATAGTCGTCGATGCCCGAGCGCAGGCCCCAGGCGTAACCCGCGCGGAAGCCGTCGCTTCGGCCTTCCTGGGCGGCATACCGCTGCGCGAGTCTTTGAGCGGCTTCACCGCCCGCGATGCAGGCGTCGCGAAGGGCTTCGTAACCCGGTTTGGAATACTGTTGTCCGCAGCCGGTGTTGGTCACCGGGGTTCTCACGCGGGCGATGCCGTTGTTCGGACCGCCGTAGTGTCGTCCGCGAGCTCCGCCCCAGGCGCCGCGACGGGCGGGGGACTGAGCCCAGCTGCTCGGCATTCCGAGCGAGAACGAAAGTAGGGCTAAAAGTGAAAGGGATTTGCAAGTGAAGGAATGAGTTTTTGGCAACATGAGGCGGAGCCTAGCAGATCCGTCTTAATTAGTAAATAATGTTTGTTTAAAAACGAACGATCCGCCGCAGTTTTTTGCCGGCTAACGGCGGGAATTCATCCGACCATTCGACTTCGGGAAGTTCGGCGTGAAGCTGTTTTGCCAGCGATAAAAGCTCGTTTTGAACCTGTTTTTCGATTTCCGTGCTTCGGGGTCGAATCGAAATTTGAAGCTTGCCCGGAACGCTTTGGCGAACGAGGTATTCCTCAATCCAATCTGAAGCGCTGATGATCGCTCGACGAATAAAATCGGGAAACACCGGCACCGGCCGGCTTTTCGAATCGACGAAATCGATCATGTCGTCGGCGCGTCCTTCGATCGCCTCCAGCGCCAGGAAAGGAGAACCGCAAGGACACGGCGTTTTGCGGACCGTGAGGATGTCATTCAGCCGATACCGAAGAATGGGCTGCGAGGTGCGGCTGAAGTCGGTGATGATCGGGATGAATTTCGTCCGCGATTCGTCGAGCCACTCGGGTTCGACGTGCACGCAGTCCTCGTTCAGGTGAAGCGTGCCCTCGGCGCAGGTGGCGCCCAGGAAACCTTCGGTGCATTGATAAATCTGATGCACCTTCTGGCCGAACGCCGATTCGATTTTTTTCTGATCGAGCGGATCGAGCGTCTCGGCGATCGAAAAAATCCGAATCGGAGAAATCGCGATTTTGCGCGAGGCTTGCGCGTCAGCCAGGCGGATCAGCATCGACGGTGGGGCGAACAAAAGGGTGGGTTTGAACTCTTGCAAGCGTTTCAAATGGGATTCAACGGGGGCGAGAAGATCGAAGAACTCGAATTTCAGCCGCGAACCTCGCGACGCCGTATAGAGGTTCGAGTTGGCGCGCATGAAAAAAGCCACGCGGTTTTTCGAAAGGATCGAATTGGGAAGAATCTTTCCTAAGATTGTCCCCGCATGCCGGGCCCGTTCCGAATCCGAGACGAGGAAAAGCCCCCGGTTTCCGCTCGTCCCCGACGAAAGCCCGACGGTGACGCCGTTTAAGGTCGGGGTAAAGTCCCGGCTGCGCTCCGATTCGAGGGCGAGCTCCAGCGCCCGGTCGCGGTCGATGCCGACGGTATTGAGCGCCGAAAAGTTCGCCATCATGATTTTTTTATCGAGAACGGGCAAGCGCCGCCAGTCGCGGCCCGAGAGGTGAGCAAGCTGCCCGCGATAAAACGGCGAATTCCGGCGAACCCACCGGACGAAGCATTGAATCTTCCGCTCCTGCCAGGCTTCGAGTGCGGCGCGGTCGCGCCATCGACGCAGAAAGCGCGTCTGAAAGTAAAAATACAGAATCCGCAGTTTAAACATGCGGGCGTTCCTCGCGCTCAGGATGAACGAGCGGAGCCAGCGTGGTCTCGCAATGGCAAGGGACGATCCGGACCTCGGGACGTTTTTGATGAACGTCGTGAAGTCGGCCCAAGGTTTGCGCGTATTCCGCGCGATCGTAAAAGATCATCTGTGCCAGTCGCATCGGCAATACGTTTTCTTCAAACGAGGCCTTCAACCATGCGGCATCGGCGACCAAAAAATAGGGTGCGCCCGGCCCTCGGATGAACAAGCCGATCTGGCCTAGGGTGTGCCCCGGCAGCGGAACCATCATCACGCTTTCGTCGCCGAGCAGGTCCGTTCCGAACCAGCCTTCTCCTAATTCCGGGATCGCGGCCGTGCCTTGCAAAAGCGTGGCATTCAAAGGATGCGCCCGCGCTTCAAGATCGGTGGGCAAAAGGCCGTTTAGAAATCCGCTTTTGACCTGGCCAAAGCGGCTCAGCGCGCGAAACGAGCGAAGCTCTTCGGATGAATAGACGTACTGAGCACGGGTAAAGTCGGCGACGCCGCCGACGTGATCGGCATGGAAGTGCGAAAGGATCACATGTCGAACGTCGTCTTGACGAATCCCCATTTTTCGAATCTGCGCCAGCGCGGTCGTTTCGGGTTCGATGTGCACGGGGGTGGCGAACGCATAAAGCTTCTCGGGAAAACGTCGAGTGACGTCGTAAAACCGGGGCGAATACCCGGTATCGAACAAAATCACGCCGGCTTTCGAGTGTTCGATCACGGCGACGGAAGCGGGAAAGCGGGCGTTTCGAAAATGACCCGACTTCGGGTTCACCGCTTTTTCGGGATGGCGGCAATCGCCGGCCTCGATGAATCGCACGCTCGTGATCATCGGTAGGCCTCGATCGTGCGGCGAAGCCCTTCTTCGACCGAAATGCGGGGGTTATACCCCAAATCGCGGCGGGCGTTTTCGACGCTCAGGGTTCGGGTAAAGGCCAGCGTGCAGACGCTATAGCGGGTCAGCATCGGTTCTCCGCGAAGGGGGAAGGCGCGATACACGCCTTCGAGCGCGATGGCGATGCTCCAAGCGGTGGCGAGCGGGATTTTTTTCTCGCGGACGGAAAACCCCAGCTTTTGAAGCAAAAACTTCAGCGTCGCCGTCTGTTCGACCGGCTCGCCGTTCGTGACGTTGTACTTCTTGCCCACAACAGACTCCGGCGCTTCGACGGCGGCGAGAATCGCCTGGACCGCGTTGTCGACGTAAGTCAGATCGATGCGCACGCGTTCGTCGCCGATCACGGGGATGAACCCCTTTTGAGCGACCCGAACCAGACGCGGAAGGATCGTCTGATCGCGCGGTCCGAAAATCCCTTGTGGTCGCAAGGTCACGGCCGAAAGTCCGTCTGCGACCGCGCGGTCGATCTCGTGCTCGGCCTTGAGTTTTGTTTCGGCGTAGAGGTTGATCATGCTCTTAGGCAACGGATCGGATTCTCGGATCATTTCTTTCGAGCGCTTTTCGACGTAAAGACTGGGTGTTGAGATGTGCACGAATCGCGGGCAGCCTTTTTCAAGAGCCGCCCGGGCCACGTTCCGGGTGCCGATCACGTTGGCTTGCTCGAACTCCGAGCGAGTTCCCCACGGCGACGAAAGGGCTGCGCAGTGGATGATGATCGCTTCTTTCGGAATGGCGCGCGTGAGTGAGGTGGCATCCGAGAGATCGCCTCGAATAAAATCGGCGCCTAAGCCACTCAAGCGTTCGCCCGCGCCTAAATTCCGGCCGTAGGCCACGACCGAGTGGCCCGCGTCGAGCAGCATCTCGACGGTGCGTCCGCCCAGAAAACCGGTCGCGCCAGTGACGAAGAAAACGGAAGGCTTCACGGCGACTCCGCCTTTCCGTTCCATTCGATGTCGCGGGTCGAGACTTCGAGCGGGCTTAAGTTCCGCCGCTTGGCCTGAAGGATCAGCTTGGCGAAAGAAACGAATTGATCGAAAAACGGGAGCGGATCTTTCCACGAGAACACGACTTCACGCGCGCCGAAGAAGACGGCGAACCAACGGCCCACACGCTTGAGCCCCTCGATCGAAAAAGGCCTGAGCGACGGGAGCCCGTATACGAGCATGGCGAGCCTGAGTTGTCCCGAGGCACCGGGCTTCGGGCGCGAGGGGCGGGAGCCCGGGGCGGCATTCGAGGTCGAGAAAAGATCGAGAAACTCGCGATCTTGCGCGATCAGGTGAAGGCCGCTCGTCGCGCGCGGGTTGCACTCGAGCGGAAGGACTTTTCCGGGGCTGACTTCGATAAAATCAAAAGCGATCTGCCCGTGAAACTCGTTTTTCTGAACGAACGACCGCACCCAAGACTCGATCGCCGGATGTTCGATGGCTCGAAAGCAAATTCCGGCCCCGCGACCGGCGGTGAACTCGTGATCGTAAGTGACGTGGGCCACGAGCTTTCCGCGAAGAGCGACCGAGTAGGTGCAGAATTCGGGGCCGCTCAGGCATTCCTGGGCGACCCAAGTCTTGCTCCAGTCGAGCGACGAAAGGCGCGCTTCGGCTTCGGGCTTCGTCAAGATCAGCGTCTTCGCCGCGAACCGCGAGAAATCAGGCTTCAGGACGACGTGAGTGCCCGGGAGGGCGAGGACGGCGTCGCGGGCTTCGCTCGCGGAGCGCACGGGATACGATTTCGGCGCTTCGAAATTCAACGGAATACCGAGCTGATTGAATTGAAACTTGCTGTGGAGCGAATCGAGCTTGCGAGGGTCGTCGACCCAGACCTCGATCGAAGCGGGAATCGCGTCGCGAATCCGCGAAACATGGAAGGCTTCTTCGCAGGTCGGAACGAGTGCATCGACCTTTTCGCGATCGATGATCGAAAGCAAGTCGCTCCGAAAAGTATCGAGCGATTCGTTCGGGGCCGCGATCCGGTAAAATTTCGAGAAGGCGCGCGAGTGTTTCGAGAGAGGGTAATCCATGCTCTCGGCCCCGATCACGCGGTGCCCTCGTCGGTGAAGCGCGCGGGCGAGATCGAGGGTGACGGGGGCCCTCGCGCCGGTGAGCAGGATCGTTTTCATCTCAATACTCGAAGACGACCGCACCGAGCGACATGCCGGCCGAAGTTCCGAGCAGCATGATTTTGTTTCCACGCCGGATGCGCCCCTGTTCGATGGCATAATGGAGCGCGAGCGGAATCGAGGCTGCGATCATGTTTCCGTGGTTTTTCAGGATGTCCATGTACTTCGAAGTGTCGATGCCGAGCTTGCGCCGGACGAGTTCCATTCCCGATCCGCTGGCCTGGTGGGGGATGATCAAATCGATTTGTTCGAGCGTGACTCCCGCGCCCTTCAGGGTTTCCGCGAAAAACGACGGGATCGTTTCGAGCACGAGTTTGAAGACTTTGCGTCCTTCCATCGCGAACTTGAATTTTTCGGGATGCTCGGAGTAGAGCTTCGGATGGATCTTGCTTCCTCCGCCTTCGATCCGGCAGTAATCGGCGCCTTCGCTGAAGGTCTGCATGTGCGCGTGCAGGATGCCCGAGGTTTCGGTCGCAGGGGTTTTTTCGACGATCACGGCGGCGGCACCGTCTCCGAACAAGGCATAAGCCTCGTGCTGTTTCGGGTTCAAGCCCACGGATGCGATTTCGGTCGAAACGATGGCGATTCGGCGAAAGCGGTCGGTCGCGAGCAGCGATGAAGCGAGATCATACGCGGTGACGAAACTTAAGCAAGTGGCGTTGATGTCGAAGCAGGGAAGCGGATGCGCCGGCCGTTTCAGCGCACGTTGAATGAGGGCTGCGGTACAGGGGAGTTCCTGCTCGCCCGTCCCGCTGGCCGAGATGATCGCGTCCAGGTCTTCGTAGCGGATGCCCGATCGCTCCAAGGCGTCCATCAAGGCGAACGCACCCATTTGCGAGGAAGTCTCGTCAGTGACGTAACGGCGTTCGGCGATTCCGGTCATTTGTTCGGAAGCGCCGGGCGATAATCCCAATACTTGGTCGACCTCGTGGCCGCTGACGACGCGTTTGGGAAGGTATTTACCAGTGGATAGGATCCGGATCGGTCGAAGGTTCATGCAAGTTTCCTTTTTAAACGGGCCTATTTTGGACGTTTTCTTTCTATCAGAATTGACGCTTATTGTCAATTTTAAGAAAATCCGATATCTCTGAAGAAATGCGGCTCGAAAAAATAAATCTCCAGACTTCCGGCCAAGATTCAGCCTTGCTGAATTTGCTTCAAAACACGGGGGTTCCCGGGGCTTTGGCCTATGTTTACGAGCGGCCGTCGGGGTACGAGGCCTTTGCCCGAACCCAGGGCCATTCGTTTGAGGTGTATGGCGTTTGGGAGTCGGACGAGCTACTGGGGGCGACTCAAATCACCTACGACCGAGTTCATTGGAACGGCGGCGTGGCCGAAGTGGCTTACAGTGGCGACACCCGGGTGCTCCCGAAGGCGCGCGGAAAGCGCCTGGCCGATCTTCTGATCGAGGCCGCTTGCCTGCAATCGGCCGCAGGTTCGTTACCGGTGTTGGGAGCGGTCATGGGCTCCAATGCCGTGGTGCTTGAAAAGAAACTCGGGCATTGGCGAAAAATCGGCGTCGATTTTCGGATCGTGGGCGAGCTTCGGGCCCTGATCTTTCGCGCGCGGAAGCGACGTGCATCGGCCCAGGCGCTCAGGGCCAGGGTCGCCACGCCGGCCGATCTGCCCGCGATGTTCGCGCTTTGGCAAAAAGAGCAGTCGAAGAAAAATCTCGGACGGCATTATCCCTCGCCGGAAGATTTTCAAAAAGCGTACGAAACCACGCCCGGAATCGCGCTTTCGGAAACTTGGGTGGTCGAAGAGGCAAGCGGCCGAGTGAGCGGTTTTTTATCGTTATGGGATCAATCCGCAATCCGAAAAATTCGAGTTCAGCGCCTGTCAGGTTTCAGTCGATTGGCGCGATCGTTGCTCAGTCCGTGGCTGAAAATTCCGCGGGTCGGTGAAGAGCTGAAAATCGCGTATGCGTTTCAAGCCGTGGTCGATACCGATTCGTCCGACGGCGCATCCGCGCTCGAAGCGCTCGTCTTGGCGGCTCAAACACGCGCGGCAGAGCTCGGGTTTATTTTGTTTTCGCTGGGAATGGACGCGCGCGATCCTGCTTTTTTGAGGTTAAAAAAACGTGCGCTCACCACGAACGCGGTAAAGATTATTGCAGCGAATGCACAGCTTGAAGATCGGCCAGATCCTCGTCTTTTTCATCTGGAAGTGGGGCTCGGGTAACGAAGTCATGAATGCTCGACGTGATTCGATAGCGCTGCCGCAGGTCGGTCACGGGCACGCTCCACACTTCTTCGTATTTTTGGCCGAACAGCGGCTTCGCTTTCTTTCCCATGGCATAGCCTTCGACGATCACTTCCATCAGCTCGTCCATGCGCTCGGGGCATTTGAGCGTGCATTTGATTAAGCCGACGGCGAGCAACACGGCATTGAGCGGACTTCGAATCTGCGCGACGTAGAAGGCCGAAATGCCCATTTCGCCAAGCTCGCTCGATGGATGGCCGGTCAGCACGTGATGAATGTCGTGAATCAGGCGAATCCGCCGACGAAGGTAATCGATTTCGGGCGTGATCTCGACCTTGCTTTCGGGAAGCTTTTCGAGCGGGGTCACTTCGGGCTTGTTCATGAATTGATAAAATTCATAGCCTAAAGTTCCCGGCGCCAGCTGCTTCAGCTCGTCCCAAGGCACGGAATAAAATTCATGGTACCGCTCGCGGATGAGCGCCTCGGTCGCCGGATCATTTCGAAGGATGCGCAAGGTCTGCTGATAGCTTTTGTGTTCGAGAAAATAGCGAAGGCCCCGGTAGACCGGTTTCAGGTTGTTTCGCCGGAAGATCAGGACGACGAGTCCGAACAGCAAGGTGGCGAGCGCAAGAATCAGGCGGGGGAGTTTACGCAGCATTAAATGAACTTTATATAAAAAATCGGAATCGGTCAAGATCGCATTCTGAGGTTAAAAACTGTACTTTGCCTCGAAAAAACCCACGCTTCGGTCTTTCAGGGCCCCGAGCGGGCGGCTTTCTTCGCCGCCGTAAAGGTCGGCCCCGGCGACGAGCCTGACGTCGTCGATCGGGAGGTAGCTCACCTGCGGACGAATCAGGTAATCGCTTCCGTTGGCGAAATATCCGACCAAAAACAAATCCGCCGTCCAGGACGACGAATCGCTGGCGTAGCCGAACCGAAAGGTGCCACCGAAGTTGGTCTGTTGCTGAAAGTTAAGAATCAGAGCGTTGGCCGTTCCCACCGCGCGTTGGATCGCCGTTTGGGTCGGATTGAAGTCGCTGTAGAAGTTCGGGCTTTGATAATAAAGATGCTGCCGTAAAGTCCCCTGCACTTGAACGTGAAAATCGTCGCCGATCGTGCGGTCGACGCCAACGACCGTATCCCAATGCCAGGGCTCGACAAGCCCGAAGCGGGGGTCGGTGTCGGTCCCGTTTTCGGGCATCAGCAGCGCCGTTTCAAGTCGAATGACGTAATCGCCCGCCGTGAACGAGGCGTCGCCGCCGATCGCCGTCTGTTTGGGGTTGATCGGCGCAACCTGGTTCAAGGCCGGATCGAACTCGTATTCGGCAAAATGCGTGTAGCCTTGAAAGTACGAGAACGAAAAATCGTATTCCGGTTTCAGGTAAGAAATCTTAAAGCCGAATTCCATCGCGTCAGGACTGAAGGCCTGGGGCGAAGACGCGTATTTTTCGAACGAGATCCCCGACGGAATCGCCTGATCGGGGATCAATAGCTTGGTCTGCGGATAGTATGCCTGAAATACTGCTTGAACATTGAAGGGCGAGACCCCGCCATCGGGAGTGTAATTGAGCGAAACCCCGGGCGCACCCAAACGTTTCACCTCGTCGTCGGGGTTGAATACGGTGTAATCCTTGGCGGTGAAGTAGTCGGTGGGATTGATGCCGTCGGATTTCCCCCAGGGGATGATCTGCTGGCCCGCCCGAAGGGTCACGCTGTCGGTGATGTACGACAGATAGCCCTCGCGAAGCAGCGCGCGGCTCGATGATTCGTTGTTTTGCTCGGTGCTGCGGTAAAAGAAATCGCCTTGCCCGACGATATGGACGCCGACCCCTTGCTGCGTACTTCGGTCTTTCAACGAGTCGTATTCCAACCAAGCCGACAACGACGTCTGCGCGATCTGCCCGCTGTACAGCCCCTGCACGTAACCATAATGATCAGCATAGACCCGCCCGGTGATCGGAAGACCGTCAGCGTGGACGGGACGAAACGATAGAAAAACGAAAATCAATCCAAATGAAATTCGAAAAAGATTGGATCCATTTTCCCGACTCCGACGAGCCATGGATGGCGAAAGTCGTAAAGCAGGAAGCTTGTGGAGGGAAAATGGATCCAATCTTTTTCTCATTGAATTTGAATTAATTTACTTTCTGCAGGTTTTGCTGCGTAAAGACGGCAGGCGAGATTCCCCCATTCACCTTCACCTTCGAAAATTGCAGCCGCGTAAACTCCTTCGTTTCAAGGTTTTCGAGGTAAACCGTATGCGCAAGCCATTTGTGGTTTTTGGCATCCACGACCTTGATGTCGCTCGCTTCGAGGCGTTTGAACATTTTCCCGTCGAGATTCGAATACTCGCCTTTCACGCCCATGAAGTTATCGAGCCGAATCCACACGACCGACTTGCTGTAACCCGTGCGTTCCTGAATGTCTTCATTCGCAGGTATGCATTCGATGACGGCGCAATTCATCTTCGCCGCTTCTTTCGAGGGGCAGCGCTCCTGGCGAAGCATCCGGTAGGTGTAGTCCTCGACGTGAGGCGTGGCGATGTCCGAGTAACTGAACACCGAACCCATGAAGCTTCCGCTTTGCTGTTGGCTTTCGACCCGGCGGATTTTTTTAAAGTTGGGCAGATAAAGTAAAACGTCGTTTTTGCCCGAAGCGTTTTCGGTGATCAGAATGCCTTCGTTCCGCACTTCGGCCGGGGAGTGAAAACGCGTGAGGGTGCTGTTGTGAACGCCGTCCTTCTGCACTTTGCGCCAGAGGGTGAATTCCTTCGTCTTCTCGCTCGACGAACCGATCGTCCCCGTCGTGAGCTTGGCGCGGGTTTCGAACTCGCTGACCCGACGGGCGTCTTCGTTGCGGGTCATGATGTCTTTCGCCGAGAGGTTCGGAACGGCCGCCTGCGCAAGCGAGTAGGCGGGGATCAGGCACCATGCCCACAAAATCGTTCGATTCATCATCCGTTTATTCATAATCCAGCGCCTCCGTAATGTTCAGATTGGCCGCTCGCCTGGCGGGCAACAGACCCGCAAGGACGGCGACGGTGACTCCCGCGATCAGGGTACTGAAGATCGCTTCTTTGGGAAAGTGAAACTCGATGATCCAACCCAGGTTGGTCGTCAGCCCGTAGAGCACGAAGAAATGGCCGACGTAAGCGCCCAGTAAGATGGCGACCGTCGCGCCGAAAATCCCTTGCAGGACGGCTTCGGTCATCACCATGCGCGAGATTTGCGAACGGGTGGTTCCGACCGCGCGAAGCATTCCGATTTCGCGCGTGCGCTCCATCACGCTGATCAGAAGCGTGTTGAGCAGGCCCAACAAACCGACGAGCAGAGCGATCAGTTGGATCGCTTTCGTGTAAGCGAACGTGCGTTCGATCGCCTGTTGCATCTGCCCCTTGAATTCGGCGTTCGAAATCGTGACGAGGTTCCATTGACGTCCAAGCTTGGCGTCGATCGCCGAGCGGACTTGTTCGAGCGTATAGCCCGGAGCCTTGTCGACGAAAAACGCCGTGACCATCGGGTCGTGGAAGTATTTTTTATAAACCGCGCGATTCAGGTAGAAAACGCCTTCGGCCGAGCCGTAATCGATGACTTCGCCCACGATTTTGAACGGAATTCGACCGCTCGGCGTATCGAGGCCGACCGTATCGCCGACGGCCTTGTGCTGCCGTTCGAGAAAGTTCGGGCTGACGAGCATGCGCGGTTCGAGCGAATCGAGGATTTTTTTCGACGTCTCCGCCCGATCGCCGTGAATGACGCCGAACATGCGGTAATCGTAAAAATCGGCGAAGTGATCGTAGGCTTTGAGCACCATTTTTTTGCCGTGATAGTAAATCGGCACCACTCGTGTGGCCATGCCTCGATCTGGTCCGATGGCGCGGACGCCCGGAATTTTTTCGAGTTCGTTTTGAAGGTCTTCCTTCATCGGTTGCACGTCGGCCGTGATCATCCGTCCGCTCGAAGCGACCATCAGATCCGAGACGAACACGCGGTCGAGCCACCCCATCAACGTGTCGTGAAAGCTGGAGCGCACGGTCGCGATCAAGGTGACGAGGAACAATCCCACCATCAGCGCCATCACGTTCGAGGTCGTGCGCTTGCGGCTGCGGATCAGGTTTTCTTGCGAAAGTTTCAACACCGGCCCATGAAGACGGCGGGTGAGGGCGCGACAGGCATAAATCAGAATAAATACCAAAAACGGCCCGAAAAAAGCCGAGCCCACGACCGACGAAGCTTTGGTCACGAAATCCAGCCCGATCCAAAGGCGGCCCCAGCCGCGCACGAGCGAAACCGTCATGAACGCGAGCAGAAGAAACCCGAAAAGGATCATCGTACGCGAACGGCTTTCGTCTTCCTTCGAAAGCGTTTCGGCATGTTGTTTCATCGATTCGAGCGGATGAATCTTCGCGGCCTTGAGGGCCGGAACGAGGGCCGCCGCCATTGAGGCGAGTGTTCCCATCACGACGGCGAAGACGATTTCGCGCGTCGTAAACTCAAGATGCGCGACGTTGATGCGGGTTTGAAACTGGGCCGCAATCGAGGTCGTGACTTGCGTGACGAGTTTTTCGGCCAGGCCCCGACCGAGCAGACAGCCCAAGAGCGATCCGCAAAGGCCGATGCCGAAGATCTCGCTCACGAATAACAGCACCATCGAGCCTCGGGTCGCGCCTAAAGCGCGCAAGGTCCCGATTTCGCGTCTGCGTTCGGCGACTGCGACCGAAATCGAATTCATCACGAGAAACAACCCCACGAGGAGGGCCAACGTGCTGAAGAAGGTGAGCACCACTTGGTATGAGGCCAGCATTTTTTCAGTCTGAGCCGACTGAGTGTCGGGGCTTTCGACTTGAAAGCCCGATCCTAATGCCTTTTCAATCCGCTGTTGAAGTTCGGTCGTCTTAACGCCGTCGCGCGGAACGACGTCGATCCGGTCGAGTTTATTTTCTTTGCCGAACATCATGCGGGCGCCGTCGATGTCCATGATGGCGAGCGATCCGCCGTAGGCCTTCGCGGCCCCTTCGGGTTTCAAAAGTCCGCGCACGGTGAAGGTCTTGAGCCCGAGCGCGGTCGAGAGTTTAATTTTCGAATCGATCTTCAGCCCTTTTTGTTTGGCCAGCGCTTGGGTCAAAACGATGCTGTCGGGCTGGTTCAGAAAAACCAACGGATCGTCGATCACTTTCTGATCGGTCGCTTGATAGGTTCGGACCGCCGCCTCCTGAAGCAGGTCGACGCCCAAGACGTAAAGCCCCTGGTTCGATTCCGTTGCTCCTTCGAAGAAGGCGCGCGCTTCGACCATCGGCACGGCCGATTTGACGCCGTCGACCTTGCGGACGATTTCGAGTTTCGATTCGTCGAAACCCGCAGGCCCCGCGCTGACGGTCAGCTTCGCCTTGCCCGAAATCGCTTCGATATTCTCTCGCATCGAATTGCGGGTCGACTGATTGATGATGGCGATGGCGACGTAAAGCGCGATGCCGAAGGCGACTCCGAGCGTGGTGAGGAGCACCCGTCCGGGTTTCAGTTTCAGGTGTCGAAGGCCGACATACTGAAAGAGGTTACGCACGGGGAGCGGCCCCTGTGTCGGATTCGATGAGCCCGTCGCGGACCCGGATCTGTCGGTCGCCGAACGAGGCCGCGTTCGGATCGTGCGTGACCATGACGACGGTTTTGCCGGTGGTTTTGACGAGGTCCGAAAGCAGCGTCAGCACCGACTCGCCGGTTTTCGAATCGAGGTTCCCCGTCGGTTCGTCCGCCAAAATCAGCAGTGGATCGCTCATCAGCGCGCGTGCGATCGCCACGCGTTGCATTTCGCCTCCCGAAAGCTGATCGGGCTTGTGTTGAATCCGTTTTTCCATCCCCATGGTCGAAAGCAGCTCTTTCGCGCGAGCTTCGATCTCGGACATGGGCTTTCCGTCCAGCAGCAGCGGCAGCGCCACGTTTTCGAGCGCGCTCAAGGTCGGCAGCAGGTTGAAAAACTGAAAAATGAAACCGAGCTTACGGCGGCGAAACAGCGAAAGCTCGCGGTCGTTCAGCCGCTCGATCGCTTCGCCGTTCAGGATGACCTTCCCCGAGGTCGGACGGTCGAGGCCGCCCATCAGGTGCAAGAGGGTCGATTTTCCCGAGCCCGAAGGCCCCATGATCGAAACGAACTGTCCGGGAGCGATCGAAAGATCGACGCCCTTCAACGCTTCGACGGTTTGATCGCCGCGCGAGTACGATTTTTTTAAGGCTTCTGCCCGCAGTAAGGCAGACGAGGATACGGAGGATGGCATAGCGTGACCATCCCATAATCGCTGGGTTTTTTCATGCTATTTTGGAAAGCGGCAAATGAAGGTCGTGCCTTGTCCTAATAGGCTTTCCACTTTCACCGTTCCGTTATGACGCTGCATGATATGTTTGACGATCGAAAGCCCGAGGCCCGTGCCGCCGGTTTCGCGCGATCGGCCTTTGTCGAGCCGGTAAAACCGTTCGAACAGCCGATCGAGGTACTTCTCGGGAATCCCCGGGCCGTTGTCGCTGACCTTCAGCACGGTCGCATCGGGCTCGTCGGCGAACTGAACGGTGATTGTTGATTGAGGAGGGCAGTATTTAATCGCGTTGTCGATCAGGTTCGTCAGAACCTGCTCGATTCGTTTTGGGTCGGCCTTCAGAATAGGCGTCTCGACCTGAGTGACGATCCGGGTTTGCTTGCTTTGGGCGACCGGGTCGACTCGCTCTAACACGTGCTGAAGCGGTTCGGCGGGGTTGATCTCCGAGACGTGGATTTCAAGCGCCCCCGATTCGAGCGCCGAAAGGTCGAGAAGATCGTTGATCAGCGCGAGAAGGCGATTCGAGTTTTTCAGGATGATTTTCAAAAATTCAGGATCGGCCGGGCGACCGTCTTCAAGATCTTGAAGCAGCGTTTCGGTGTAGCCCTTGATCGAAGTCAGCGGCGTGCGTAGTTCGTGCGAAACGTTCGCGACGAATTCGATCCGCATTTTTTCGGCTTTTTTGAGGGCGGCAATGACATCGGCGTTGTTCATGACGAAGATCCGTTTTTGAAGCGATAGCCGAAGCCCCGGACGGTTTCGATCCAGTCGGCGTTCTCGCCGAGTTTTTTGCGAAGCCCGAGTACGGTGGTGTCGATCGTGCGGTCCACCACGGCAACGCCCGGGCCTTGAATCAGTTTGATCAGGTCTCCGCGCTCGAAGGTGGTGCCCGGTTTTTGAATCAAGGTCGAAAACAGTTTGAATTCGTTCGGGGTCAGGCCGATCGGTTTGGGATCGTTCGGAGCGTTTTCCATGAAAACCTGTTTCGCCGCGAGATCCACGCGAAACGGCCCCCGGCGCACTTCTTCGGTCGCGGTGGCTTCGGACTGGGACCGGCTTGCCGCTCGTCTTAAAATGGCACGAACCCGCGCCACGAATTCGCGGATCTCAAACGGTTTGGTGAGGTAATCGTCCGCTCCGATTTCAAGGCCCAAGACTTTGTCGAGTGTGTCCGCGCGGGCGGTGAGGAGCATGATCGGAATGGAAGAATGATATTGGGTGCGAATCTGTTTGCAGAAATCGAGGCCCGACATCTTGGGCAGCATCCAGTCGAGGATGATCAGATCGAAGGATGCCTTGGAAAATGAGATCAAGGCTTCCTCGGCGTTTTCAAAACCCGAGACCTGATATCCTTCTCGCTTCAGATGCAGAGTCAGCAGTTCTCGCACATCCGTTTCGTCTTCGACTACCAATACATGATGGGTACTCATGATCTGTCCCGAGTGTCACTCAAGAGGCCCCCGCGCGCAAGGGTTAAACGGTTTCCGCGCCAATCCACACCGTTTCCTGACAGAATCCGAACCCAAAGCGGAATTGCCAAAGATTCTCTCAGAATCCAGCCGATCGGAAAGCAGAGATTCCGTACGAAACCGCTCTTTGAAAGCCGGATGAACTGAATCCAATCGAGGGCGCCCCAAAGCGTCATCGAACCGGCGAAAACAGCGCCGATCGGCGTTCCGCTCATCGAGTGAAGCGCGCATGCGCCGATGAACGAAATCACCGCCGAGTTGGAAAACGGTTCGAAGCAAAATGCAAGCGGAGCATGCACTTTGCGGATACGCCCCCAGCGCACGTGGCGCTTCCAGAAATCGCCGAACGAATGCCGTCCGATGATTTGATCGATCGGACGCGCGGCGACCTTGACTTGAAGCCCGAGTTTATGGACGGATTCCCCGGCCATGAAATCCTCGGCCAAAAACTGCGACAGAATTTTCAGTCCGCCGAACCGTTTCGCGGTCGAGCGGCGAAAAAGCATGGATTTTCCGACCACGCAAGGCTTCGCGTATCGGTTCGAGAGCGCCATGAAGCGCGCGTAAAACGTATTCAGAAAAACGGCTTCGAGGAATCCGCCCAGGCCTTCGAAGCGCGTGCCGGCCACGATCGAGGTCACGAGGCCCGTCTTCGGGGTCAGGGCTGAGACGAGGACATCGAGTTCGTCGAGATCGACCCGGACGTTCGAATCGCTGATCAACACTAGGTCGTATTTTGCTTCTTCGTAGCTGCGAGCCAGGTTTTTCAGTTTCGGATTCATTCCGATATGGGCGAAATCGTCGGCGGTTTCGGTCGAGATGAAGATCCGGGCCTCGACTTGCGAATGGGTGTCGATCAGCGCCTTGACGACGGCATAGGCCGGATCTTTCTTGCTTTCGACCGAAAACAAAAGCTCGAACGGCGCCACCGGGTCCAGCAAGAAAAACGATTCCAAGTTTTCGCGAAGGGACGGATCGGCGCCCTTCAGCGGCTTCAAAACGCTGACCGGCGCCGGAGTCAGGAGCGTTCGCGACTCAGGCGCTCGAAGCTGCCGAAACAGCGTCCAAGTGCCCAGTGCCGTGAGCGCCAGGAAAAAGGTCCAAAGCAGGACGGGGAAAAGGGATAGCATCATGATAGTCGTGAAACGAAACTTTCTGCGAACGGATCGCATCCAGGATCGCTTCGGCTTTCCTTTCTGATTTTTTGACGTGAACGAAGGTTTTCCATCCGTTCATTTGCGAAAACCGGTGCAGGTCGGTGCTGGCCACCAACGGAAGCCCCGAACGAGCCACTTCTTCGAAGAAATGCCGTCCGCTTCCCACCTCCCAGGCGTCGAATAACGGAGCCAATTCTTCTTTGCGGTCCCACAGGTGCAGCGTCTGTTTTTCGAGTTTGCCCGTTGAAACGGGGTGAGCCGCGATGGTCACGGCGCCCTGGTTTTTCAGGTGCTTCAGGATGTCCTCGATCGAATCGTCCGCCCGCGTGAATTCACTCACGCCGAGACCCACGATGTGGGCCGAGCGGTGGTTCGAAAGCGAGTTTTTAGTGATTTCGACGCCGGCAATGACGGTCATGCCGTATTGTTTTCGGGCGCGCTCGGCCTCCGAGCGGAGGATCTCGAGGTAAAGCGGGAACGTCGCCGGCGTCAAAGTTCGTTCGAGGTAGGCTGCGGCCTTGCCGAGAAAGGTGCTTTCCTCGCATAAATGGTCGGTGATGGCGATGGCGCCGAATCCCCGAGAACCGTAAAAATCGACGATTTCCGGGATGGAATGCCTTCCGTCGCTGAAATTGGAATGAATGTGAAAGTCGGTTAGGATCATGCCTTTATTATCGGAGATCCGTAGAAAAATGCCGTCAGCTCACGATGCCGAATCCGTCAGGATTGCGTGAGGTAAACCGTTTGGGTGGGATAGGCGAACCCGATTCCTTCGAGGTTGAATTGCTCGAAAATCTCAAGCCCGATCGCCTGATGAAGATCGCAGAAAAGCGTGTAATCGCTTTGCGTGACCCAATACACGGTTTCGAAATTCAAAGCCGAATCGCCGAACGAGACGAGATGGCTGCGTTCGAAACGCGTTTTGGCTTGTCGCTCGATCGCGGTGCGAATGAGGGACGGGATCCGTTGAAGCTTTTCTTTGGGTGTTTCATACAGAACCCCGACTTTAAAGACGACGCGCCGTTCGTTCATGCGTTTGTAATTACGGATGCGGCTTTTGAGCAAATCCGTGTTCGAGAAAATCAGCTGCTCGCCGCCGAGCGAGCGGATGCGGGTCGTTTTCATCCCGATGTGTTCGATGGTACCGTTGAAATCGTCGACGGTGATGAAATCGCCCACGACGAAAGGCTTGTCGAGCACGATCGTCATCGAGGCGAACAGGTCGCCCAGGATGTTTTGGACGGCGAGCGCGATCGCGATACCGCCGACGCCCAGGCCCGTCACCAGCGTCGCGATGTTCACGCCGAAGTTGTGCAGAATCAGTAGAAAAATGACGATATAGAGGCAGAGCTTCGCCAAAAACCGGAAGAGGTTGCTCGCGGTCGTCTCGGAGCCGTCATGGATCCGCCCAAAGTAGCGTTGGGACGAAAACTCGATGAAGTGCTTTCCCCAAACCGCCGCCTGAAAGAGCGAGGTGAGGATGAAAAGTTTGTCGCAAAGTCTTTTCAGCTCGGGCGAAGAGTCGTATTCGAGGAAGCCCAGGTAGATCGAAGCGATCAGAAGATAGATGACGTGGGTGTTTTTCACCAGCACGTTCAAAAACGGCTGGCGCGACGAGCGACGAAGGACCACCCGTTTCAGGGTCAGGAAGAAAAGGAAGGCGACGACGGAGATCGATGCGTTGGGAACGAGCGAGCGAAGCCATTCGAGGTTCATGATGGCCAAAAATTAACCCCGACCTTCGGCGAATGCAACTCGAAAGCCTGTTTGGCCCGAGGCTTGCTTTCCAAGACGGCATGAAAAAAAGAAAAATCAAAAATCGTTCTGCCGTCCCATGCGCTTACGTCATTGAATTCTGCGATCTTTCGAGCGATCTCGACCGGGGGCTTTCCCTGGTGGCGGGACTTCTCGAAGCCATGCAGGACGCGAATGACGACATTTCGTCGGAAACCGGACATTTCGTTCACGAGTATCTCGGAAAACGCGCCGTCTTGGAGCACGTCTTTTTCGGCCGGTCACTGATTTCGGCTCGGCTCGAAGCCTCCAAGCTGAAGGCCGAGCTTTGGCGGATCCACAAAATCCGCGCGGCTATGAAACTGCGCCGTTAAACGGGCGACGAAACTGCGCCGTCATTAAACGTTATTTCAGGTGCAGAGCCTGGATGCAGGCCGCATCCGATTTCGGCTCTTTTCCGACGTATTTCGACGGAGTTTTGAAGTACTGATAGGTCTGCTCCAGCGGATCGAGGTAAGCCGCTTTCAGCTTCTGCGAAAGTTCCTTGCCGAATTTTTCGGTCTGCTCGGGCGACCAGTGATATTGGGCGGCGAAGCCCGAAACGTTCCGATCGAGCGAGAGTTGCAGGTCGGCGTAAACCGCGAGCTGCTCTTGGTGCACGCGTTCGTTCACCTCGGGCTTTAGGCGCTCGTGATAAAGCAGGATCGGGCCGCCGGTCATGTCTTTGATCACGGTGTCGGCAATCGGGGCGTCCGCCACGCCTTTGTAAAATCCGGTCCGTTCGATCATGATGCATCCCCAGCTTGCCGGAAGGTGATCGTAATAGCGGATGTCGGCGGCTTGGTAATCGAACGCATGAACGACGATGGCTCGGCTTAAGATTTTGCTGTTGAGGCTTCCGTCCACGCCATTCATCCGAAGGGCCTTGCACTCGAAGCTACTGGACCAGTAGGTGCTAGGATTGCTGATGGTCATTCCGATCGTGCTTTGGTTCGAGCCCGAGTCGTTCGAAAAAAACGAGGCGTTCAGGTCGTCGTTGAAGAGCAAGACCGGGTTCGAATAACCCGAGCTCGTGTCTTTGAGGGTGAGGTAAACGCTGGCACTCGTATTCGTGGCGTGCGCCGTCCAGGTGTTGTGGATGAATTCCTGGTTCGGAACGTCGTAAACGTACACCCGTCGGAAAGTCGCGTTTTCGGTAAAATCGACGATGCTGTAGCGCGAGGGCCGCGAAATCCGCTTTCGGTAGGGGGATTCCATCAACACGCAATAGCTTTTCATGTAGCTCTTGAAGTCGTCCCGTGTCGGCATCGAAAACTCGGGGTTCATGCGGCGGGTTTGGCTGCCGTTGCTGTAAAGATCGGGGTTGGCGGCATTCTTAAACCAGGGGTTCGCCTCGAATTTTTTCGAGACGGTGTCGTAAAGCGTATCGAGCTTCCGGTCCAAAGCGGGTGACGGAACATCGGCATGCGCGACGGATGCCCATGCAAAAAAGGCTGCCAAAATGGCTGAAACGGTGGTGTTGATCATGGCTCTCTCTCCGATGGCCTCTCTGGCCAAAGTTCTCTCGGGCGAGCTTGTATCAAGGCGATTCCTCTTTTTCAACTATATTTGAATACTATAATAAACCCTTCGGCCGGGGCTCCGTCTTAGCCGCCCGGAAAGTTGAATGATTTCATGGCGCATTGCGCTGCAAGATGGCGTTTGGACCGTTTTCGGCCCTAAATCCGAACAAAAAGGATCAGAAATGCTGGATTTCGGCCCCATTCTCAAAGATCACACTTGACCAAAATGGGTAAACTCTAATATCTGTAATCGTTCTACAGTCAGATTTAATGAAAGGAACTCGTAGGAATGCCTACTATTAACCAATTGATTCGCCA